>ENA-OVGM01002830-OVGM01002830.1-human-gut-metagenome-genome-assembly--contig:-NODE-2830-length-10701-cov-2.955382_pt1 | contig 10701 bp, 6 predicted proteins | sample MGYA00237773_ERZ505425 | MGnify/ENA primary metagenome ERZ505425 (study PRJEB26158, sample SAMN06016407) | human gut metagenome | biome: human gut; feature: ankylosing spondylitis patient; material... | reverse complement strand
GGTTGATTGAAAAAATAGAAGAAGAAGCTAAGAAAGAATACCCACAAAAATTGCGCTATATCTTGCGTGATTTGGCGGTGGAATACAATGCTTTTGCTTTTGAATATACAGGCTACCTAGCAAATATTCACTCAGTTGAATCCTATTATCAAGCAAACTTGGATATGTTGGAAAACCAAAAATTCATGAAGCTCTTTTCACCAAATCAAAAGGTGTATACAAAAGTGAAGAATGAAGAGCCGACTTATTATTCCAAGACTTCAAATATCAAATCGTCCCAATTTGCTTCGGGTAGTATTGTAGAAGGAACCGTTGAACGCTCTGTTGTTTCACGCCGGGTACACCTTCATCAAGGTTCAGAAGTCCGTAGTAGTCTTCTTTTCCCTGGTGTTGTCATTCATGAAAATGCAATCGTCGAACATGCCATCCTAGATAAGGGGGCCGAAGTGGCTGCTGGTGTGACGATTCGTGGGACAGAAGAAGCACCTGTCGTGGTTAAAAAAGGAACGATTGTTACAGAGGATATTGTCTAATGAAACTATTATTTGTTGCAGCTGAAGGAGCACCGTTTTCTAAAACAGGTGGTTTGGGAGACGTTATTGGCGCTCTTCCTAAATCCTTAGCGAAAAGTGGTCATGATGTGCGCGTGATCCTCCCTTACTATGATATGGTAGAGGCTAAGTTTGGAGATCAAATTGAAGATGTCTTGCATTTTGAGACCAAGGTTGGCTGGAGAAGTCAATATGTTGGTGTGAAACGCATTGTGCGCGATGGCGTCACCTTTTACTTTATTGATAATCAACACTATTTCTTTAGAGGACATGTGTATGGTGACTTCGATGATGGCGAACGCTTTGCCTTCTTCCAGCTCGCGGCCTTAGAAACGATGGAACGAGTTGACTTCATTCCAGATGTTCTTCATGCCCATGATTACCATACGGCGATGATTCCTTTCTTGCTGAAGGAAAAATACCGTTGGATTCAAGCTTATCATGGAATTAAAACAGTATTGACCATCCATAATTTGGAATTCCAAGGTCAGTTCGACCCAGGAATGTTGTGGGATCTTTTCGGAGTTGGATTTGAACGCTATGCAGATGGAACGCTTCGGTGGAATGATTGCCTGAACTGGATGAAAGCTGGTATTCTATATGCTGACCGTGTAACAACCGTTTCTCCTAGCTATGCGCATGAGATTATGACTGCTGAATATGGTTGTGGCTTGGATCAGATCCTTCGAATGGAGTCTGGCAAGGTGACCGGAATTGTTAACGGGATTGATGCGGATCTGTATAATCCTGAAACGGATCCACTCTTGACGTATCACTTCAGTCTCTCAGATCTTTCAGGTAAAGCAGCTAGCAAACGAGCTCTTCAAGAACGTGTCGGTCTACCTGTTCGCGATGATGTTCCTTTGTTTGGGATCGTCTCTCGTTTGACACGTCAAAAAGGTTTTGATGTGGTGGTAGAAGAGTTGCATCAACTTTTGCAAAAGGATATTCAGATTGTCTTGCTCGGTACAGGAGATCCTGGATTTGAAAATGCCTTTGCTTGGTTTGGTCAAGCCTACCCAGATAAACTTTCAGCGAATATCACATTTGATGTCCAATTGGCTCAAGAAATCTATGCAGCATCAGATGTCTTCTTGATGCCAAGTCGCTTTGAACCGTGTGGCCTTTCTCAAATGATGGCCATGCGTTATGGAACCCTTCCGTTGGTGCATGAAGTCGGTGGACTTCGTGATACCGTTCAACCGTATAATGCTGTTGATGGAAGTGGAACAGGCTTTAGTTTCAATAATTTGTCTGGTTATTGGTTTAACTGGGCGGTTGATGAAGCCTTGGCTGTCTACTACAATGACAAACAGGCTTGGTATGGTCTCCAAGAGCAAGCTATGACGCGTGACTTCTCATGGGATACGGCTAGTCAACGATACAATGATTTGTACCAATCCTTATAAATAGATCTATAATACAAACGCCTTTCGAGGCGTTTTTTGTGTTGCTTTCTTCCTATAAAGAAAACGGTTTATTTTTTTGAGTTTTAGAGCTTGCTAAAATAGAAGAAAAAAGATAAGATAGGTAAAGGTAAAAAATCCCGGGAAGGTTCTTATTTCTAGAAAGGATCCCAGCCTCTCTAAAAACAATCAGGTCCTTGAAAAGAAGACCAAATATTCGATTCGGAAATTATCTGTTGGTGTTGGTCCGGTGGCCATCGGAGCCTTTTTAATAGGAGGAAGCTTGTTAGGAGCTCGTCCTGTCAAAGCAGATCAGGTGACTCTACCTGCTCATGTGCACTTAGGATATGTGACAGAAGAAGAGCTGACTGCTGAAGAAAAAGCACAGGTGATTCATGCAATCCCTGAAGCATATCAAAATGAAGATACTTTCTATCTCGTCTATAAGAAGAAGGAAGCAACTCAGTCGGTTCTTCCTCAAACAGGAAGTCAGGAAGTCGCCCTTTTTGGGTTAAGCTTAGCCACTGCTTCCTTTGCGGTGATCTTACTCTCTAAAAAGCACCGGAAGAAGGTCATGGGCGTCCTTTTGATTGGAGCCATGGGACAAAGTCTTCTACTTCCAGTTGAAGTCGCAGCCCTACAAAATCAAGTTTTGCGCGCTTATAACCAGGATCTTGCGATCGCATCGAGCGAAGATCTTGCAGATGGTGTGATTCAAATTGATGGCTATGACTATGTGGGCTATCTGCGCTACCCGTCAGTCCAAAAGACGAGCTTACGAGAGCCAAAGGCTATGCAGGAAACGAAACCTTCTGTAGAAGGAACGATCAAAACAAGTACAGGTATTCCACAAGTGGAAGCACAAGCGCGTGTGACGCCAGAAGTCGCTCCAGCCTTTCCTCAAGTTGAAAAACCAAGCCTGGAAGTCTCTACTGAGCCTGTGCCATTTGAAACCGTCAAGCAAGCTGATCCTACATTAGCCAAAGGGCAAACCAAGGTGCTGACTGCTGGCCAAAATGGGGAGCGTACCATATTGACGGAAGTGAGTGTGGTAGATGGACAAGAAGTTCGCAGAGTAGTCGAAAGCAAGGTCACCAAAGAACCAGTTTCACAAATTCTTGCTGTTGGGACAAAAGAAGATGCCCAACCAACCCCTCAACCCAGCCCTTCTCCAGTTGTAACGGCTAAGGGGACACAAGAAGAAGGCCATGTCGGCGAAGCCCCTATTCAACCGGAGAACCCAGCCTATACAGGTGTGGTGGAAGCTAAGGGAACACAGGAAGAAGGCCATGTCGGCGAAGCTCCTGTTCAACCGGAGAACCCAGCTTACCAAGTGGCCGAAGGGACGGTAACAGAGACAGAAACGGTAATCCTTCCATATGAAACAGAGTATGTAACGGATGCCAATCGTTACACCGATGAAGAAAGCATTCTTCAGAAAGGTGAGGCCGGTAGTCAGGAGATTCGTCGTGTTTATAAGACGGTCAATGGCGAGAAGATTGGCGAGCCCGTGAGCACGACAACTGAAACGGTAAAAGCTCCTGTGACAGAAAAAATTAGTCGTGGGACTAAGGCGATTGAAGGCCAAACAGAGGAAGTTGCTTTTGAAGAAATTCCATTTAAGACGGTAACCGAACAAGATGCCACCTTGCTAAAAGGAACCGAAAGGGTTTCTCAAGTCGGTAAAAATGGGAAGAAAAAAATCACCAAGGTCTATAAGACCATTAAAGGTGTCAAAACAACGGATGCTCCTACAATTTCTGAAGAAGTACTAGAACAAGCCCAAGATCAGATCATTCAACAAGGGACCAAAGAACTTGAAAAGCCTACCTTAACTTTGACCCAGGTCGATAAGGAAGAATTGAAGCGCAGTGCGAAAGCTACCTATCATTTGGATAAACCAGACGGTGTGACCATCAAGTCCATCCAGGCTGTATTGAAGAAGGGTGATCAAGTGGTGAAAACCCTGACCCTTTCAGAGACGGACTTGGCAGCTGCTTTAGCGGACTTGGACTACTACAAGGATTATACGCTCGCAACGACCATGGTCTATGACCGTGGAAATGGGGATGAAGAAGAAGTTCTCAAGGAAGAACCACTGAGAATTGATCTTAAAAAAGTTGAAATCAAAAACATCAAGGAAACCAGTCTGATTAGCGTGGATGACCAAGGTCTTGAGACCGATAGCAGCCTCTTGTCTGAAACACCATCAGATGTGAAGCCTTACTACTTAAAGGTCACCACCCATGATAATAAGATTACAAAACTAGCCGTTGATAAAATTGAAGAAGTGACGGTAGATGGCGCAACCCTCTACAAAGTAACAGCCAAAGCTCCTGATCTCATCCAACGGACTGGGGACAACCAGTTCAGTGAGGACTATGTCCACTATATTGCGAGACCCAAAGTACATGAAGGTGATGTCTACTACAATTTCAACGAACTTGTAAAAGCCATGCAAGCCAATCCGTCTGGCACCTTTAAACTGGGTAGCAATATGAATGCGGCTAATGTCCAGCCAGCAGGGAAATCCTATGTGACCAATGCCTTCAAGGGAATTTTGGAAAGTACGGATGGGAATACATTTGCCATCCATAATATTACAAGACCATTATTTGGAAATATCGAAGGTGGCTCCGTTAAGAATCTCTTGCTTGAAAATGTCAATATTGACCTACCTGGGACAGATCGAGTAGCCCCAATCGCAGGTGTCATCAAAAACAATGCAACTGTCGAGAATGTTAAAGTAACAGGAAGTGTTGTTGGGAACAATGACGTAGCAGGGATCGTCAATAAAATTGATGGCAGTGGGAAAGTCAGTAATGTCGCCTTTATCGGGAAACTGCACGCTGCTGGGAACAAAGGTGGCTATCTAGCGGGTGTTGTTGGTGAGAACTGGAAGGGTGTCGTAGAAAAAGCTTACGTTGATGCTGAAATCACTGGGAATAAAGCCAAAGCTGCAGGTTTGGCTTATTCCTCTCAAAATGGTGGAAATAACCACACAGTAGGTAAAGAAGGGGTTCTCAGAAACTCCGTTGCTAAAGGTTCGATTGAACTGAAAGAAGCTGTTCAATCTGGTGGGTTACTGGGGACCAACTGGGCCTTGGGTGCTATTGAAGACAACATCACCATGATGAAAGTCAAAACTGGTGAGATGGTCTTCGGACACTCGGATATCGACGCAGATGATTATTTCACCTATTCAAGAACCAAGCGCAATTACAGTGTGGAAGGCGTGAGTGAAGGGAAGAAATCCTTTAACAACTCCCGTAAAATCCCTAGCATCTCGCTGGCAGAAGCTGAGCAGAAAATCGAAGCAATGGGAATCACTGCTGATAAATTCACCAGCAGCAAACCGATTGAAGATACGCTCAATCACCTTGTTAGCAAAGACGATCAATACAAGGCCATCACTGCTTACGATGCGAATCGTGAGCTAGCTTACCGTAATATTGCTAAATTGCAACCTTTCTACAACAAAGAATGGATTGTCGACCAAGGAAATAAACTGGCTGCAACGAGTCCTCTCTTGACCAAGGAAGTCTTGTCTGTGACCGCTATGAAGGGCAATGATTTTGTCACGGAACTAGCTGATGCTGATCACATTCTGATCCATTATGCGGATAAGACAAAAGATATCTTTAGCATGACGTCGAAAGACTCTAAAGTTAAACAAGTCAAAGAGTACAGTGTAGCGGAGCTCGGTGAAGTGGTCTACACGCCAAATATGGTGGACAAAGACCGGAGCGATCTCATCAGTGCTATCGTAGGGAAACTAAGTCCAGTCGAATTGCAATCAGATCCAATCTACACACATCTTGGTCGAACAGGACCTAACAAAGTCAATGCCATTAAGAACCTTTACCTTGAAGAAAGCTTCCAAGCAGTCAAGGACAATCTGACTCACTTTGTCAAACAACTGGTTGAAAACCAAGATCATCAGTTGAATACAGATGAGGCTGCCAAACGGGCCCTCATTAAGAAGATTGATGACAACAAGGCCGCTGTTCTTTTAGGGCTTTCTTACCTCAATCGCTATTATGGAGTGAAGTTCGATGATGTCAATCTCAAGCAGCTCATGTTGTTCAAGCCAGACTTCTATGGGAAGAATGTCGATGTTTTAGACCGCTTGATTGAAATCGGCTCAAAAGAAGACTACATCAAAGGGGCTCGTACCCATGATGCCTTCCGTGAAGTCGTGGCTAAATCGACTCTTTCTGGCAACCTAAATGACTTCCTGAAGTACAATATGGAGCTCTTTACAACTGATACAGACTTGAATGATTGGTTCATCAAAGCAACCAAAGACAATGTCTATATTGTGGAGCCTGAGACGACCAATCCAGCGTTCGCATCTGCTAAGCATAGAGCCTATGAGGGCTTAAACAATGATGTTCACGGTAAAATGATCTTGCCACTCTTGAACTTAAAAGATGCTCATATGTTCTTGATTTCAACTTACAATACCATGGCCTATAGTTCCTTCGAGAAATATGGTAAGAACACGGTAGCAGAGCGGAATGCCTTCAAAACCGAAATTGATAAGGTCGCTAAAGGACAACAGAATTACCTAGATTTCTGGTCACGTCTAGCAACAGATAAGGTTCGCAATCAACTCTTGAAGAGCAATAATATGGTTCCGACCCCTGTCCTTGATAACCAAAACTACAAGGGTATTAGTACAGACCGTTATGGCCACACCAACAGTGGTAAAGATGTGGCTCCAATCCGTGAATTGTATGGTCCAACCGATCGTTACCATGCGACAGATTGGCGGATGGGAGCAGTGGCGCGAATTTACGGAAATCCATATAAAGACGATTCTGTCTTCTTCATGGTGACCGATATGATCAGTGACTTTGGGGTCTCTGCCTTCACGCATGAAACGACGCACGTCAATGACCGGATGGTTTATTTAGCTGGTTGGAGACATCGCGAAGGAACTGATATCGAAGCCTTTGCCCAAGGAATGCTCCAAACACCATCTGTATCCAATCCAAATGGGGAATACAAGGCCTTAGGTATCAACATGGCCTATGAACGTCCAAATGATGGAAACCAATGGTACAATACCAATCCGAATGACCTCACCTCACGTGAGGACATCGATCGGTATATGAAAGGCTATAATGATACCCTCATGCTTCTGGATTACCTAGAAGGAGAAGCTGTCCTCAACAAAGGCAGTCAAGACTTGAACAATGCATGGTTCAAGAAGGTTGATAAACAATACCGAGGGGCTAACACCAAGAATCAATTTGATAAGGTACGTCCTTTGAGCGATGAGGAAAAAGCCATCACCTTACATTCAGTAGATGATCTCATCACCAACAACTTCATGACCAATCGTGGTCCTGGAAATGGAGTCTATAATCCATCTGACTTTGGCTCAGCCTATGTGACGGTACCGATGATGACAGGGATCTATGGTGGGAACACCAGTGAAGGGGCTCCTGGAGCCATGTCCTTCAAACACAATACCTTCAGACTCTGGGGTTACTATGGCTATGAAAAAGGATTCCTGGGTTATGCTTCAAACAAGTATAAACAAGAGTCCAAACAAGCAGGTCATGCGACTCTAGGGGATGATTACATTATTCAAAAGATTTCTGATGGGAAATTCAGTACCCTTGAAGACTGGAAGAAAGCCTACTTCAATGAAGTGGTAACCAGTGCCAAAAATGGACTTCAGGCTATTGAAGTGGATGGCACTATTTACAGCACTTATGATGACTTGAAACAAGCTTTCGCTACTGCAGTTGAAAAAGATCAGGCCAGCTTGAAGAATGGTGCTGTTAAATTTGACAATACGGTTGCATTGAAAGAAAAAATCTTTAAGAAATTGCTGCAACAAACTGATAGTTTTAAAACGTCTATCTTTAAATAATTGAATTCTCTCATCTGCTGAGCAGGTGAGAGTTTTTTTTAGAAGAAAAATGAATAGAGGTGGACAAAGCGTCTAAAAATTAAAAGAAATCAGTCGTAGATAGGAAAAATTATCATATTAAAAAAATAACGTAATTTAACAAAAACGCTTTCTTTTCTAGGAAATATTTGACTATTATATCTTTTAGGAGTAAACTAAGGAGGTAAAATTTATAAAAGGAGAATTCATCATGAATTTAACATTTTTAGGTCTTTGTTTAGCCTGCTTTGGTGTGTCACTTGCAGAAGGTTTGATGATGAGCAGTTTGTTAAAATCTGCATCTCGTCAACCAGAAATTATTGGCCAATTGCGTAGCCTTTTGATCCTTGGTGTTGCCTTTGTCGAAGGTACTTTCTTCGTTACTTTGGTTATGGCCTTTATTATCAAATAGACGCTTCTGTTTTAGAAAAGGAGGTGTCAAACCTTGGAAGAAAGTATCAATCCAACGATCACTCTTGGACCTGTAACTTTTAATTTGACCCTACTTGCTATGACCTTGATTGCTGTTTTGGTGGTTTTTGGCTTTATTTATTGGGCCAGCCGTAAAATGACGATCCGACCAAAGGGCAAACAAAATGTGCTGGAATACGCATATGACTTTGTCGTAGGTTTCACCAAAGGAAATATTGGGGAACATTATATAAAGGACTATTCCTTGTTCTTGTTTGTTCTTTTCCTATTTCTTTTAGTGGCCAATAACATTGGATTGATGGCTAAAATCGAAACGACCAATGGTTACAATTTGTGGACATCACCAACCGCTAACCTGGGTTATGACTTTGCCTTTTCATTTTTGATCACCTTAATCGCCCATGTAGAAGGAATTCGCCGACGTGGTGTGAAGGAATATTTAAAGGCTTTTGTGACACCTGGATTTATGACCCCCATGAATATTTTGGAAGAATTAACGAACTTTGCCTCCTTGGCTCTTCGGATCTTCGGAAATATCTTTGCGGGTGAGGTACTAGCAAGCTTGCTTGTGACTTTGTCGCATCAAGCTGTTTATTGGTATCCATTTGCCTTTATTGGAAGCATGGCGTGGACAGCGTTTTCGATTTTCATTTCATGTATCCAAGCCTATGTGTTTACCATGTTGTCATCAATCTATATTGGTAAGAAAATTAATGGCGAAGAGTAAGTAGAGGAGGAGTAGAAGAATGCATGTATCAATGAGTGAAATTATTGGTAACTTTATTCTCATTGCTGGTTCCTTCCTATTATTAATCTTTTTAATAAAGAAATTTGCATGGAACAATATCAATGTAATTTTAGAAGCGCGTGCCAAAAAGATTACAGATGATATTGATGGAGCAGAATCAGCTCGTCAAAAAGCTGAGGAACTAGCAAGTAAACGTGAAGAAGAGTTGGCAGGTAGCCGCAAAGAAGCAGCGTCTATCGTCGAAAATGCAAAGGAAACTGCAGAAAAGAACAAATCTCAGATCCTTTCAGAAGCCACTCAAGAAGCAGTACGTTTGAAAGAAAAAGCGCAACAAGAAATTGCGCATAACAAAGAAGAAGCATTGAACAGTATCAAAGGCGATGTGGCAGATCTCACTGTCAATCTTGCCGGCAAATTGTTGAGTCAACAGCTGGATGCTGAAGGTCAACGCCAACTGATCGATCGCTATCTTGATGAATTAGGAGAAGCCTAATGGACAAAAAGCAACTGATGGTGATTGAGAAATATACCCAGCCTTTTGTTCAATTGGTCTTTGAAAAAGGAGAACAAGACCTGGTCTTTGAAAAATTAACCCAAATCAAGGGTATTTTTGAGGAAACGGGACTTGCTAACTTCTTAGCTCATATCGGTGTAGAGGATGAAGAGAAAGCAAAAAGTCTACGACTTTTTCAACCCTCGGATTCACAATTACTCGACCATTTGATTGAAGTGGTTATTCTCAATCATCGTGAAGCCTTATTTTATGACATTGTAACGATTTGTTTGGATCAGATTCAACTATTGAGCAACGCTTTTGTCGTCACTGTTACGACGGTTGCTGGTTTGGATCCTGTTCAAGAGCAAAAGCTAATCCCCATTATCGAAAGAAAATTTGGGATTCAAGTTCGCTCAATCCAACAAAAGATCGATCCAGATCTAATTGGTGGTTTTGTCGTGACAGCCAATCATAAAACATTGGATACCAGTCTCAAACACCAATTGCAAGTCATAAAATCTAAATTGAAATAGAAAGTGGTGTGAATTTTGGCGATTAACGCACAAGAAATCAGCGCTTTAATTAAGCAACAAATTGAAAATTTCAAGCCAAACTTTGACGTCACTGAGACAGGTGTTGTAACCTACATTGGTGACGGGATTGCCCGTGCTCATGGTCTTGAAAACGCCATGAGTGGTGAGCTATTGATCTTTGAAAATGGCTCATACGGGATGGCTCAAAACTTGGAAACAACGGATGTCGGGATCATCATTTTGGGTGATTTCACGGATATTCGTGAAGGAGACTCTGTCCGTCGTACAGGTAAAATCATGGAAGTCCCTGCAGGAGATGCCTTGATTGGTCGTGTTGTCAACCCACTTGGCCAACCAGTGGATGGTTTGGGTGAGATTGTGACAGATAAATTCCGTCCAGTTGAAACGCCAGCTCCTGGTGTTATGCAACGGAAATCTGTCTCAGAACCTCTACAAACTGGTTTGAAAGCCATTGATGCCCTTGTTCCAATTGGACGCGGTCAACGGGAATTGATCATCGGGGACCGTCAAACAGGGAAAACTTCGATTGCCATCGATACCATTTTGAACCAAAAGGGTCAAGACATGATCTGTATCTATGTGGCGATTGGTCAAAAAGAATCAACAGTG
>ENA-OVGM01002827-OVGM01002827.1-human-gut-metagenome-genome-assembly--contig:-NODE-2827-length-10718-cov-3.690143_pt1 | contig 10718 bp, 2 predicted proteins | sample MGYA00237773_ERZ505425 | MGnify/ENA primary metagenome ERZ505425 (study PRJEB26158, sample SAMN06016407) | human gut metagenome | biome: human gut; feature: ankylosing spondylitis patient; material... | reverse complement strand
TCCATATCGTGAGTATCATTGGTCAAAAGAAACAAAACAAGATATAATAAAAGCATTTACGTTAACAATTGCAAAGATGGATTTAAAGATTGTAAATGTGATTATTGATAAGAAAAAATTTAAAGATAATAACTATCACGTTCTTGAAAATGCATTGAAATATAATATACAACGTATCGAGAATGACAGCGATGGGCAATGGAATTATTTAGTGATTACGGATGAGGGCAGAATAGCACCTATGAGAAAGACAGCCAGAGCTATACGTGCATTTAATCCGATCCAATCCAAATATTTGCCTGGGTTTGTCAATCATCCGATCAGCAATATGATCGAGGATATTATGGAAAAAAATTCATCAGAATCCTATTTTATTCAAATATGTGATTTCGTTTCATTTTTTGTACATTTATATTTCAAAATCGAAATTCGGAAAGAAGAGTTACCCAAACGAGTGGGAACTGTAATTGACAAACTCTTTGTAAAACGGGTTATGGTGACGTTAAAGGAAGCGGAAAAATTAAATTTGAAAGCAAATGAGACAAATATGTATGGATTAGTAATATATCCAAAATAAAACACCACCTACATCGCATTCGCGAGTTCAGTGGTTCATTTATATTATAATAAAAGGTAAGTATAGTGTCAATAATAAATGAAAAATAAGATTGCAAGACAAAAAGCCTCGCTACAGGTATCATCTCTGTAGCGAGGTTTCTATATTATTTACGTTATTCTTAGTTCTTCTTTCTTCTCGCCAGCATTCCTGCGAGTCCGGTCAGGGATATCGCAAAGAGCATCAGCCAGATACCGAGAGGATCTCCGGTAGCCGGAACCTTGTCCAGTTCCTGCGCAGTAGCAGCAGCGGTGGGAGCTGCGGCAGCTGAGTTGTCCGTACTGTCATTATTATCGTTATTGCCGGTGTTATTGCTGCCGGTATTATTGCTGCCGGAGGTGTTCCTTGCTACCGTAAAGCTGGTGCCTGCGGCGCCGTCTGTCCATACGATCTCAAAGGTGTGACTGCCCTCGGACAGAGTCTTCAGGTAATCTGCATGTAATTCGATGATCGTGGAGCCCTCACTCACGGTATAGTTCTTGGAATCAATGATATTCCCATCTACCTTTACATTCTGGAACTTGGAATATTCACCGTTTCCTCTGATTTTGAGACTTCTTCCGTCCGTATTCTGGTTCCAGGAGCCGTTCGCGCCTTCAATGATCTGATACTGTACCGTCAATACTACGGTATCGGTGGTAACTGAACCGGCCGCATTGCTGAGAACACACCGGTACTTAAATCCGTTGCAGTCTCTATCCGTTACTCCTATGGTGTAGGTTGCACCGGTAGCTCCGGTGATGTCTACAAATCCCTTGCCGTCATTTCTGTCAATCTGCCACTGATAGGTTACGTCCGTACCGGTTGCAGTAACTTCAAACGTTGCTGTGTCTCCTACTGTCACAGATACACTCTTGGGCTGTGCAGTGACTGCCGGAGCATCCACATGGTAAAGTTCGATTTCACCGGTCAGAATCTCATAATTGGTATCCGCAGGGGTGAAGCGCCACTTGTAAGTCTTGTTCATATCGACTGCCGTGTCATTGGGAAGTACACCTGCATCATCTATCCACTCCAGTGTACCGTCTGCCGGATGAATGGTGCTGCCTGCCAACGTCAGTCCTGCGTCTGCCAGGGTCTTACCGCCTGTGGTAATCTTATGGTACTTCGGTTCACCGCTTGTAGCAGCCTGGGTAATCATAATGACAAAAGGTGCACTGGTGATCTCACTGTAATCGACATCACCTGCCTTGGTTGCTGTGATAACAACGCTTCCGACCTTAACCGGAGTCAGAACGCCATTCTCATCAATCGTCGCATCGCCTGTGCTTCTTACTTCATCCACTTTGTAAGTAATCTCGCCTGTTCCGGAGCCGCCGACCGTGCTCAGTTGCAGCTTCTGTCCATAGACCACAGTGTTGTCACCGGTGATGCGCAATGTCTCCTGAGGTTCCTTTGCCGTCAGGGTCAGTACCAGATCCTTGGTAAAGTTTTTATAATTTGGATTGGAAATCGTTACCGTCCAACAGATGGTGTCATTTTCCGCACCGGCTGTCAGCCTGTAGGTGATCTTTCCGGCTGTATTAATCATAGCCGGTTCCACCTTTGCAGATCCCGAAGTTTGTGCCTCGGAAATGCTGTATGTCCATGTCTCCCCGGCAGGAAGTCCTGTGTAATCGGGTGTGAAGGTCTTCTGCTTCCGGTCGGAGAATTTCTGCTTTAAGTTCTCCTCCTGCAATACACCGCCCTTAGCCTGCGTAATCGCTACCTTTGCGGTGGTCATGTTGGAAACAAGCTTATAGTTGTCTGCCGCTTTTCCCTGCAGGGTCACCGTAACGGTAACTTTTTTGTCTGTGCCGACATTCGCATTAACCATCTTGCCGGTCGCGGTATAATCGGAACTTGTCAGCGTTGCAACAAGTGTGTTTGTGCTGTCTTTGAAGGTCACTTCTAAAATGGTCACGGAGGTATTATTCCGCTCGTAGCTGCGGTCTTGCGTGCGCGCGGTTGCAATGCTGATAGGCTTTGCAGTAATAGTTGCCCTGGTCTTATATGTTCCGCCGGTCAGTTCATAGTGAGAGGCAAACTCACCAAGAAGTTTTACCGTTACCTCTGCATCCTGTTTCCCGGCGTTTTCACTTTGGAAAGCACCGGTCACCGTGTAGTCCATACCCGCTACCAGACTATCTATTCTCACGTCTGCCTCGTTGGCAAAAACTACCCCTGTGACGTCAGCATTCACGCTTCCATCGTATTCTTTGTTGGCAACGGTAGCCTGTACAATATGAACACGTGCCTTATTCACCGTCAGTGTGTAACTTGCCGTGCCTAACTTATAGTTCTTCGTCTCGGCGGCTGTCGCGGTAATGGTTGTCTCGCCCACTCCGACAACGGTAACCTCACCTTTTTCATTCACAGTTGCAACGGAATTGTCGTTGCTTTGGTAAGTCACCACGCCGTTGCCCATATTGGTAAGCTTATTGTTGGCAGGCTGCGTTCCATAGGAGGTCGTCACAGTGGACTTTTCAAAGCTCAGCTTCGGATCCGCCTTCTCAATGGCAAATTTCTTAACAACATCTGCAAATCCATAATTCCCCTTTGCCTTAACGGTTACGAAACCGGCATTCGTACCGGCGTTTACGTTATCACCGTAAATAATGGTGTAGTCCGTACCCTTCGTCAGCGGTCTGCCATCGATGGTTACGGTAACATCCGGTGTAATCCGTTCGCCGGTATAAGTATAAGTTGTGTTACCGCTCAGTTCCACAGTCGGTTCGGTAATAATGGGAGTAATCCTAAACGCCCAGTTTTCATCCGTCAGGTCACTTGCTGCGTTAAAATTCATGCCGTCTGCCACACTGATTTTAACCTTGTAGTCACCCGCATTCATGGGCTGCACTTCCGTCTCGCCCTGATAGTATTTCACCATAACATCGCCCATGCCGGTGATGTTCGTCGCAGTCTTGATGTCTGCAGTCTTTGCCATGCCGTCATATGTCAAGCTGCCCGGTGCGGTAAAGACAAAATTTTTCGCTGTGGGATCTGCCTTTTGAATCTCATAAGCCACACTGGCTGTCACACCGCCCACTGTGATGCTTGCGGTATAAGCACCGACATTGGTGGGATAGGAACCGTCAGGGAGTGTAGCACCCTGTCCGTTTCCAACCGTGTAGCTGATTGTGGGATCCTTCTCACCGGTGAGCAGTTTGTTCTCAAGTATTGCCTTTTTGTTGCTGCCATCGTAGATCAGAGTATTCTCCTCAGGTGCCTTGATGGTCACGCTGCCGCCGTCAGTATTGGGACAGTTCGTTGTATTGGCACAGGTGGCGGTAATCGACTTGCCGTCTGCGCCCAGCGTGTATTGCCAACTGTGCTGGTGGGCGCTAAGGTACAGATTACCCTGCTCATCCTTTGTAACCAAATAGCTGCTATTCTTCGTGTTCGGCTTGAAAATCTCGGTATAGTTTACCGAACCGGTTGCTCCGGAAGCAATCTGAACCGGAGCCTTTGGCCTGGGGCGATTGTTAGTAGCCACACCAATACTTGCAGCATTCGTCAGACTTGGATCAATGTGGATAATTGATTTTGAGTTTTCATCCTTTTCGTACAGGAAAACATCCTTTTGGGTGTTGCCGGTAATCTTTGCCGTGCCGCCGACCGTCATTGTAATCTCCGCAGGAATATCTGCCCCTACTCTATTGCCGGTGATAGTACCGCCATACATATTAAACACATCAGTACCGGAAATCCCATCCACACCATTCCTATTTCCGGTGATGGTGCCGCCATACATGGTGAATGTAGCAGTGTCAGTGCTAGAGTGAGCATTGAGTTGCACACCATCAGACTTCTTATCGGTTGAGGTGATGGTACCGCTCTCGTGGTCGCACAGGGTCAGATTGCCATTCTTGGGAATAACAAACGTCGAAGCATCCTGTGCCGAATTGGTGATGCTCTTTCCGTTCAGGCAGAGATTTACGTTGCCTGAGATTTTGATCGTACCGGCAAACGTAATATCGTTCAGTAAGTAGTAGTTGCCCGCAGGAAGTTTGTATTCCATCCCTTCTGTGCCATTGCTACTGCTTACTTTCGTTCCGCCGCGCATCAGCGCCTGTGTATCTGCATTATAGGTCAGGGGAGTCCACAACACATCGTCATGCTTAGTCTTGTGACTGCAGTCTGCACTGCCACAGATTGCATGCTCATGCAGCTCGCCACTTACCACATACAGACTGTTGTCGATGTTCTGCACGCTGTATGTGTTGCTGCTATTATTGTCGATGGTGAATTTGCCCGCAATTTCATCCGTCAGGGTAATACCCGTGGCTGCCTCGGCGAACTTCATAAAATCTCCCTCCGCAGGCAGCTTTTCCAGCGTCACACCAATGTTTGCACCATCCGTCAAACTTGTGCCGCTGCCCCTAGTCGAGCCGACGGTGATAGTCTTGCCGCCAGGCAAATAAACATTGCCATTGGTGTTGCCGGTAATGTTCACATCCCCGTTGACTTCCATGGCTTCAACACTCTCAGCTACATACACACCACTACCGTTGTTCTTCGCCGTGTTACCGGTGACACTGCCACCACTCCATTCGACGCTATGATCACCTTTCACGGCAACACCGCCGCCGTTGGCATCGGCTTCGTTACTGGTGATGCTGCCACCACACATCTCAAAGGCGCAATCCATGTCAACGCCGCCACCGTTGGCGGCTGCCTTGTTGCCGGTAATCGTTCCACCTAACATCAAGAGTCTGCCAACGACATACCCCCCGTTCACTTTATAATTACTTACACGTCCAGCCACGCCACCGCCATTGTTTGCGCTGTTGTCTGTGATGCTGCCGCCGTACATGTAGAAGAAACTGCCGTCCAAATACACACCGCCACCGTGGTCATCAGTGTTGTTGCCGGTGATGTTTCCACTATACAGGCTAAGGTCACTGAAGGGTTTTAAATATACGCCACGCCCTTTCATACCGTCAACATGGGTAATCTCTCCTGTGTTGTTACCGCTGCCGTTACAGTCACAAAGTGTAAGTGAATCCGTATCTTTTCCTTCACCTACGGTAATGGTGTCAAAATTGCCGTTAGCTGTGATGCTGTAACCATTCAAACAAAGTGAGATGTAGCCTGTCGGATTCCAGCTCGTATTATTCAGAGCAATATTAGTCGTTAAATAGTAATACTGTCTGTGTGAGCTACTACTTCCACCCTTGATGTTGCGCAGATCCTCTTCCGTCCTGATCGCAGTCCACAGCACATTTTTGTGATTCTTACTCTCAGTGCAGTTCGCCGTGCCACAGAGACCATGCACATGTAATTCGCCGCTTGAAAAGTTGACAGCGTTGTCTAACGCATACTTGTAATAGCCGGTATCGCTGTTGAAAGCATTCAGGTCATCCGCGGTCAGTGTGTAATCATCGCTTGTACCCTTGGCGATGGCAACTCGCACACCCTCGGCGAGCTGCTGTCCCATGGTCACGCCAATCTTGGCGGAGCTGCTCAACCCGTTCGCACCGATGAGAATGGTCTTGCCGCTGGGCAAATAGACATTGTTATCGTTTCCATTACCCGCGTTGTCGGTGATTTGTGCCGTACTGGACACAGTAAACTTGCCGTAATAGGGCTCAGAAATATATACACCACCGCCGTTTTTGCTAGCGACGTTGTTTGAAATCCTACCACCGGACATGGTAAACCTCATATTTCCATATGCACTCTTCAGCCATATACCACCACCGTTACCAGTAACGGCTGTGTTTCTAACGATATTACCACCAGATATATTGAATTTTACTGACTTACTAATTGTAGATTCATAGTATATACCACCACCGCTAGACGGTGCATGGTTGCTGTCAATACTACCACCGGATATAACGAAGTTGGTGCTATCTTTTGCATACACACCGCCGCCGTTACCGTTTATGGTTACTTTGTTATCAGAGATACTGCCCTTATACATGTAAAAATTACCACCATCTACGTATACACCGGCACCACTACCTTTGGCAATCTGGTTTTTGGTAATTTCGCCGTTATACAGTATCAAGGTACCCAAGGACATTATACCTCGTCCTATATTATCCTGTGCATGGGTAATCTTGCCGACCACTTTCTGACAGTCGGTGATAATCAGCTTCGTTCCTTTCGCAACCTGAATGGCATCAACTTCTGCTGCACAGGTGATTGTTTTTCCATTTAAACAGAGTGCTACATCATAAGTGCAGATCCATGTATCATTCAATTTAACATTGTCTGTCAGATAATAATAGCCCCCACTCTTGATGTCAGTCAGATTGGAAACGCCTATCCAGGTCTGATTTCCATGATTCTCGCTGTCACCACAGGTTGCGCCACAAACGGGATGCCGATGCGGTTCGGTCGCCGACAATTTCACCTCGCCACCCACAAGAACTGGATAGAGGTTCTCTTTATCACTGCAAATATGATCCAAATCTTCTTCGGTCAGGTGACCGCCACCCCCAGCCTCCACAGCTACCGCGGCAACCGTTACGAGGTTGCTCTCGGTGGGTGTATCCTGGGTGGATACGCCGATTTTTCCGGCGAATGTGGATAATTTACTAATCCGAATTGCATTGCCGGTAGCCAGATAGACATTGTTCTGAACATCTTGACACAAGTTGTCACAGACCCGAGGAGCACCGCCGGCAATTTTAAAAGTACTATTTTCTACATAGACGCCGCCACCATTCTCGGTTGCCGTGTTATTGCTAATCTGCGCATTGCCGCTCATGGTAACCTGACCGTTTTTACGTACATACACAGCACCTCCTTGGGTGGCTGTATTGCCGCTGATTTTCGCATTATCGGACATATATAAGCAGTTACCGACTTCTCCGTCAGTGCTGGCAAATATATACACTCCGCCACCTGATGTCGTCCATTTGGTGGGAGCAATGTTGTTACTAATCTGTGCATTGCCGGACATGTTCATGACGCTTTTGTCCGACAACAGTACACCGCCAGCAGAAGCAGAGACCATGTTGTCGCTGATTACACCACCATACATGTTAAATGTGCTACCGAGCGCAGCGACGCCACCACCCCAACTTGCAGCATTGCCTCTGATTGCACCGCCATACATATTAAATGTGCTATTATGCACATACACACCGGCTCCATTATAACTGCCTTGGAGCTTATTACCACAAATAGTTCCACCGTACATGGTAAAAGTGGCGTTATTATCCACTTTCACACCTAAATCCGACCTTCCCACGCTGTGAGTGATAACTCCACCTGTAACGGAGATGCGGTTCTCCGTATTTTCCTCGCACGGCACCCATCGAGTGAACAGACCTTCCTTGCTTGTGGTGAAATAGTGCATACTCTCACTACTATTGCAGTCACAGAGAGTAAATTGTCCCTTATCTATCTCAATGACAACAAAATCCCCGTTTGCCGCAATGCTGTGACCATTCAGACAAAGCACCACGTTATTGTTCGGTTTCCATGTTTCCATTGTCACGATATCCTGAGTCAGGTAGTAATATCCTTCCGTTGCAGCTTGCAGTGCTGCTTCACTGTCTATGGACTTCCACTCTGTCACAATGCTATGCTTATACTTATCTGTGCATGTCGCGCCGCAGATGGGATGGTCAACATGCTGACCTTCCGCCACCGTCATCGGAACCGTCATCGGTGTATTCAACGCTTCAGAAATAGCATGAAGTCGTGTCATATCCAGTTCTGCGATCTGCTCCTTGGTCAGTGACTCCATAGCCTCGTCGATGGCTTCCAGCTGCGCACCGACACTTTCTGCATTTTCCACCGTCACTTCGTCCGGCAGAGCATCGATGAGTGCCTGTACCTTCTGCACTGCTGCCTTCTTCTCATCGTCTGCCGAGGTATCCTGCGTGCCGGCATCACTATCGCTGACACTTTCCACTGAGGGTTCCACAGTATCGGGGGCTTCGCCCGCAGTGGAATCTTCCGTACCGGGAGTTGCCGCAGTGGTGCTCTTATCAGCCGGAGTCTCTTCCCCCGGTGCCGCAGCTGCTTCTGCTTCCTCTTGCTCTGCCGCAGAGTCTGTTTCCTGCTGTTCTTCCTGTTCTGCCACCGCATCAGCCTCCTGTGCGAATGCTGTCATGGGCAGTGTTGAGAAGCAGAGAATAAATGCCAGTAACATGCTCAATACTCGTTTTTTCATAGCGTTTTACCTCTTTCCGATGGGCATAGTGATACCCATTATCTTAAAGATAACGTACCACACTTTCTCTCAGCGGAACCAGGGGCTGCATGAATCGACCCAAATATGTCATGAATCGACCGAAGAGGACTTTAAATGGCTCAATGCGGTTCAATAGCAAGTATTCCTTGAAAAAGTCTTTCCGGTATTATATTCTATTATTATGTCCTATAAAAATCAGTTACAAAGTATACACACAGAAAGGTTTCTATATGTGGATTGCAGATCATTGGAAAGATTATGAAGTGCTGGATACGTCCAGCGGAGAAAAGTTAGAGCGTTGGGGAGATTATATTCTCGTCCGTCCGGATCCCCAGGTCATCTGGAACACGAAAAAAGAAAATCCGGGCTGGAAAAAGAAAAACGGCCATTATCACAGAAGCAGCAAGGGCGGCGGAGAATGGGAGTTCTTCCATCTGCCGGATGAATGGGCGATTCATTACACCCTGCCTTTTCAGAAGGAAGCCTCCGGTAAGGCTGATCCTCTGACCTTCCATCTGAAGCCCTTCAGCTTCAAGCATACCGGCCTGTTCCCGGAGCAGGCTGTGAACTGGGACTGGTTCGGTGACCGCATCCGCAATGCCGGACGCCCAATCAAGGTTTTAAACCTCTTTGCCTACACAGGCGGCGCTACCCTGGCGGCAGCCGCAGCCGGCGCCAGCGTGACCCATGTGGACGCCTCCAAGGGCATGGTAGCCTGGGCGAAGGAAAACTCCCGTTCCTCCGGGCTGGAAAATGCACCCATCCGCTGGATCGTCGATGACTGTGTGAAATTTGTTGAGCGTGAGATCCGCCGCGGCAACCATTACGACGGAATCATCATGGACCCGCCGTCCTACGGGCGCGGCCCGTCCGGCGAGATCTGGAAGCTTGAAAAGGACCTTTTCCCGTTCCTGAAGCTCGTCTCCGGCGTGCTGTCGGACGATCCGCTCTTTGTTATCATCAATTCCTACACCACGGGCCTGAGCCCGTCGGTGCTCACGTATCTCTCGGAGAGCATCTTCACCCGGCGCTTCGGCGGCCGCAGCGAATCGCAGGAGCTGGGTCTGCCGGTCACGGCGTCCGGCCTTGTGCTGCCGTGCGGGGCGACCTGCCGCTGGGAGCGCTGAGCGGAAAGGAACACCATGGAACCGATCTTACGAACCGAACATCTGACCTTTACCTACCCCGGCGAGCCCCAGCCCACGCTCGGCGACCTCTCGCTCGAGATCGCGCGCGGCTCGTTCGTGGCCGTGCTGGGGCACAACGGCTCCGGCAAGAGCACGCTCGCCAAGCACTTCAACGCCATTCTGCTGCCGACCGGCGGCAAGGTGTATGTCGACGGCATGGACACGGCGGACGAGAATAACCTTCTGTCTGTGCGCGCCACGGTGGGCATGGTCTTTCAGAATCCCGATAACCAGATCGTCGCCAACGTCGTCGAGGATGACGTAGCCTTCGCGCCCGAGAACCTCGGCGTCCCGCCGCAGGAGATACGCGCACGGGTGGATGCAGCCCTGAAGCAGGTCGGCATGTATGATTTTCGCCTGCACGCGCCGCACCTGCTCTCCGGCGGACAAAAGCAGCGCGTGGCCATTGCGGGCGTCATCGCCATGCAGCCCAAGTGCATCGTGCTCGACGAGCCGACGGCCATGCTTGACCCCTCCGGCCGGCGTGAAGTGATCGACACGGCCACGAAACTCTGCCGCGAGCAGGGCATCACGGTCGTGCTCATCACGCATCATATGGAAGAGTGCATCGGCGCCGACCGCGTCATCGTGCTCTCCAACGGCGCCGTCGTTGCCGACGGTGCGCCGAAGCAGGTCTTTTCGCAGGTCGACCTGCTGAAAAAAGAGGGCCTCACTGCGCCCGTCACCGTCCGGCTGCTGCACGCGCTGCGCGCGCACGGCATGGACGTGCCGCTCGATGCGCTTACGGTCTCCGACTGTGCGGACGCCGTTGCCGCCG
>ENA-OVGM01002825-OVGM01002825.1-human-gut-metagenome-genome-assembly--contig:-NODE-2825-length-10721-cov-3.669511_pt1 | contig 10721 bp, 7 predicted proteins | sample MGYA00237773_ERZ505425 | MGnify/ENA primary metagenome ERZ505425 (study PRJEB26158, sample SAMN06016407) | human gut metagenome | biome: human gut; feature: ankylosing spondylitis patient; material... | reverse complement strand
AACGGTTTGTGCGCAGATAGTCTTCATATATCACATCTTCCTCCACCCCCAGCAGACTGAGCAGAAAAGCAGTCCCGATCCCTGTACGGTCCTTTCCAGTTCCGCAATGCCACAAAACAGCACCTTTTTCCTGCCTGAAAAGAATATCGATAAACTTCGCATACTGTTTCAACACCAGCTGATCCATGCATAAATTCCTGTACTGTCTGATCATATATTCTTCCATATCATCCGGGAGTCCTGCAAGCATTTTCACAAACTGTTCTCTGTTGCTGATAACCTGCACATCCTCATCCACAACCGGTACATGGTAGTATTCTACTTCTGCTATAATAGTATCCGGTTTACATTTTCTCTCTTCTGCCGAACGCAGGTCGATCACCGTCTTCAGATTGTATTCTTCTCTAAGTCTGTTCTTATCGCTCTCTGAAATGTGATAAAGTTCCCCGCTTCTCAGAAGCCTCCTCGGCAGGATGTGTCTGTCATCAGCTGTAACGATCGCACCCAGATCTCTGGTATTCGGCAGACTATGAAGAGATATCCTGCCGCCCTTCGGGAAACCTGTTGCCATATCCGGGTTTAATATCTTAAGAATGCGGATACACTCATGAATCTCTTTTTCTGTCATATCGAACTTGTATCTCTTCTTACGTCTGGTAACAATTACAAGATAATTTACACTCAGCTGTCTGTCATCACCTTCATCTGCTCCCTCTTTTCGCATATATGCCCATACAATGTCTTTACATGGAAGATTGTTTATCATCATATGTCTGGTAAAAACCAGAAATCCATCTTCTATCCTTATCTTTCCATACTTCATGATCCACCACTCCACTGTCTGCAATTTTATTACTGTTCACTCTGCTCTTAGAGCGTGTCTGAAAAATCATTCCCGCAAGATGTGCGTCACAATTTATAAGATTGATTTTTTAAACACACTTTAGAGTATGTAAAAAATAAATTTGACATCAGGACAGGTATGGTAATTCCGGAAAATGGTGTTAAATTAAGCAGGAGACACATATATGTATTTAGTAGTTGGCCTGGGAAATCCCGGGAAACAGTATGAAGCAACACGCCACAATATGGGATTTGATACCGTTGACCGTCTGGTAGAGGATTACAATGTCCCTCAGGGTGGTGTGAAATTTAATGCCATGTACGGTAAAACCATGATCGGCGGAGAGAAAGTGATTCTTATGAAGCCGCTTTCTTTTATGAACCTGAGTGGCGGTCCTGTTCGTGAGATGGCGAATTATTTTAAAATTGATCCGGAATCAGAGCTTATTGTTATTTATGATGATATTGATCTGGAGCCCGGGCAGCTTCGCATCCGCAAGCAGGGAAGTGCGGGTGGACATAACGGGATCAAAGATATTATCCGCCAGCTTGGCACAGAGAAATTTCTCCGTATCAAAGTAGGAGTTGGTGCAAAGCCGAAGGGATGGGATCTGGCAGATCATGTACTTGGCAGATTTTCCACAGAAGACAGGAAACTTGTGGATGAAGCAATAGCAAAGGCGGCAAAGGCTGTGGATATCATAATCTCACAGGGTACAGATGCAGCCATGAACGAATATAACAGAAAAGTACCTGTACAGAAATAAGCAGACAGGAAATAGATGATTGTTCAGCAAAAGGTATAGAAAGCGGTAACTGGAAACAGAAGCCGCTTTTATTACGTCGAAGGATCATGAGGGGTGAAGATGAAAGCATTTTTAACACCTCTGCAGGGGCTTGCAGAGTTTGAACAGATTAAAGAAAAAAGCAAAACGAATAAGGGAATCCTGCAGGTTTCGGGGTGTATGGAATCGCAGAAATCTCATCTGATGTACGGACTTTCCGGGATTGCGCCTTATCGTCTGATCCTGGCGGAGGACGAACGCCGCGCCAGAGAAATTTATGAAGATTACAGATTTTATGACAGAAAAGTGTATTCTTATCCTGCGAAAGATCTTCTGTTCTTTCAGGCAGATATCCATGGAAATCTGCTGATACGTCAGAGGATGAAGGTCATTAAGGCGTTACTGGAAGAGAAAGAACTGACAGTTGTTACAAGTATTGACGGATGTATGGATTTTCTGGAATCTCTGGAAAAGATAAAAGAACAGCTGATTCATTACGAAAGTGACAGCACCGTAGACACAGAACAGCTGAAGAACCAGCTGGTGGCTTTAGGTTACGAGCGGGTAGGACAGGTGGAAATGCCGGGGCAGTTCTCTGTGCGTGGCGGTATTGTGGATATTTACTGTCTCACTGAGGAAAATCCATGGAGAATCGAGCTTTGGGGAGATGAGATTGATTCTATCCGGAGTTTTGATCCGGAGAGTCAGCGTTCTCTGGAAAATCTGGAAGAACTTACGATCTATCCGGCGGTGGAGCATATAGGGGACAAGGATATGGTTTCCTTCCTGGATTATTTTCCGGAGGAAAGAACCATAATCTTTCTGGATGAACCAAACCGACTGACTGAGAAAGGCGGGGCTGTAGAAGAAGAGTACAGACAGAGCCGTATGCACAGAGAGGAAAAAGGCAGCCGGAATCTGCCGGAAAACTGGCTTTGTTCTTTTGAACAGCTTCAAAAAGAACTGAATAAACGCAATTGTATTTCTGTATGTGCGCTGGAACCGAAACAGGCAGGCTGGAAAGTGCGGGAGAAATTTTACCTGGAGGTAAAATCAATCAGCGCTTATAACAACAGTTTTGAACTTCTGGTAAAAGATCTTCATCAGTATAAGAAACAGGGATACAGGATCGCGTTGCTTTCCGGTTCCCGCACAAGGGCCGAGAGGCTGGCAAAGGATCTTCAGGAAGAGGGACTGGCAGCCTTTTATGGACAAGATTATGACAGGGAGATCTGTCCGGGCGAGATCATGGTGGTTTATGGCCATGCAAAGAAGGGCTTTGAATACCCGTTGATCAAGTTTGCGGTAATGACAGAATCTGACATTTTTGGACAGGAACAGAAAAAAAAGAAGAAAAAAAATTACAGTGGAAGCCGTATTCAGGATTTTGCGGAGCTTTCTATCGGCGATTTTGTTGTCCATGAAAAGCATGGTCTTGGTATTTACCGAGGAATTGAAAAAGTTGAAGTAGACAGGATCGTTAAAGATTATATTAAAATTGAATACAGAGGCGGAAGCAATCTCTATATTCCTGCTACTCAGCTTGACTGTCTGCAGAAATATTCAGGGGCAGATGCTGCAAAGGCTCCGAAGCTGAACAAACTTGGTACTCAGGAGTGGAATAAAACAAAGAGCAAGGTTCGTGGGGCAGTTAAAAATATTGCAAAAGAACTGGTAGAGCTTTATGCAGTGCGTCAGGAAAAGGAAGGATATGTCTGTGGTCCTGATACTGTATGGCAGAGAGAATTTGAAGAAATGTTTCCATATGAAGAGACAGAGGATCAGCTCAGTGCTATTGAGGATGCCAAACGTGATATGGAGAGTACCAGGATTATGGACCGGCTTATCTGCGGGGATGTGGGATACGGCAAAACAGAAGTGGCGCTGCGTGCCGCATTTAAGGAAGTACAGGAGAGCAGACAGGTAGCTTATCTTGCACCTACAACGATCCTTGCGCAGCAGATTTATAATACCTTTGTGCAGAGGATGAAGGAATTTCCGGTACGTGTGGAACTGTTGTGCAGATTCCGGACCCCGGCACAACAGAAGAAGGCAATCGAAGATCTGAAAAAAGGTCAGGTGGATGTGATCATTGGAACGCACAGAATCCTTTCCAAAGACGTACAGTTCAAAAATCTTGGCCTGTTGATCGTTGATGAGGAACAGCGGTTTGGAGTTACGCATAAGGAAAAAATCAAGCAGTTAAAGAAGGATGTGGATGTCCTTACACTGACTGCAACGCCCATTCCCCGTACTCTTCATATGAGCCTGATCGGAATCCGGGATATGAGTGTCCTGGAGGAACCTCCTATGGACAGAATGCCGATCCAGACATATGTTATGGAATATGATGAAGAGACAGTCCGAGAGGCTATCAACAGGGAATTGCGCAGAGGCGGACAGGTTTATTATGTTTATAATCGAGTGACGGATATTGCAGATGTTGCCCTGCGTATTGCGAAGCTGGTGCCGGACGCAAGGGTGGATTTTGCTCATGGCCAGATGAGTGAGAGGGAACTGGAGAATGTGATGTATTCCTTTGTAAACGGGGATATTGATGTGCTGGTTTCCACCACGATCATTGAGACAGGGCTGGATATTTCCAATGTAAATACTATGATTATCCATGATTCAGACAGATACGGGCTTTCTCAGCTTTATCAGCTTCGGGGAAGGATCGGGCGTTCCAACAGAACTGCCTATGCGTTTCTGATGTACAGAAAGAATGTGATGCTGAAGGAGACGGCTGAGAAGCGTCTGGCTGCGATCCGCGAGTATACGGATCTGGGAAGCGGATTTAAGATTGCAATGAGAGATCTGGAACTTCGAGGTGCCGGAAATCTGCTGGGTGCGCAGCAACATGGACATATGAATGCGGTTGGATATGATCTTTATTGTAAGATGCTCAATGAAGCAGTGAAAGAGGCGAAGGGTATTCATACAATGGAGGATTTCGAGACATCGGTTGATCTGAATGTTGATGCGTATATTCCTGATTCCTACATCAGTAATGAATTTCAGAAGCTGGATATTTATAAAAGAATTGCGGGGATTGAGACACAACAGGATTATGATGATATGCTGGAAGAACTTCTGGACCGTTTCGGAGAACCCGGAAAGGCAGTGCTGAATCTTCTGGCGATTGCGAAGTTAAAGGCGATTGCTCATCAGGGGTACGTAACGGAAATAAAGCAGACTGGAAAAACAGTCCGGTTTACCCTTTATGAGAAAGCAAGGCTGAATACAGAAGGCTTTCCGGCTCTTATGCAGAAATAAAGAAGAGGTCTGCAGTTTAAGAATGAGCAGGAACCGAAATTTATCCTGGAACCACAGGGGAATCTGATCCTGGCATTGACGGAATTTGCAGAGGAGCTTAAGAGCATGGCGGAAAATATGTGAAATATACTACATATTTTTCGATTTGCCTTGCCCTTCGCAGGAAAAAAGTTTATACTCTAATAACAGTACATTCTGGGAAAGTGGTATGGAAGAAAGACCAGATTGATAATATGGAGGAAGAAATGAAAAAAATGGTAAAGAGAACAGCCGTTGTGACACTGGCAGGTGTGATGTCAGTTGGTATGCTTTCCGGCTGTGGAAGTAAAACATTAGATGGAACAAAGACAGTGGCTACTGTTGACGGAACAGATATTCCGCTTGGAGTTGTAAGTCTTTATGCCCGCGAACAACAACAGCAGACAACAACCATGTATTTAAATTATATGGGAAGTGCAGATAATATCTGGGATCAGACAGCAGGTGATGATTCAGATGAGACTTATGGTGATCAGGCAGTGACAAGCAGTCTGGAGTCTGTTGAGAAGATGTATATTCTCAAAGAGAAGGCTGCGGATTATAACGTAGAGCTTACAGATGATGATGAAGCAGCGATCGCAGATGCAGCATCACAGTTTATGGCTGCAAACAGTGAAGAGACAATTAAGGAACTTGCGGTAACGGAAGATCAGGTAAAAACACTTCTGGAGCTTCAGACAATTCAGAAGAAGATGTATGATCCGGTTGTAGCAGAAGGAAAGATCACAGTTTCTGATGATGAAGCGAATCAGACAACCTTCACTTATGTAAGTATCTCTACAAGCGGTGATGATATAACTGATGAGGAGAAAAAGACTAAGAAAGAACAGGCTCAGGAGATTCTGGATAAGATGAAAGAGGATCCTACAGCAGACATGAGTGAGATTGCCAAAGGTGTAGATGACAGTTATTCTGCAGTACAGGGTAATTTTACAACAAAAGAGAGCGAAGACGAGGATGAAGATTCCGGCAGCGAGGCATATCCGGATGAGGTTCTGAAGGTTCTGAGAGGACTGAAGGACGGAGAAGTTGCAGACAATATTATTGAGACTGACACAGGATACTATGTAGTAAGACTTGACAAGATCAATGATGAAGATGCCACAGCTTCCAAGCGAGAATCTCTTCAGAATTCCAAAGAAAGTACCTATTTTACAGATACAACTGCTAAATGGCTGGATGAGGCAGATGTAAAGGCGGTTAAGAAAGTCATTAAGACACTTAAGATTACTGACAAACATACCTTCATGGCACCGACTCCTACCCCGGTTCCGGAAACACCGACACCTGAAGTGACAGAAGAGGCAACTCCAACACCGGAAACAGAGGAAGTTACAGAAACACCTGCAGCAGAAGATACAGAGACAACAGAGACTCCGGCGGCAGAGGAAGAAGCAGCAGAAACTACTGAAACACCGGAAGCAACACCGACAGAAGCAGCTAAATAAGAAAATCCGAACTGTCAGTAGCCTGCTGATAGGAATTGAGTATTGTAAATTAAAACAGCTATGATGAAAACCTGAGTGTTTTCACATAGCTGTTTTTAAGTTTAAATAAATCCGAAATCATTCTCCTAAATATGCAAAAATAACACAGATAAATAGAGATATGATAATACGTTATTTTGTATGTTCTGCTAAATGAGATGGAAATGCTTCAAAGCATTGGCAATTCCGTTATCTTCGATATTGGTTGTCTGGTAAGTGCAGTGAGGCAGGATCAGGGGATCCGAGTTGCCCATTGCGATGCTGTTTCCGGCGAACTGCAGCATAAGAAGATCGTTCGTGCTGTCGCCGAATGCATAGGTGTCTTTGACCGGAACCCCAAGGCGGTCTGCTAGAAACCGGATTCCGGTTGCTTTGCTGAGATTTTTCTGAGTCAGTTCCCAGGCCTTGTCTTCATGTATGAAACACAGAAAATGTTCATCTGCAAATTTGCGGAAAGTTTCCATATCAGAATCAGCAGACGGAAAAGCCAGAAACTTGTCAAATGTAAAATGGTTGTATGTTTCGGGCGGGTAGAGAGCCAGATCTTCTACTATAACTTCTGCTTTCAGCTTCTGAACAGTTTCAGGAACAGCACATGAACTGCTGTCATATAAAATCTTATCCGGGCGTTCAAAAAACGCAGGAATTCTGCATTCCCGCAGTAATTCTGTTGTTTTACGGCAGAGCGGATTTGGAATAGAACTGGAAAACAAAAGCTCTTCATTCATATAAATCTGGCTGCCGCATCCGCATACATAGCCGTCGAATCCCATTTCTTTAATGATTTCCGGAATCATTGTATAGGTACGTCCGGAATTGATGAAAAGGAGATGACCATTATAGCGGGCTTCTTTTAAAGCCTGTTTCGCACTGTCCGGAACTGTCCATGGGTAAGGGGTTAACAGGGTTTTGTCAATGTCAAAAAATAAGAGTTTACGATTATTCTCCATCAGATGTCTCCTCTGTCTCAGTATCTGTATTGTCATAAAATTCGTCATCAGAAGGATTTTCATTTCCTGTATGTACGCGGATTCCGTTCAGTTCAACTTCGCCTTCCATTGGAATCACAAGGCACTTGCGTCCGTCAATTACGCGTGTTTCCACAAGATCGGCACGTTCAGGATCTACGTGGACTACAACATCCGGGGTTTTGATCTCGAATCTTTTTGTATTGGTGATGTTGGAAGCAACCAGAGAGGATTTTTCCCCGGCTGTGATCTCGTATTGTTCATCAAATGACTGTAGTTTTTCATCTTCTACGCCGCATTCTTCAAAGAGGCGTTTTACCTCAGATTTGGTCAGAACTACAGGTTCCGGCTCATCCTTCTGTGATTCGATCAGGTCGTTTAATTTCTCGTGAATGCTTAATACAGTGTCATATCTGCAGTCGTCGCCCAGAGTATCTTCAACCAGTGCGTTAAAGGAATCACGCTGTCCTCCTGCAGAAAGAGGTGCTGTACATCCAAGCAGTTCATCGATAAAAATATCCCGAAGCTCGTTTGCATTTTTACTATAATAAAGGACACCATGGATGTCAGTGCTGCGGTCGTTAAACTGCGGGAAAAGGAAAGCAACATCCGGAAGTTCCACGATCCAGTCGCGGATACGGTCCTGGATGCTGTTGGTTTCGGCATTGTAGCAAAGACCTGCCTTAGAGAGTTTTACAGGACAGATACAGCACATGATGTGCTCATAAATCTCATCAGATGCATCAAACATTTCTGCTCCGTCGGAAGACTTTCCGGGGATATCATATACTCCATGGATCAGGATGATGTAGTAGTTTTCGGGATAATCATAGTTTTCAATGATCTTATCGTAGAAACTTTCTACCAGTGCATCATCGGTCAGTTTGCTTTCTCTCAGTTTCATAAGAAAATGTTGAGTTCCACCCTCAGTTTCCTGCTCGAGAGGAAATTCCATGTTCATCAGATTTTTTCCTATTGTTCCGGAAAGGGATTTGCGGAAAATTTCAAAGTATTTGAACATTTCTTCTTCTGATAAAGAGAGAAATGCTTCTTTCAGTTCGGTTTTTTTATTCTTTTCTCCGTCCACGTAACATCCGCAGATGCGGGTGAGAGAACAGTTCTCGGGAGTGAACTGTTTCTTGATTTCAGAAATTTCTTTTTTGTTCATATAGTTTATACCTCATGTTAGTCTGTTCTTTATTATAGACCAGTTGTGATGCAGGGGCAAGGAAAATTGCCTGAAAATTATGTGAAATACAGGTGAGTTTTGGTAGATGTAGTGCTATAATATAGGAAGATATTGTTGCCTGGCTGTGTTGCTGAGAACGTGGTGGACAGTAATGTTGCTTTGACAGTGATGAAAATAAATACAGGAGGATATGAGACATGAATGAAACAATAAAAAATCTTTTGGAGCGAAGAAGTGTACGTGGTTATAAAGAAGATCTGGTGCCGGAAGAAGTGTTGAATGAAATTCTTGAAGCAGGGGAATACGCACCAAGCGGAATGGGACAACAGGGTACACTTATGGTAGTGACACAGAATCCGGAACTTGTTGCGAAGCTTTCTAAAATGAATGCGGATGTGATGGGGACTGAGAGTGATCCGTTCTATGGGGCACCGACAGTTGTTGTGGTCTTTGCAGACAGTAATATGCCTACATGTGTGGAAAATGGAAGTCTGGTTATGGGAAATCTGATGAATGCTGCTCATGCCCTTGGGGTTGATTCCTGCTGGATTCATCGTGCAAGAGAGGTGTTTGCTTCTGAAGAAGGAAAGGCATTGAAGGCAGAGTGGGGTGTGCCGGAGTCTTATATTGGAATTGGTCATTGTGTGCTTGGTTATCGCTCCGGGGAATATCCGAAAGCGAAAGCGAGAAAAGACGGATTTGTAATCAGGGTGTGATTGTAGTGTGGCGGCAGAGTGATTCCTGAAACAGGCTGGCAGGAAAGATGTGAGAATGTTCGGGAAATCAAGTTGCCGGCACAGTAGCTATGAGAGAGGGTTGCTGTTGAGTATATTTGGTTTTAAGAGAAAGAAGTACAGAACGTTTCTGCAGGATTCTGAGACAGGTGAGGAGATTGCTGAGGAGTATGAGAAAGGCCGGGGAGTCTGGAAAAAGCATGATGTTCAGGATGGGAAGGGTTCGGAGATGAGAGAGAATCTGATAAGGAAGCATTATTGGTTTTCGGGGAGAGTGCAGGGAGTTGGATTTCGCTATCGGGCCTGTTATATTGCCAGTTCTTTGGGGGTTACCGGTTGGGTGAGAAATAACTGGGATGACCGCGTGGAGATGGAGGCGCAGGGGAGCAGGGAGCTGCTTGCGCAGATGGTGGAGATGTTGGGGAGACAGAGGTTTATTGAGATTGAGGGGATTGAGGAGAGGGTGATTCCGGTGGAGGTTGAGAGTGGGTTTTATTCCAGATGAAAGGGACGCAAGCTCAAATCATTCTCTTCGGCTTGACTTCGGGTCTTAAGAAAAACTAAGCTCGGGAAGATCAGGTAAGAGGGACGCAAGCTCAAATCATTCTCTTCGGCTCGGTTTCGGGCCTTAAGAAAAGCTAAGGCTGGGAAGTCTGCTAAAAGGGGACGCAGCCTCAAACAATTCTCTTCGGCTCGGTTTCGGGTCTTAAGAAAAACTAAGCCCGGGAAGATCAGCTAAAAGCATTCGCAGATAACTCAAACTCGCCGCGAAGCGGCTCAGACAGTGAGTGATCTGCGAATAACGCAGATTTCCCGGGGCTAAGTTTTTCTAAAGGCCCTGCAAATGTCGCCGAAGAGAATTGTTTGGGGCTGCTGGCTGTTGGCTGTGACTGGTGGCTGAAAGAGAAGAGAGATGGTGGTCTGTTAGTTTTGTGGAATAGAAAAGTTTCCTATATATAGTATGAAGGGTACGGGATGTTGTGTATATATGGTATGTGGATGCGTCATAATATAGGAAGGATAGATAGGGAGGATGGTTGGAATTCAGGTGTAAGATAGACTGGATGGCTGTTGGGAATTTAGTGGAGATTAGGGTGAAAATATAAAAAGTTTGTCAAATTATGAAATTAACTGTTGACAGGGACTGCTTTCGGTGTTATATTAGTTGAGCTGTCGGAAATAATTGTTTCTTGAAAAGAGATAATTCAAGATGATTTCTGAAAGAAAAAAGAAATTAAAAAAAGTGCTTGACAACTTAAACCGAATATGTTAAAGTAATCAAGTCGCTTGAACAGAGCCGACAATCACAGATCAGAAGAACAGTTCCGAAATCCGGAAGAGTTCGAAAAACTTTGAAAAAACTTGAAGAAAGTTCTTGACAAAGAAAAAGAGATGTGATA
>ENA-OVGM01002815-OVGM01002815.1-human-gut-metagenome-genome-assembly--contig:-NODE-2815-length-10774-cov-30.686445_pt1 | contig 10774 bp, 8 predicted proteins | sample MGYA00237773_ERZ505425 | MGnify/ENA primary metagenome ERZ505425 (study PRJEB26158, sample SAMN06016407) | human gut metagenome | biome: human gut; feature: ankylosing spondylitis patient; material... | reverse complement strand
GGCTTTGCCAGATGGGCGTCCATGCCGGCAGAGAGGGCTTTCTGGCGGTCCTCGTCGAAGGCGTTGGCCGTCATGGCGATGATGGGGATGGTGCGGTAATTGCCCGACAGATCGCGGATGATCTTCGCTGCCTGATAGCCGTCCATGTTGGGCATCTGGATGTCCATGAGGATGGCATCATAATAGCCCGCCGGGTGGGCCTTGAGCGCTTCGATACAGAGTTCACCGTCGGCCGTGCGCTCCACGGTAAGGCCGCTCTCTTCCAGAATGGTCACGACGATCTCTGCGTTGAGGTCGTTGTCCTCGGCCAGCAGGATGCGGCAGCCCCTGAGCTGGGCCGCGTCGCCCTCTGCGTCCTGCTCCTCTACCCTCTTCTGGGCCTCATCCGCCAATGGGAACCCGAGGGTGATGGTCACAGTGGTTCCTGCGCCCAGCTTGCTCTGCACGTCGATGCTGCCGTGCATCCACTCCACGAGAGCCTTCACGATGGGCAGGCCGAGGCCGGTGCCGATGACTTTGCTCTCGGTGCTGGTATGCTCACGGGTGAACTCCTCGAAGATATGGGGCAGATACTCCTCGCTCATGCCGATGCCGTCGTCCTGAACCGTAAAGGTATAGCGGCCCGTCTTCGGCTTCTCAGCCGGCAGTTCTTTCACCGACACCGCAATCTGTCCGCCCTCGGGCGTATACTTGATGGCGTTGCTGATGACATTCAGCAATATCTCCCGCACTTTGGTGCGGTCGCTCACAATATAGGGATGTTCGACATCCGTATGGTAGGTGCAGGTCAGCTTTTTCTGCCGGACAGAGGGCTCGAAGACGTCCGAGAGCGTCTGCATCAGCGCACACAGGTCGCCGGTTTCTTCTTTCAGCACAGCCTTGCCGCTCTCGATGCGGGCCATTTCCAGCACATAGTTGATGAGCGAGAGCAAAAATGCGCTGGACGAGCGTATCTTCTCGGTGTAATCCAGCACCTTGTCCTTCTCGTCGATGTGCTTTTCCAGAAGCTCCGAAAAGCCGATGATGGCGTTCATCGGGGTGCGGATGTCATGGCTCATATTGAACAGGAAGCGGGTCTTTGCCTCGTTGGCTGCCCGGGCCTCCTGCGCAGACTTTTCAAGGGCCGCTTCATGCTGCAGGTCCTTCTGGTGCCGGTTCATGAGCTCCCAGCAGGCATAGGCCGCCATCATGCCGATGATGGCGGCGATGGCGATGCTCAGCGAGAGCTGCTGGTTCGAGAACCACCCGGCTTTCGGAATGATCTCAAAATACCAGGTATCGTTGGGGACGCTGCACGCAACTTCCAGCGCGTTGCCGGGGAAATCCTCTTCGCTCTCCGCGATGACGATCTTTTCGCCGGTATAGGGGTCTTTTTTCCAGATTTGATACCGGTAGCCCGCATCCTCCATCTTGTCCAGCTCGACCTCCTCCATGAAGTTGTCCCACTGTAAAACAAGGATGGAGAAGCCCCAGAACGAGCGCTCCCCCTTTTTACTATAGGTATAGATGGGGTCAAACAGCAGCGCGCCCGTTCCGCCCTGCACCAGCTCGAAGGGACCAGCGATGGTGTACATCCCGCTGTTCCTGGCAAGGTTTGCTTCCTTTTTGCGGGCGGGGTTATGCAGCACATCGAGCCCGATGGCCGCCTCATTGCCCGCTACCGGGTACACCTGGGAGACGACGCCGTCTTTCGCCAGCTCGTGGGTCTTGATGACGCTGCTGCCATCCTGCATATTGCTGGATATACCTGCAAACTCCTCTTCACGGAGCACATGGCCCGACTCGATATATTTTTTGATGAAGTCCGATTCTGCCAGATAGCGGTTCAGCTGGGAAGACACACGGCTGATGGTGGACTCGGCCGCATAGACAGCCCGCAGCCGCTCGTCTTTTTCCTGATTGAGCGAGAGAAGCCGGAGCGAAAACAGGGCCGCCGCAAATGTGAGCAGGAAGACCACTGCGGGCAGGATGACGTCCCTGCGGGCAAATTTTTTGAGTGCCATTGCTCGTTTCCTCCTGTTCCGGCATTTCCGTTTTATCCCATTATAAGAAATCCGGGTGCAAAAGTAAATCATCCGCCCCGAAAATTCACAAAAGCGTGCAATAATGGAAAAAGCCCGGTGGTTTCAACGAACCATCGAGCTTTTTCTTGGCGGAGTAGGAGGGATTTGAACCCTCGCGCCGTTGTTTAGACGACCTACGCCCTTAGCAGGGGCGCCTCTTCGACCTCTTGAGTACTACTCCAGAGCAAAGTGTGTTACACTTATTCAATAAAAAATGGCGGAGAGAGTGGGATTCGAACCCACGGTACGTTGCCGTACGGCAGTTTTCAAGACTGCTTCCTTAAACCACTCGGACATCTCTCCTTGTGGACACTCGCCTTACGCCGTGTCGAATGCCTATTTAATTTACCAGATTTGCCGCGTGCTGTCAAGCCTTTCTGCAAATTTTTTCAGGATGGTGGGAAAAGCCGCCGTCACCCACAACCTTTTTTTGCTCCACTTGCAGAAAGCTCTTTACAGAAACACCTTTTTGTTGTATAATAAAACCATCAAACGAATCCCCTCTGGATGTAAAGGAGAATTACCATGTCGTTTTCAGAGCTATTGAAGCAGTGCCGCAAAAAACAGGGCGTGAGCCAGGCAGAACTCGCCGCAAAGCTCGGCGTGACCCAGCAGGCCGTCGGCAAGTGGGAAAGCGGCAAATCCTCCCCCGACCCCTCCACGGTGGCCCGCATCGCGGAGCTGCTGAACACCACGGCAGACTATCTGCTGGGGCTGTACCGCCCGGTGAGCAACGTGTCCGCCCCGGAAGAGCGCTTCTTTGGCAGCTATTCCGAGAGCTTGATCCCGGTGATCGGCACCGTGAAGGCCGGTTACGGTGCTCTGGCCTTTGAGGAAGACTACGGGCAGGAGTATGCCCGCGTGAAGGATCCCTCCAACTATTTCTATCTGGTGGTGCGCGGTGACAGCATGGAGCCCCGCATCCAGGACGGTGACCTGGCCCTGGTGCACAAGCAGGACACGCTGGAAAACGGCGACCTGGGCGTGCTGATCTACGGCGACGAGGGCGAGGGCACCCTGAAGCGCTACATCCAGCGCGGCAACTGTGTGGTGCTGCAGCCCTTCAACCCCGCCTACAACGAACTGGTGATCAAGGGCGAGGACCTGAACCACCTGCACATCGCCGGCCGCGTGGTGGAGACCAAGGCCAAGTGGTAAATCTTCTATTTTAAAATGGCCTCCGTTTCACTCTGGCCATATTCAGCGGAAAATTTGTTTTTTATTTCGTGTTTGTCGTGGCCTGCGGGCCACTCCAAACACATTTTCACGAAAAGAGCGAGCAAACAGGTTTTCTGCATGTATCTGTTTTTTGAATCAAAAGCCATTTGCAGTTTTGCGTATGGCTTTTTCTTTTATACTCTTTTTTCCATTCGGGGGTGCATTTTTATGGAACAGACACTCATGGACAAGCTGACCATTCTGGCCGACAGCGCCAAATACGACGTAGCCTGCACCTCCAGCGGGGCTTCCCGCACGGCGCGGGCCGGAACCGTGGGCAGCTGCTATGCACCGGGGTGCTGCCACGCCTTTACCGCCGACGGCCGCTGTGTGAGCCTGCTCAAGGTGCTGATGACCAACTGCTGCTCCTTCGACTGCAGCTACTGCGTCAACCGCAAGTCCAACGATATCCCCCGCGCCACCTTTGCGCCCCGGGAGCTGGCCGAGCTGACCATGGAGTTCTACCGCCGCAACTACATCGAGGGCTTGTTCCTGTCCAGCGCGGTGCTGGGCACCCCGGACTACACCACCGAGCGGATGCTGGCGGTGCTGCGGCTGCTGCGGGGCGAATACCGCTTTGGCGGCTACATCCACGCCAAGGCCATCCCCGGCACCAGCCCGGAGCTTGTGCAGCAGCTGGGGTATCTGGCCGACCGCCTGAGCGTGAATGTGGAATTGCCCAGCGAACGCAGCCTGAATCTGCTTGCCCCGGACAAGGGGCGGCACTCCATCTTCCGGCCCATGAAGCAGATCGCGGTGTCCGGTGCTGCCAGCCGGGAAGAGCTCACCCTGTACCGCCACGCGCCGAAGTTTGCTCCCGCCGGGCAGAGCACTCAGATGATCGTGGGGGCCTCGCCGGAAACGGACTACCACATTTTAAAGCTCACCGAGGGCATGTACCAGAAGTACAGCCTCAAGCGGGTGTTCTACTCCGCTTACATCCCGGTGGCCGAGGACACCCGCCTGCCCGCGCTGGACACCAAACCGCCCCTGCTGCGGGAACACCGGCTGTATCAGGCCGACTGGCTGCTGCGGTTCTACCAGTTCGAGGCAGACGAAATTTTAGATCAGGATAACCCCAACTTCAATCCCTATCTGGACCCCAAATGCAACTGGGCGGTGCAGCACTACGGGCTGTTCCCGGTGGATGTGAACCGCGCGCCCTTTGAAATGCTGCTGCGGGTGCCGGGCATCGGCCCCAAAAGCGCCCGGCGCATCTGGCGCGCCCGCAAGCAGGCGGCGCTGGGGCTGGACGAGCTCAGGCGCATGGGGGTGGTGCTCAAGCGGGCGCAGTATTTCATCACCTGCCGGGGCTTTGCCGGGGCACACCCGGGGCGCGGCAGCGCCGGGCGGGAGCGCATCACCCGGGCGCTCATCGACCCCAACGTGTTCAGCGGCAGCTGCGAGCAGCTGAGCCTGTTCAGCCCGCCTGCCGTGGACAATCTTATCGGGCAGGGCGTGCCGCCCCGGGCGGCTGTCCGCATGGTACGGGAGGAGGCGGTGCAATGTCTTGCCAAAGCGCTGTAAGCCCCAAGGGGGCACGCAAGCTGCACGATGCCGACGTGGTCTACCTGTATGATGGCAGCTTTGAGGGCTTTTTGTGCTGCGTGTACGAGAGCTTTGTCCAGCACGAGCTTCCCTTTGCGGTGTGGACACCCCAGCGGGAGACCGCCACCCTTTACCCCGTCAAGGACATTGCCACCGACCCCGCCATTGCCCGCCGGGTATTTGCCAGCTTTGGCAAAAAGCTGGGCGCAGAGACCGAGTACCTCGTCAGCCGGGATTTTCTTTCTGGGCAGGAGGACAAGGAGCTGCTGTTGCTCCGGTTTCTGCATCTGGCCTTTGCGCTGGGCCCGGGCACGGTCAAGCGGGAGGGACACCCGGTGGTCGCGCCCCTCTACGCCATGAAAAAAAGTCTGGACTGGGAGGTAGACAAGTTTCAGGGCTTTGTGCGGTTCGAGGAGCACGATGGCATGCTGGGCGCGGTCATCCACCCCAAAAATTATATCCTCCCCCTGCTGCGCCCACACTTCTGCGGACGCTTTCCGGAGGAGGATTTCATGATCTACGATGCCGTCCATCAGGCGGTGCTGCTGCACGAGGGACACAGCACCCGGCTGCTGGAGTTGGCAGCGCCCTTGGAGCTGCCGCCGCCCAGTGCGCGGGAGCAGCAGTTTCAGGCGCTGTGGACGCAGTTCTACAAAACGCTGGAAATCAAAGCGCGCCACAACGAAAAAGGCCGCATGACCCATTGCCCCAAACGCTTCTGGGCGGATATGGTGGAGATGCAAGGAGAATTGTAATCATTTTTCCTGTGCTTCCAGTGCGCTTTCCACGCCCTTGAGCAGATCCTCTGCCGGGATGCCGTACAGCCTTGCCAGCGCCATCAGGTTGGAGGTGTTCGGCTCCGAGGTGCCGTTTTCCCACTTGGACACTGCCTGACGGCTTACGCCGATAGTCTCAGCCACAAACTCCTGCGTCATCTTGCAGCGGGTGCGGTTCTCCTTGAGCGTTTCAGAAAGCGACTTGCGCACGATCTTGACTTCTTCTGTAAGTTTCGGCGGCTTTTCCAGATTGCGGGCAATGCGCCAGAGCAGATAGAGTGCAGCCACGATAGCCACCGGCAGCAGCAGCTGCACGAGCATCGTCGCGATGCTCACCGTCTGGAGCGCTCTGAAAAATAGGTTGGTCAGGAAATCACTTTTCATATTCGTTTCCTCCTTTGGAAGCTTTCTCTTGTGGTTTTTTGTGGCACGATTTTAGCACAAAAGCCCGGTTGCGTCCACCAACCAGAGCGCAAACTCCGGTTGCGGCGCGTATTTTTAGCCTATTGGGGCAGATAATTCACAAAAACGTTGCATCTGCATCGTTGCAACGGGCAAAACCTATGGTATACTATAAGGGATATCCGGGCAGGCATTTCTGCCCCCCAACACCCCCGCTGCGGGGTCAACACAAAAGGAGTATTGTAGCGTTATGGTTCGCATTACTATGGAAGACGGCGGCATCATCGATATCGAGCTGAACGAAGAAGCCGCTCCTATCACCTGTGAGAATTTCAAGAAGCTGGTCAGCGAGGGCTTTTACAACGGCCTGACCTTCCACCGCGTGATTCCCGGCTTTATGATCCAGGGCGGCTGCCCGCTGGGCAACGGCACCGGCGGCCCCGGCTGGAACATCAAGGGCGAGTTTGCTGCAAACGGCGTGAACAATCCGCTCAAGCACACCCGCGGCGTGATCAGCATGGCACGCGCCATGAACCCCAACAGCGCCGGCAGCCAGTTCTTCATCATGCATCAGGATGCACCTCATCTGGACGGCCAGTACGCCGCCTTCGGCAAGGTGGTTGCCGGCATGGACGTTGTGGATAAGATCGCTTCTGTCCGCACCGACTGGAACGACAAGCCCACCACCCCGGTCAAGATGAAGACCGTGGAGCTCATCGAGGGCTAAGCCTTATAAACAGAAAGATCCCGGCACTGTTACGGTGCCGGGATCTTTTTTGTTCTGTGTCAGCGCACGTCCTTATCGTGGGCCATCAGTCCCTCATGACGGCTCACGAAGCCCTTGGCGCCGGGCCGCCCCACCAGCAGGAAATTGTACAGCACCTCAATGATCACAATGGCAGAAATGCGGGAGAGCGCAAAATCCGTCGTGGTGATGAGTTGCTCGCGGTTGGTGGAGATCAGCAGATGATCGGCCAGCTGCGCCAGCGGCGAGCTGCGGTCGCAGGTGATCAGCACCACTGGCACACCGTTGTCCCGCGCTGTCTGGGCCATCTGGTTCAGCCGCCGGGATTTGCCGGAGTTGGAGATCAGCAGCAGCACGTCCTGCGGTGTAAGGGTGAGCGCGAACGCCGAGTTCTTCTCCGAGATCTCACTGGTGATACACCGCATCCCCAGCTGGTTGAACTTGAAGGCCGCATCCATCGCCACCGGGATGGTGTTGCCCACCGCGGCGATCTGCACCAGCTGCGCATTCTGCAGCAGTTCCAGCACACGCTGCAGATTTTCCGGGTTGATGCCGTTGATGGTGGCGCTCATCTCATCGATCTTATTGGAAAGGATATTCTGCAGCGACTGCGGGATATTGTCCAGCTGCACTTCGTTGGAGATCTCCAGCGGCTGGCGTTCCATCACGTCCCGCGCCAGCGCCAACTGGAAAGCACGATAATTCTCAAACCCCAGCTTTTTGCAAAAACGGGTCACAGTGGCTTCCGAGGTGGAGCTGCAACGTGCCAGTTCGGCCGATGTCATTGCCGCCACACCGGCCGTATCTTCCAGCACACAATCCGCGATCCGCTTTTCCGCATTGAAAAAGTGCATCCCGGAGCAAAGCAGCGTGACCACACTGCCCGGCGTTTCGCCCATAATCATCCTCCTGTCCTTTCAGGCCCGCTGCCTGCGTTTTGTTCGGAACTAGTGTAGCAGTTTTTATGTCAAAAAGCAATTTGTTCAGCATCATTTCCATTTATTCGTACACATTGAACAAACATTCTGTAAAATTTTCGTTACGGTGAAAGGAACTTTCTTACAAAATCATATTTACGAAACAAAATCATCATGTTATAATGCAGTCAATGAGACCTGCCGCACCGCATGAGCGGCAAGAATGTACCCCAAAAAGGAGGATAAATTTTATGGCAAAGATCACCAAGGCTGAGATGCCGGCCCTTGCCGAACAGATCGTCAAATGTCTGGGCGGCAAAGAGAACGTAGCCCGCATCAACCACTGCGCCACACGCCTGCGCGTGAACCCGGTGGACATGGAAAAGGTGGACAAGGATGGGCTGAAGAGACTGCACGGTGTCATCGGCATCGATTCTTCCAAGGCAGAACTTCAGATCATTGTGGGTGCCATCATTGAGGACCTGTATCTGGAAGTGGAAAAGATCACCGGCAACGGCGGCGGCGCTGTGGCAGATGACGTTCCCTTCTGGAAAAAGCGCCCCTCCGAGATCTTCTCCAGCTTCCTGCTGCTGATGGCTGGCTGCCTGAGCCCGGTCATTCCCGCACTGATCGCATCCGGCCTGCTGGCCACCGTGCTGACCATCATGACGCTGGTGTTGCACGTGGATGCTTCCACCAGCTCCACCTACTCCATCCTGTATAATCTGTCGCAGACCGTGTTCTACTTCATGCCGGTCCTAGTGGCTTACACCTCTGCCAAGAAGTTCGGCACCGAGCCGGTTCTGGCCATGGTTCTGGCCTGCTTCCTGCTGTACCCGGACTGGGTGGCTGGTGCGGACGGCTCCTTCACCCACTACTTCGGCCTGCCGGTCCTGCATACCACTTATAATGGCGCCGTGATCCAAATCATCCTCTCCGTGTTCGTCATGTCCCTGCTGGATAAATGGCTCAAGAAGGTCATCCCGGAAGCTGCACGGCACTTCGTCAAGCCCTTTACTCTGCTGCTGCTCATGTCGGTCATCACCCTGACCGTCACCGGCCCTCTGGGCGGCCTGCTGACCAACTACATCTACGCCTTTGTTGAGGCTGTCCGCTCCGTGGCTCCGTGGGCTGGCGTGCCGGTCATCGTGCTGCTGAGCACCACCATCGGCCTGATCGCTCCGGGCTTCCATCTGGCCCTGATCCCCATTGCGACCGCCAGCCTCGCCGCTGTTGGTTACGATGACCTGATCAACATCTGGTTCTTCTGCTGCACCATCACCCCGGGCTTCATCTCTCTGGCTGTGATGCTGCGCACCAAGAAGTCCCTGCTGCGCCAGACCGCATTCTCCTGCTGCCTGTCCGCTCTGCTGGGCGGTATCTCCGAGCCTACCACCTACGGCATCTGCTACAAGATGGTCCGCCCCTACTACGCATACCTGATCACCGCTCTGTCCACCGCTGTGCTGGCCGGTCTGCTGCACCTGAAGTGCTACGCCTTCGGCGGCTACTCCCTGACCAACATCCTGCTGTACCTCGGACCCAACCTGGACTATGCAAACTTCCGCAATGCTCTGCTGCTGGTCGGCTTTATGCTCATCATGAGCTTCATCACCGTCAACCTGATTGGCTTCGATGATTCCTGCTACGAGGAAACTGCCGTTGCCGCACAGGATGCCGCGGAATAAGTTTACTGCTTCCCGCTTTTCAGAAAGGACGATGCTTCATGCGTTTATACGATAAGGCCCTTGTCGCCAAGATCCATGAGAACCAGTTCACCAAAGAGGTGGACGGGATCCCCGTACTGTTCAAACCGGTGCCGGATGCGGAGCCTGCCCATCTGGATCCCCGCCTGCGGGAGATCATCATCAAAAAGCGCACCATGTTTGCCAACCGCGCCAAGGCAGGCTGGACCCTTTCCAGCGAGCGCTACCGACCGGACAAGGTGACCTATGACCTGATCGAAACGCCTGTGGACTGCACCGAACAGCTGATCCCCATCGGCGGGCACAAGATTGATATCTACATCTACCGTGCTGCCAACATCCAGCCCAACGCACCGGTGCTGGTGTACCTGCACGGCGGTGGATTCACGGCCGGTGACATTCACCTGTTCGGCAAGCAGATGCAGTACATTGCCGAGCAGTCCGGTGCCGTGGTGGTGTTCCCGGAGTACCGTCTGGCCCCCGAGAACCCCTTCCCCGCTCCGGTGGAAGATGCATGGGGCGCCGTACAGTGGGTGCACGCACACGCCGCTGAACTGGGTGCCGACCCTGCCAAGCTGATGGTCGCCGGTGACAGCGCCGGCGGCAGCCTGACTAACGCCTGCGTGCTGCAGGACGAAAAGGGCATCATCCGCAAGATCATGGGCATCTATCCTTCGTGGGACGGTTCCGATTACCATGAGCAGACCGCCTACACCTGGAGTTACGATGCTTACGAGGTGGCTGACGAGGACAAGAAACTGGCCTACAGCCGCATCGACCGCATCAAGAGCAGCGTGGATAAGGATCCTGACAGCAGCAACAGCCTGTATCTGCAGGGCCATACCACTTCACACGACCCGCTGGTGTCGGCCGTCTTTGCCACCGATGAGCAGCTGAAGAAGTTTCCGGAAACGGTCATCGTGGCCGCTGAGTACGACTACCTGCGTGTCGGCAGCGACTACGCCGCCAAGCGGCTGGCAAGCCTTGGTGTACCGGTACGCTCCATCCGGTACTGCGGCTGTGACCACGGCTTTTTGGATATGCTGGGCACCATCGTCCAGTCCGAAGAGCTGTGCCTGACCATCGCCGCCGAACTGAAAGCACTGTAAGCTCAAAATCCCCCACTTCATTCACCATATTCCTCCTGTTCCGAAGGAACAAGAAAGCTCCCCGCCGGGAACCCGGCGGGGAGCTTTCTGTTATATGTTCCGGAATACCGCTCAGCAGCCTTCTTTTTCAGCCAGCTTCCGGCCCATGAGCACGCCCATGACGGACGCCATCATCAGGCCGCGGGTCCAGCCGGAGGAGTCGCCCAGGCAGTGCAGGCCCTTGATGTTGGTGTCGAGGTTCTCGTCCATCTTCACCTTGTTGGAGTAGAACTTCAGCTCCGGGCTGTACA
>ENA-OVGM01002807-OVGM01002807.1-human-gut-metagenome-genome-assembly--contig:-NODE-2807-length-10797-cov-3.122975_pt1 | contig 10797 bp, 9 predicted proteins | sample MGYA00237773_ERZ505425 | MGnify/ENA primary metagenome ERZ505425 (study PRJEB26158, sample SAMN06016407) | human gut metagenome | biome: human gut; feature: ankylosing spondylitis patient; material... | reverse complement strand
GGAGCTCAACATTCTGGTTGACGTTCTGGCATCTGCAATCGGCGCGCCGACCAACCCGTCTAAAATCGCGAACACTTTTGCAAGCGAGCGCCAGATGAGTTACACCAACAAGACCATTTCACAGCACATTGATTTTCTGGCAGATGCTTTTCTAATCGAGAAGGCGCAGCGCTATGACATCAAAGGGCGCAAGTATATCGGTGCCAATCTCAAATATTACTTCACCGACCTCGGTCTGCGCAACGCCCGGCTGAATTTCCGTCAGCAGGAGCCGACTCACATCATGGAGAACATCGTATATAATGAGCTGTGCATTCGCGGTTATCATGTCGATGTAGGCATCGTGGAAGCGTTCGGCAGGGACAGCAGCGGCAAGCGCCTGCGTAAGCAGCTCGAAGTCGATTTCGTCGTCAATCAGGCGAGTCAGCGATATTATATCCAGGTTGCCTACGACCTCACCTCGGAGGAGAAGCAGGCGCAGGAGTTCAACTCGCTTCGCCATATCCCGGACTCGTTCAAGAAAATTATCATCGTAAACGGCGCCCGCAAACCGTGGCGCAACGATGAAGGCTTCGTTATCATGGGCATGAAGTATTTTCTCCTAAACGCAGACAGTCTGGAGTTTTAAGGCAATACCGCATAATTGAAAATGAGCGCTGCTGCCGAGGCAGACAGGCAAGCCGGACTGTCATGTTTTTATCTGCGGAAGCTTACTAAAATGGTAGAGGCGCCGCTGTATCTATGTGTATTTTACGTTTTTATGTTCCGATCAACCTGTTCGTATCGCTCTGCGGCAACGACTCGGCAACCGTAAAGACCGGCGGCGACACCATCATCATTGACCCGGATGCCAAGACCGAGGACGGCGATTCTTCGCAGATTCCGAATCCGCTGACCGTCCATAACTCCCTTGCAGAGCTTGCAAAGGCAGTCGGCTTTGACATCAAGGCGCCGACCGTGCCCGTAGAGCGGGGAATCAGTGAGACAGAGGTCGCGGCGGTAGTCAGCAGCGTCTTATAAAAGATTTAAGAGTGGAGATTTACTCCACTCTTTCTCTTTTACAGGTATACAGAAAAAGAGTGGAAAGCTCTTCACTCTCCACTCTTAAATCTTCGCTCTGTGAAATCAGTCAGCCCAGTACTTCGCAACATGTGCCTTGGTAACCTCGGCGGCCTTCTTGATATTCTCCTCGTTGGACAGCTTGTAGTAGTCCGGACGGAACACCTCCATGGTGCAAACGTCGCCTTCAAAGCCGATCTTCTTGAGGGTATCTGCGTAACGCTTGTGGTCGAGGCAGTCGCCCGGCTCGCCCGGCCACAGACGCTTCTCGTCGTTGTTGTAAGCAGCGCCGCACGGCATATTCTCCATGCCGTTCAGGTGCCATACGAAAATCTTCTTGCCGTCAGCCTTCTCCAGAGCAGCCCACTCGGAAGCCATAGCGTGGAAGTGGTACTGGTCGAGGGTGATGCCGACGAGCGGATGATCTACCTCGGTAACGATGTCGTAAGCGTACTCGAAGCGGTTGATGGACATGGTCGGTGCGCCGCAGAACTCGATGGACAGCTTGATGCCGTGCGGCTCAACCTTCTTTACCATCTCCTTGAGGACTGCAACAGCATCCTCGCGGATCTCGTCAACGGTAGCCGGAACGGTCAGATCCATGGACGGAACGACAACGATCATCTTGCAGCCCAGCTTGTTGCAGTCTGCGATGATCTGGTCGAGCTTTGCCATAACGGCGTCCTTTTCCTCCTGGGTCTGCTTCATGTTGAAGAAGATCAGGGCGTTGTAGGACAGCATCTTCAGGTGGTGCTTCGGGTCAGCGAACCATGCGCCGAGATCATCGATGGTGTACTTGCCGGCAGCGATCTCGCGGTCGAGGCACTCGGACTGGATGTCGATGTAGTCAAAGCCGTACTTCTCGCACAGGTCGAGGTCTTCAAGTACGGAGTGGTTTTCGCAGAAACGGTTGCAGCCTTCGTTAAAACCGATTTTCATAGCAGTAACTCCTTTTAGCGTATCAATTTCGCGTTGTAAAACGCGGTATAGTGGTTAAGGTGATATGCAAGGGCAGTAAAGCAGGAAGCTCTGCCACCCTTGCGAGTGAGTAGCAATGAATAGAAAATATGAGGTGGATTACTTCTTGTAGAAGTCCGGGGTGCCGCCGGTAACAACCTTCTCCGGCACACCGGAGGTCTGGGACTTAACCAGAGCGTCAGCGGTGATGGAAGCAACGTAGCCGTCCCAAGCAGAGGAGCCGCCGGTCTCACCCTTGAGTGCGTGGTCAACCCAGTCCTGAATCTCTACATCGTAAGAATCGATGAAGCGCAGGATCCAGTTGTCCTCGATCTTGGTGGAAACCTTGTTAGCGTAGCGAACGGTCGGGAAGGACGGGCACGGCAGGTTTACAACGCCGTTCTCACATACAACCTCGCAGTTGATGTCGTAGCCGAAGCCGCAGTTTACGTTAACCTCGAGCATGTTGATGATGCCGCCCTTGGTCTTCATGATCATGATCTGCGGGTCCTTCAGCGCGTTCTTAACCTTGCTGTTGGTCTTCGGCATGATGCACTGAACCTCGTCCCACTCGTCGTTTACCAGCCACGGCAGAACGTCGATCTCGTGGATTGCGGTATCGGTAACAGCCATTGCGGTGGTGTAGTCATCGGCAACGCCGTCTGCACGGTGGGTGCACTTGATTACCATGGGGGCACCGAACTTGCCGGAGTCGATCAGCTCCTTAACCTGACGGTAGCCGCGGTCGTAACGGCGCATGAAGCCAACCTGTACGAGGTGCTTGCCGCCTGCCATCTCGGCCTCAACGATCTCCTTGCCGTCAGCAGCGGTGTTAGCCAGCGGCTTCTCGGAGAATACCGGCTTGCCGGCCTTGATCGCTGCCAGAACCGGACCCTTGTGGAACTGACCCGGGGTGGTAACTACAACAGCGTTTACGTCCGGATCGTTGATTGCTTCGTTGAAATCGGTGTAAACCTTGGTGCCGGCGCCGGCGATCTCAGCGCCCTTCTTTGCGCCTTCTTCAAATACGTCGCATACGGCCACAACCTGTGCGCCGCGGATGCGGTTCTGGATACGCTCGATGTGCTCACGGCCGATCATGCCGCAGCCGATCAGTGCAATGTTCAGATTTTCCATGATAAAGCTCATCCTTTCAAAATATGCCGCTGTACGGCAGAGTTCAAGTCTAATGGATTATGTGCGAGTATTTCGGGAGCCGCAGCATTGCTGCGACCCCTGAAAACTCGGAAAAAGAAGAGAGATTGTGTGTGTCTGTTTTACGCGCGCTTTGCGTTCTTGCGCATGTCGAGTACAACCGAACCGACAATGATAACGCCCTTGACAATGTTGGTCATGTTATCGTCTACCTTCAGCATAACCAGACCGTTATTGATAACGCCAAGGATCAGGATACCTGCCAGAACACCGGATACACGGCAGATACCGCCGGTATGAGAGGTGCCGCCTACCGTTGCTGCCGCAATCGCATCCAGCTCGTAGTTCAAACCGGAGTTTGCCCGATCCGCAGAGCCTGCGCGGCCTGCCAGCAGCATACCAGCGATAGCAGCACACAGCGAGCACCATACATAAACCATGATGAGGTTCTTTTCTACATTGATGCCGGCAACGCGGGCAGCCTGATCGTTGCCGCCGATGGCATACACGTTTTTACCGAAGCGGGTCTGCGTCAGCAGGAAGGCCGAGATCGCAAACATAACGAAGAATACCAGAATGATGACCGGAACCGGGCCGATTTTAGCAGAGCCGAGGAAACGGAACTCCGGAGTCAGGTTGGAAACCGGGCGGCTGGTGTACATTTTTGCGCTTGCGCGGCAGATCAGCTGTGCGCCGAGCGTTGCGATGAAGGGCGGAATCTTGGTGTACGCGATGATCGCACCGTAAATAGCGCCGATGCCTGCGCCGATTGCCAGACCGATCAGAATAACCAGCGGTGCGGGCAGGGTGCCCAGACCGGGGAATACTGCGTTGGCATAATCTGCCGGCTGAACCAGAGATGCCGTGATGCAGGCAACCAGGCCGGCCGATGCGCCGATCGTCAGGTCGATACCCTTGGACAGGATCGCGAACATAACGCCGAAGGCCAGAATACCCTTGACGGCCTCACCGGAGAGCAGCGTCAGCAGGTTGTTTACGGTGAAGAAGCTGGGCTGTGCAACACCCATGATAATGACCATAGCGATCAGTACCAGCCAGATCGAGTTCTGCGACAGGAATTTTTTCTTGTCAAACGTCTTATGCATACCATTTACCCTTCTTTCTTATTGCTCATCAGCAGCGGGCTGGTAAGGAACCTCGCTGGTAGCGTATTTCAGGATCAGCTCGGACGAAAAATCTTTGCGATCTACGATTGCGGTCATCGTGCCTTCATGCATGACCACGATGCGGTCGGACATACCCATAACTTCGGGCAGCTCGCTCGAGATCATGATGATCGCCTTGCCTTCGCCGGCCAGCTTGGTGATCAGCGAGTGGATTTCGGCCTTGGCGCCTACGTCGATACCGCGGGTCGGCTCGTCTACGATCAGGATGTCCGGATCGGTCAGCAGCCAGCGGCCTACCAGAACCTTCTGCTGATTACCGCCGGAAAGGTTCTTGATGGGGGTGTCGATCGTCGGTGTTTTGGTATTGAGCTTACGCACATACTCTTCGGTATCCTCGCGCATCTTCTTGTGATTGAGCGGGAAACCGTAGTTTTTCAGGCTGGCAAGCACGGTATTGTCCTTGATGCTCAGCATACCGACAATGCCGTTGCCGCGTCGATCCTCGGTCAGCAGGGCGATCTTGTGTGCGATGGCGTGCTCGGGGGATTTGATGTGCAGCTCCTCGCCGTCCTTATAGATCTTGCCGCCGGTGATATGGCGCATACCGAAAATAGCCTCTGCCGTTTCGGTACGGCCCGCGCCGACCAGACCGGCCATGCCCAGAATTTCACCGCGGTGCAGTTCGAACGATACGTTCTTTACCGCATGACCGGCGGAAAGGTTCTCGACCTTCAGAATGGTATCTCCGATCGGGCAATCCACCTTGGGGAACATATTGGAAACCTCACGGCCTACCATAAGCTGAATCAGTTTATCTACGTTCAGGTTTTCCGCGCGGTCGCTGGCGATGTACTCGCCGTCGCGATATACGGTGATATCATCCGAAATGCGGAAAATTTCATCCATTTTATGCGAAATATAAATGATTGCTACGTTCTTCTTTTTCAGATCTTCGATGATGCGGAACAGATGCTCAACCTCGGTTTCGGTCAGGGAGGAGGTCGGCTCGTCCATGATTACGATCTTGCTGTCATACGAAACCGCCTTTGCGATTTCAACCATCTGCATTTTTGCAACCGTCAGGTTGCCCATCTTTTCATCCGGATCAACATCCAGATGCAGGCGCTGGAACAGGTCGATGCTGTCCTGACGCATTTTCTTGTGATCAATGATCAGGCCCTTGCGCGGTGCGCGGCCCAGCCAGAGGTTTTCGCTGACACTGCGTTCCGGAACCGGCGATAATTCCTGATGGATCATCGAAATGCCGGAGTTCAGCGCTTCCAATGTGGTTTTGAAACGGATTTCCTTGCCGTCAAAAACGATCTTGCCCGATGTGGGCGGATGGATGCCGATCAGGCATTTCATCAAAGTTGATTTGCCTGCGCCGTTTTCTCCCATCAGGGTATGTACGGTACCGGGGCGCACCTTGAGCTGTACGCCTTTCAGCGCACGCACGCCGGGGAAATCCTTGACGATATCGGTCATCTCCAGGATATACTCTTGACTCACTGCTTTTCACCCCAATATCTCTGCGTTTTTTTAGGAAGGGGACATATGGAAATGTCCCCTTCGCAACATTCAGTGTCGGAATTTAGTCGTAATCTGCTACGTTGTCGATGGTAACCGGCTCGAACGGTACCCAGATGATGAACTCGTTCTCGTCGTCTACTTCATAGCCGGTGCCCTCTGCGATCGGCTTGCCGTCGATCAGGTTTGCAGCTGCCTGCAGGGAAGCGCGGCCCTGACCCTCTGCGTTCTGGAATACGGTCATAGCGAGGGTGCCGTCCTTGATAGCCTGACGGCCGTCAGCGGTTGCGTCGATGCCGACGATCGGAACGGACTTCGGGTCCAGACCCTGCTGCTGCATTGCTTCGACTGCACCGAGTGCCATTGCATCGTTGTTGGAGATGATGCAGTCGTACTTGGTGGTCTTGAGCAGCGGAGAGATCATGTCCATTGCGGTTGCACGGTCATAATCGGCTGCCAGCGGAGCGGCTGCTGCGGTTGCCTTGATGCCGTTGTCCTCCAGTGCCTTGAGCACGGATGCGGTACGGTTGGTGGTGGAGGTCTGACCGAGGATGCCGTTGAGCATCAGGTAGGAGATATCGGTCTTGCCCTGATCCTTAAAGAACTTTGCGAGGAACTCGCCCTGGAATGCGCCGGAGGTCATTTCGTCGGAGCCAACGTAAACAGCCTTCTCATTCAGTACGGAGGGATCGCCCGGGAAACGGTTTACGAATACGACCGGAACATCGCCTGCGGCCTCGACACACTGTGCAGCGGTCTCGGGGTCTACCATGTTGATAATGATGGCATCTTCACCTGCGGTAACCGAGGATTCGATGTACTGGATCATCTTGCTGGTGTCACTGTTGGCATCCTGGGTGGTCAGGTTGATGCCGGTGTCCTTTGCAGCGGCCTGAGCGGCTGCCTCCATTTCGCTGAGCCACTCATCGCGCTGGCTCATGATCAGCGTTACCTTGTGGCCGCTGCCGCCGTCTGCGCTGTCGCCCTGCTGTGCGCCACCGCCGCAGCCTGCCAGCATGGATGCCATCATTGCCGATGCAATCAATCCTGCGAAAAGTCTTTTTTTCATTTGCTTTTACCTCATCTTTCTCAACTTTTTTCTTAGCCGTACACGTTCACATTTTTGAAAAATGCGATTTACGCTTGCCTTGATTTAGTTTTACACTCTTTTTCGATGTGCGTCAACCGGCTTTTTGAATTTTCACCAAACCGCACAGACGAATCTTATGAAAACTGGTGATTCTGTCTGCACAAAATTGTGATTTTATAGGCTTTGCACGACAGAGCGGGGGAATCGCTTATGCAAAACTACCCGCCTCAGATGCAGGATCTGACTGTTAGTTCAATCTCATAACAACTCGGTATTCGTTTCGGATTTCACGTGTTTTGCTCGTTTTATGGCGTTTACGGAAGATGTATTGTATGAAAATATGAACAAAACACGGAAGGTTCGGAAAAGAGTGCATTTTTGCGTGCACGGCGCGAATGAGCAGAATCCGTACACGTGCACAATATTGTGAATACCGCTTTATTCACTTTAGATATAGACTTATTAGGGGTATTATGTTATGCTTTAACTATAAAAACGGGAAAGTCCCGTTCTGACAGAGGTGATATCATATGGCAATTACCCTGAATCAAATTGCTGAGATTTGCGGTGTGTCCCGCGGTACAGTCGATCGGGCACTCCATAATAAAGGAAATGTTCGCCCTGCGGTGGCGGAGCGGATCAAGGCGGTAGCCAACGAATATGGCTACACCCCCAACCGTGCCGGACTGGCACTGTCCCGCGCATCGCATCCGATCCGCATCGGCGTGATCATTATTTCGGTGCAGACCCCGTTCATGCAGATCGTTCTGGATGCCGCCCGGCGCGAAGCCCGCCGTCTGGCTACGTTCAGCGTGGAGGTCATCTTCCGGCTGTCGCCCTCGCTTGATCCGGTCGAGCAGGTCTCGATGATCGAGGAGCTGGTCGAGCAGCATCATATCAATGCGCTGGCGATCACGCCGCTCGACTGTCTGCTGGTCGAAACCAAGATCAACGAGCTGATCGACCAACGCGGAATACCGGTCGTTATGTTTAACACCGATCTGCCCAACAGCCACCGGCTGTGCTATGTCGGGCAGGAAAACCTTTCTTCCGGCCGTACAGTGGCCGAGCTGATGCGTCTGGTGGCGCGGGAGAGCGGCACGGTGGCTACGATCAGTGCGCCCTGTATGTATCACAGTGCGTACCGCGAACGTCTGAAGGGCTTTAAGGAGGAGCTGCTTACCCCCGATTCGTCGCTTCAGCTGCGGGATGTCATGCTGCCGAACGATGACAGCAATGTGGTTTACGAGCATACGCTCCGTCTGCTGCAGGAGGTTCCCGATCTGACCGGTATCTACGCGATCACACCGGGTTATGCGGGCGTATGCAGTGCGCTGGTCGATTCCGGCCGCGCACGAGGGGTGCACCTGATCATGCACGATGAGATCCCCGCCAACCTGTACGAGCTTCGGCGCGGTGTTGCGGATTTTGTCATCGGGCAGGATGCGGTGCAGCAGGGCGCACTGCCGCTGTCCCTGTTGGCTGATTACATTCAACTCAAACAGCAGCCGCCGAAGGAGTTTTACCATACCGATATTCGGGTGCTGCTGCGACACAATATCGAAAATTTGCTTTAATCCGGGTCAGGAGGTATTATGTCTGTTCCGCTTCCGGCATTTCGCCGTGTCAGACTAACGCAGCAATGTGTGATTCATCCGCAGGATAAGGGCGGCAACTATCTGCCTTGCGCCTCGGAGGATTGGGTGCTGTTTGTTTCGCTTGCTGCGGACGGGGAGAAGATCATTCTGCGAACCGAGCACCGCTGTCTGCCGATCAAACCCGGCGGCGCGCTGCTGCTGCCGCCGAATGTCTGTCACGAGCTGCCGTTCGTACAGGCACCCTGTCTGATGCTGGAATTTTCCGCCGCGGATGACGGACAGGCGATGTTTGAGTTTCCGCAGTTACAGGGAACACCGGCATGGATGTTGCTGCTGCTGCTCTACTCGGAACAGACCACGGCTGCCGCCCGGACACCGCTTTTAGATGCGCTGCTGATGCAGATGGCGCCTATGGCGCATGGCCTCGAGCTGTGTGCGCCGGATGCCGCATTCTCGCTTGCAACCGAGGTATTGCAGCATTTGAACCTGTGCTTTGCCGATGAGCTTTCGCTGACCGAGCTGACCAATTGGTTTCACGTTTCGACCAGCCACATGATCCATATGTTCAAGGCGCAGTTCGGCCTGCCGCCCATTCAGTATATGGTACGCCGCCGGATCGGGGAAGCGCAGCATCTGCTCCGCACAACGGAGGACAGTGCGGGCGATATTGGCGGTCGGGTCGGCATGATCAACCGCAATTACTTTTACCGGATGTTCAAGCGTCTGGTGGGGGTATCGCCAGTTCGATACCGCGAGGTCATTGGCGAACGTCCGGATATGCTGGTTTGAGGAAACGACTTTATGGAATCGAGAGGCGGTTGGAAAAACGATAGTTTTTCGACAGCCTCAGGCACTGTGATTTAGACACAGTGCCTTTCTTTTTGTCTGGTTGTCGGAAAATAGAAGGGGAAATTATACAGAGTTGCCATGGCGTTCCGATCCGGTTTCCGTGGTCTAAATAATCAAGACGGCGGAAACCTCTGAATCATACGCAAAACAACCGAGCGACTGTATTTTCAGCCGCTCGGTTGTTTTGCCTGCGTCGCTCCGCACGAATACCTTATTGTATATAGCGCCGTGCGGCGTCACGCCTGCCGCCGCTTTCTCTCGCGGATGAGCGTGGACTTGCTGATGCCCGTCAGCTTGACGACCTGCGTATACGAATGGTTTTCGAGGAGTTCCATTGCGTGGTCAAGCTGTTCGGTGTCGAATTTCGGCGGACGTCCCTCGCGGAAATCGGGGTCGGTCGCGCGCGCAACCGCCTTGCCCTCCTGCGTGCGCTGCACGATCATGTCGCGCTCGAACTGCGCGAACGACAGCAGCACGTTGCGCAGCAGCGTGTTGACCGAGTCGTTGGACAGGATGCCGAGGTTCAATACGTTGATGGTGATGCCCTCGTCGATCATCTCGGTGATCATGCCGGACGCCTGCGACACCGACCGCGCCAGCCGGTCGAGCCGTGTCACGATCAGCACATCGCCGCGCCGCAGCTGCGCCCGCAGCCTGTCCCATTCCGGTCGGTCCATCTTGGTGCCGGTGAACGTGTCCGTGTAGATTTTTTCCGCGCCGGCGGTAATGAGCGCCTCACGCTGCGCCTCCAAGCTGTTGCCGTCGCGCGCCTGCGTTTTGGTGGATACTCTCGCGTAGCCGAATATCATGTAAATTCCCCCATTTTCCCGGTTTTGACACCGCGAGTTTTGAATATAGGTTTTGATACCTCTATTATAACTTATGACGCTGAGTTTTGCAACCGGTGGCAATACTTGAAGGTTTTGAGCCAGACTCGCATCATATCGAGCAATTACACGCAGATATTTTTATACCACCTCCATTAGCCAGCCGTCAGGTTTTCAACCTTGATGCCGTTGTAATTCCCGAGCGTGAGCCGGCCGTTGGTCAGCACGATCTTTTCGCAGTTGTCCCGATTCCCGATCAGCAGCCGCAGTTCGCGTTCGAACAACTATACGTTCCCGTACTTCTGCGCGTTTCTTCTCAAACGGTATCTGGCGGGTGAGCAGAGCGGAAAGTTGTAACTTTTTGATGTTGTAACTTTATAACTTTGCACTCTGATCGGTATAGAAAAAAAGAGAAACTGCAACCGCAGACGAATAACAGCTATTCACCGGTGTATGTTGCCTTAATATCAAACACAAAATTCCGCCTGAATACCATAGCTTCCGTCGGGATTTCCTGCATATAAAGTTCCAGCGTTACTCTTATGATATACCTGTGCAGTTGTAACGTTAAAACTGTGTAACTTTATAACGTTATATCTCTTTATTAA
>ENA-OVGM01002806-OVGM01002806.1-human-gut-metagenome-genome-assembly--contig:-NODE-2806-length-10798-cov-2.225821_pt1 | contig 10798 bp, 14 predicted proteins | sample MGYA00237773_ERZ505425 | MGnify/ENA primary metagenome ERZ505425 (study PRJEB26158, sample SAMN06016407) | human gut metagenome | biome: human gut; feature: ankylosing spondylitis patient; material... | reverse complement strand
CATCAACATGGTACGTGTGCTGTATGCTACAGTACGATACGTGTTGATGCAGCCGATCAGACTGGTGGAATACATCTGGTACTGTATCCAGATCGAACGTGAATGTGACCGTGAGGAAACAATTCGCTTCGAGAATTTGAAACGAACTGGACACATCTGACGAAAGCGAGGGCTTACGAGAAATCGTAGGCTCTTTCTTTTTACATTTTATGGAGGTATGAAAAATGAACCTGAAATCATTTGCAAAAGCGAGTCGGCAGATGCTGAACCGCAATGCATCCAAAATTCTGGCCGGTTTTGCTATCGGCGCAGGTGTCATGGCTGTAGGTTTCGCCATCGAGGCAACTCCGAAGGCGATGATCCTGCTGGAAGAAAAGAAGGCAGAACTCGGTGTCGAAAAGCTGGATGCGAAGACCATTGTCAAAACGGCTGGCCCGGTATACATTCCGACGATCGTGAGCATGGGCCTTTCGACCGCGTGCACGATCGGTGCGCTGAAGGTGAAGAGCCAGCAGAATGCCGCGCTGGCTGCAGCGTGCACGCTCTCGGAAACGGCTCTGCGCACCTACCAGAATAAAGTTGTTGAGACCATTGGCGCAGAGAAGGAACAGGAGATCCGTGAGGCTGTTGCTCTGGATAAGATGGCAAAGAGTCCGGAGCCGGCAGTGATCCCGAATGCAAAAGGGGTCGAAATGGATGATATTTACTATGACCAGCGGGTAAAATGCTGGGAAAGCCTGAGCGGGAACTACTTTTGGACCACACGGAATGCCATTGAACGGGCTATCAACGGGGTCAACAAACAGCTGCTCAGCGATTTCCGCATGACCGAAAACGACCTGTTTGACTATCTGGGGATGGAACATAACCGAAACGGCGATCTGCTTGGGTGGGATACCGACACGACCATGGAAGTGGAAACGTTCTATGCTTCCAAACTTGATGAAAACGGTATGCCGTGCCTTGTACTGGACTACCGTACACCGCCCAAGTGGCTGGGCTATTGATTTTTTTCAATGCCCGGAACAGACGCGAAAAATTCACCTTGCTTTATGGAGGTAAAACTCCAACATTACAAAACTTTATATTTAAGAAAGAGGTAACAAAAATGGACGAAATGAATAATGTGACTATGGAGAACGAGACTTCTATGGAGGTCGCTCCTGTTGAGAGTGTTGTTCCTGCTGAGGCAGAAGGGCTTCAATCACATCAAGGAGTCGATTGCCAGCAAGAAGATGAAGAAAAACGAAGTCATCGACATTGAGTCGAAAGAAGTTCCTTCTGACGAGGAAACTACGGAAGAAGAGTAATGTTTGGTAAGGCGAGAGCTGTGGAGAAATCTGCAGCTCTTACTTTTTTGTTTTTTGAAAGGGGAAAGACATGGCACAAGTAGATATGCCGAAGTCCAGCATTGGCCAGACGCCGACCGAGCCGAAAAAGAAGCTTGAGAAGGTCGTCAAGGGTAAGGTGGCGGTGAAAGAGCAAAGCGATATGCAGAAGATCGCATCACAGTTTCTGGCCGAAGATCTGAAAACGGTGAAAGACCGTATTCTGACCGATTATCTGCTGCCGATGCTCAAGAACGGTGCATGGAGCATTCTGAACTCGGCGTTCAGCATTGCACTCTGGGGTGAAGACCGCAGCCGCGGCGGCTCGAACAATTACTACGGAAACAACCGTGGGCAGCGCAATAGCTACGATGGCTATTATCAGGGCAGCCAGAACAATCGCCCGAACCCGCCGCCTGTACGCAGAAGTCTGCAAAATCTGGATTTCGAGAGTCGGGGTGACGCTGAGGACACTCTGGCGGGTCTCAGGGACGCACTGTACCGCTACCGGCAGGTTTCGGTGGGCGATCTGTGGGATCTGATGGGCGTGACAAACGATTCGACCGACTACAATTATGGCTGGTACAACCTCGACGATGCATTCATCAAAGGCATCCCCGGCGGATTCCGACTGGTTCTGCCGCACACTGTACCGCTGCGCTGATAGAAAGGACTGATATTTTATGAAGTTTCTGAAAAACGTGAAAACCGACGAGTTCATGGCAACTGTGACCCGGACTGCCTCGAAGTATGGCTATAAGCTGAAGAAAGCAAGCCCTACCATCATGATCTTTGGTGCTGCTATTGTGGGCGTAGCAGCGACCGTCTCTGCCTGCAAGGCGACTGTGAAGGCTCAGGATATTCTGGAGAATCATAACGAGATGGTGAAGGTCATCCATGAGACCAAGGAAAAGGTCGATAGCGGTGAAATGATCCTGAAGGAAGGCGCTGCCTACACCGAGAACGATTACAAGAAGGACCTGACCACGGCCTATGTGCAGACCGGTCTGAAGCTGGCGAAAATCTATGCACCTGCAGTAACCATGGGCACGGTTGCACTCGGCTGTATGTTCGGCTCGCACCACATCATGACCAAGCGTAACGCCAGCCTGACTGCCGCCTACATCGCTCTGGATAAGGCCTTCAACGAGTATAAGGGCCGTGTGACCGACCGCTTTGGCGACCGCGTACAGCAGGAGCTTGAGCACAACATCAAGGCCGTTGAGGTTGAGACCACCCGGAAAAATGAGCAGGGTGTAGAGGAGACTGTCAAAGAGTATACGGATGTGGCAATGGCACACACCAGTCCCTATACGCTGATCTACGACGAGACTGTGAGCTCCTGGGATAAGGATGCACAGCTGAACATGTCCCATCTGATCCAGGCGCAGGCTGCTGCAAACCGGAAACTCCACCGCCACGGCCATCTGTTCCTTAACGATGTCATTGATATTTTGGACCCCTATGGCAACGGTATGCACCACACCCCCGAAGGCCAGGTCGTCGGCTGGATCTTGAGCCAGGATGATCCTATGAAGGAAAATCGTGTGGACTTTGGTGTAACCAACTACGTTGAGAACAACGATGCGCTGAACAATTTCATCGACGGGTTCGAGCGCTCTGTCCTGCTGCGGTTCAACTGCGACGGCGTGATCATCGACAAAATCTGAGACTGATATTTTGGAGGGACTTGCTATGACCAGATACATTAAGACGCTTTCTTATCTGTTTGCTGCCATGGCCGGAGTGTGCTTCGTCTCTGGTCTGGCAGTTCTTTCGGAGTGAGGTGTACGATGGACAGTTTGGAAAATGCATTCCTGTTTCTGGACTATCTGACCGATACCAAGCGCAAGCGCCACATGGTGGGAGGCATTCTGATGAGTGTCTCCCTTTTCTTTGGCGGTCTGGCGTTTACCATGATGACGATTAAAGGAGAAGACAATGAATCGGACAATTCGTGATGTTTTGCTGTTTGGCGCAGGTTTTGCCGCAGGTGCGTACGTTATGCACACGGTCTTCCGTACGAAGTACCAGGAGTACGCCGATGCACAAATTGATGATGTGCGCGACCACTACCGCAAGAAGGAAGCTGATCTGGATGCCATGATCGAAGAAAAGGCCCAGCAGAAGAGCATGGAGCAGCTTACGGGAAAGTACCGCACCGAGTCCGACCCGGAAGATATTGCGCCCCACGACCCCATCGAGATCATCCAGCCGGACGAGTTTGGTGACATCGACGACTATGAGACTCGCGGGCTGACCTATTATGCCGATGGCAAGCTGGTATTCGACGAGGAGACAATGCCTGTGAACGACGATGATATTCCGAACATCATCGGAACAGAGGCGCTGAACCACTTTGGCGAGTTCATGCCCAGCACCATTCATGTGCGAAACAACAACTATCATAAGGACTATGAGATCATTCAGGTTCGTCAGAACTGGGGCGACCTCTATCCGGAAAAGGAGGAAGAATGATATTTTCGGATCTTGGAGAACAGTATTATCACTGGCTCCACAAAATCGTGTGCGGCGAATGGGAGCCGAGAAATCTCTCGTTCCATCGGCTCCTCATGTACTTACATAATCGCGCTTATATTCCGGCCTGTGAAATGGACCAGTGTAGAGCAGAAGATGGTGTGAATCTGCGTTACCGTTTTGCCAGCGAATGCGATATTCCGTATGACAAGATCGATGCGGAGTTCCACGGTGTTCCATGCAGTATGCTGGAAATGATGGTGGCCCTTGCGGTGCGCATCGAAGAACATATTATGGAGGATTCCAGTGCAGGAAACCGTGTCGGGCAGTGGTTCTGGAACATGGTTGTCAGTCTCGGACTTGCCGCCATGGACGACAGCCGGTTTCACGAAGACCGGGCAGATTATATTCTGGACAGGTTTGAGCGCAGAGACTATGAATACAATGGTGCCGGCGGTCTCTTTACAGTGAACCGTCCGACCGAAGATATGCGTCGGCTTGATATTTGGTATCAGCTGATGCACTACCTGCAGGAAAACGAATTTTGAAAGGAAAATCAACATGGATATGACGAATATTATGTATGAATTGGTCAACACCAAAACTTCGCTGACCATTGCCGACCGTACCATCGAAACTCTGCAGAAGCAGAACCGGCGTCTGAACCGTCGGTGCCTGCGCCAGAGTCTGATGATCGCAGGGCTGACATGGCTCACCGTTACGGCCTGCAGGATGCTGAGCGAGAACGATAAGAAGCGCAAAGAGGCTGAGGAAGACGCCCGGCAGCTCCACGCGGAACTTGCTCATACGCAGCAGGTGTTGGACGATGTGAACCGCAAGAACGCCAAACAGTTCTGGACGGAGACCAGCACAATTGCGACGGAAGCCGAAAAAGATATCTGCTGCGATGGGAAGGCAACCATTACCAAAAATCCGGAATAAAATGCATAGAAAGGAGGAAGTCAGTTGCCGATGATTGATTTCCTGAGGATCGCCACGCGAACCGGAAAACACGGGGTGATCGAAGTGTACCCGAACTTTATCATCACCAAGTCGAAAGACCTGATGATCCGGGGTTCTGATTTCTATGCGATCTGGCTGGAAGAACGCGGCTTATGGAGTACCGAAGAGCAGGATGCGTTGCAGCTCATTGACCGTGAACTTGATATTTATGCAAACGAGCATAAGCAGTTTCTGGGCGATAATGTTCGAGTCTTACATATGTGGGATGCACAGTCTGGCATGATTGATATTTGGCACAAATATTGTCAGCGCCAGATGCGGGACAACTATCATACCCTCGATGAGACATTGATATTTGCAAACACCTCTGTCAAAAAAGACAGTTATGCATCCAAACGACTGCCGTACCCGCTGGAACAGGGGAGCATTGCCGCCTACGACGAGCTGATGACCACGCTGTATACGCCGGAGGAACGTGAAAAGATCGAATGGGCCATTGGTTCCATTGTAAACGGGGATTCCAAAAAGATCCAGAAGTTCCTTGTTCTGTATGGTCCGCCCGGAAGCGGCAAATCGACCATTCTGAACATCATCCAGAAAATGTTTGATGGATACTGGGCAGTGTTTGACTCGAAGGCACTTGGTTCATCATCCAATGCGTTTGCACTGGAAGCGTTCAAATCGAACCCGCTGATCGCAATTCAGCATGACGGCGATTTATCGCGTATCGAGGACAATACCCGATTAAACTCGCTGGTTTCCCACGAGACCATGATGGTGAACGAGAAGTTCCGCAGTGCCTACGCAAGCCAGTTCAAGTGCTTCATGTTTCTTGGTACAAACAAGCCCGTAAAGATCACGGATGCAAAATCGGGTCTGATCCGGCGACTGATCGATGTGGAGCCGAGCGGCGAAAAAATACCGGCAAAGAAATACCGCGACCTCGTAGGCAAGGTTGACTTTGAATTGGGTGCTATTGCGTGGTATTGCAAAGACGTTTACGAGAAAAACAAGCATCGTTACGACGATTATGTTCCGACACGAATGCTTGGTGCATCCAACGACTTCTATAACTTCATGCTGGATTCCTACTACATCTTCAAAAAAGAAGATGGCGTATCGCTGAAACGTGCCTGGGCAATGTACGACACCTACAATCAGGAGGCGAAGGTTTCGTATCCTTACTCCCGGCGGGCATTTCGTGAAGAATTGATGAACTATTTCTCGGATTACAAAGAACGTGCCGAGGATATGAACGGCGAGCGGGTGCGCAGCTACTACAGCGGCTTCAAGTACGAAAAATTCAAAGAATTTCTGGAAGACCCTCCCCCCGGGGTTGATGCGGGAAACGACCCCCCTGCCTCCTCCTGGATCGAATTGAAGGAGCAGCATTCTCTCTTTAATGATATTTGCAAGGACTGTCTGGCGCAATATGCGAACGAAAATGGCACTCCCATGCAGAAGTGGGAGAATGTCAAAACCAGATTGACCGGGATAGATACAAAAAAGCTGCATTATGTAAAAGTCCCGGAGAACCACATCGTCATTGACTTTGATATTCCCGGCCCGGATGGGAGTAAGAGCTTTGAGCGCAACCTTGAAGCTGCTTCCAAATGGCCAAAGACCTATGCTGAGCTTAGTAAATCTGGTGCGGGCATCCATCTGCATTATATTTACACCGGTAATCCGGCTAAGCTAAGCAGGATCTACGATGAAAACATCGAAATCAAGGTGTTCACGGGAAAATCTTCTCTGCGAAGAAAATTGTCGAAGTGCAATGATATTTCCATCGCAAACATCAGCAGTGGCTTGCCGTTGAAGGGAGAAAAAGCAATGGTCGATGTAAAGCAGATCCAGAATGAGAAGCATCTGCGCATTCTCATCAAGAAAGCGCTGGCAAAGGAGATCAGCCCGTATACGAAGCCAAGTGTGGACTTTATTGCCCACGTTATGGACGAGGCATATGAAGGCAACGTCCCTTATAATGTGGATGACATGCGGAATGCCATCTTGGGGTTCGCTGCCAGCAGTACCAATCAGGCGGAGACCTGTCTGAAGATCGTGGCGAAGATGCACTTCAAATCGAAGGATGATATTCAGCGGGAGGCCCCTGCGGGGGAGGAAACGCCATTGATATTTTTCGACGTGGAGGTGTTCCCGAATCTGCTGCTCGTGAACTGGAAGTTTGCCAAGCAGGGGCCTGTACACCGCATGGTGAATCCTGCACCGGACGAGATCGAGAGCCTGACAAAGTATCGGTTGGTCGGCTTCAACAACCGCAAGTACGACAACCATATCCTTTGGGCCCGCATGATCGGGATGTCGGTGGAGCAGATCTATGCGTTGTCCAACCGGATCATCAACGAGCACACGGGCTTCTTTGGTGAGGCGTACAACCTGTCCTACACTGATATTTACGACTTCTCATCGAAAAAACAGAGCTTGAAAAAGTTTGAGATCGAGCTCGGCATCCACCATCAGGAGCTGGGACTTCCGTGGGATCAGCCGGTGCCGAAGAGCCTGTGGGACAAGGTGGCCGAGTATTGCGACAACGACGTGATCGCGACCGAGACCCTGTTCTACTCGAAAAAGCGTCAGGCAGACTTTGTGGCACGTGAGATCCTGGCAGACCTTGCCGGCATGACGGTGAACGACACGACAAACTCGCTGACAACACGCATTATTTTCGGCAAGGAAAAGCACCCCCGGCTGGTCTACACCGACCTTGCTACGGGAAAATCCGATGCAATCGTGGAAGTCGAGCCTGATATTTTGACGGACTGCAACATCATCAATGCCTTTCCGGGTTACGAGTGGGCCAAAGGTGAAGACGGCAAGTACCACAACATGTTCCGGGGCACAGACCTGGGCATGGGCGGTTATGTCTACGCTGAGCCAGGAATGTACACGAATGTAGCTTTGTTGGACGTTGCGTCGCTGCATCCGCATTCGGCTGTTGCCATGAACTACTTTGGCGAGTACACCAAGCATTTTAACGACCTGATGGATGTGCGAATCTATGTCAAGCACGGCGAGTACGAGAAGGCAAAGGGGCTCTTTGGCGGTAAACTGGCAAAATACCTCGATGATCCGCAGCAGGCAAAGGCTCTGGCGCAGGCGTTGAAAATCGCCATCAACTCGGTTTACGGGTTGACCAGTGCAAGCTTTGACAACCCGTTCCGCAACCCCAAGAACGTCAACAACATTGTGGCGCTTCGAGGGGCTTTATTTATGCGCACTTTGCAGGATGAAGTGCAGCAGCGTGGCTTTAAGGTGGCGCACATAAAAACGGATTCGATCAAGATCCCCGATGCGACCCCGGAGATCATTGCGTACTGCATGGATTTTGCGAAGAAGTACGGCTACACGTTCGAGCATGAGGCAACCTACGAGCGGATGTGTCTGGTGAACAATGCCGTTTATATTGCAAAGTATATGACTGCCGACCAGTGCGAGGCGCTTTACGGTTATATCCCGGGCGACTGCAAGGACGAAGGCGGCGAATGGACGGCTACGGGCACACAGTTCCAAGTCCCGTATGTGTTCAAGACCCTGTTCTCCAAGGAGAAGATCGAGTTCACTGACCTCTGCGAGACAAAGACCGTTTCCAAGGGCGCTATCTATCTCGACAAGAACGAAGATCTGCCTGAAGGCGAACACAATTATATTTTTGTGGGACGTGTGGGACAGTTCTGCCCGATCATGCCTGGAAAGGGCGGCGCTCTGCTGCTGCGGGAAGCGGGCCTGACGGATACCGGCGAACGGAAATATGCTTCTGTGACCGGAGCAAAGGATTACCGCTGGCTGGAAAGCGAGGCGGTCTATCAGCTCCAGATGCAGGAGGATATCGACAAAAGATATTTCAACCGGGAAGTCGATGAGGCAGTTGAGGAAATCTCCAAGTACGGCGACTTCAACTGGTTCGTTGGTGACGATGGCGTTGCTCCCTGGACAGCACCGGATCTTCCATGGAGCGATACGCAGGAAGAAGCAGCAAGAAATTTTGACGTGAGGTGATATTTTATGGCGAACAAGCTGTGTGATTCCCAAGGACAACTGATTGGCTATATCGAAACCGTCGAGAAGAATATGCACGACGGCCTGACGAGAGTGATTCTTCATACTGGTCATGAACTCACATTTCTCCCGGGTGATCTGATCGCTGATCGGGGTGGTAATTTGAGTATTCGTTATGGAGGGTTCAATGCGGGTAAGAAGAACACTTCTGCTGCGAACACCGCTGCTATCAAGGACGTTATCTTTGCTCCTCCGGCCACGATCGTTTACTGGTCGGATGGCTCCAAGACCGTTGTGAAGTGCAGTGAGAAGGATGTTTTCGATCCGGAGAAGGGGCTGGCCATGGCGATCGCAAAGCGTTGCGGTGGCAACAAGGGCAACTATTACAAGGAGATCCAGAATTGGGTCGAGAAAAGCGGGAAGAAGTATCCCGGGAAGACTGCTACGCAGAAGAAAGCTGCCCCTAAGTCTAATCCCGATCGAGAATCTATGAAGAAGTGGATTTCCAAGGCCGATGAGGACTGGAATGAGTGCCTTAAAGCCAGCGCAAATAATGACAGTACGGCGCTCCTTCTCAATATGAATGCCCTCACTGCAGACCTGAAAATTCTGGAAAATGAAATCAACAAGTAAAAAGGAGACTGATATTTATGTACACCAAGCGCCAGAAAGTCAATATCGACGATACCCGTTTTATCTTTACCACCAACTTCTCCGGCGACCCGGAGCGTGACCGCTTTGGCTCTGACCAGCGCCGTGTCAACGTGGTAATTCCTACCGAGGAGCTCGCGCAGCATCTGCTGGATCTGGGTGTAAAGGTCAAGCAGACCAAGCCGAACCCTGAGCGCACTTACGACGAGCCGTTTGTGCCCACGCTCTACGTGCCGGTCAACATCAAGATGGACTCCAAGTGGCCGCCGCACATCTATTGGGTCACAACTGCTGGCAAGCGCCTGCTCTGCAACGAGGACACCATCAGCCAGCTGGACTTCATCCGTGTCAAGAACGTCTGCCTGCAGGCAAATCTCGTTGAGAAGAGGAACTTCCCTGGCGAGTACAGTCTGTACGCCGATGTGATGTATGTTGAGCAGGATGCTGATGCTGACCCGTATGCGGAGCGCTACGCCCGCTATGCAGCACCGGAAGCAGATATGGCCGAGCCGAACGACCCTAATGATATTCCGTTCTAAGGAGGTTTCTCTTATGGAAAAATTATTTATCAGCTGCCCGATGCGTGGGCGGACCGAAGAACAGATTCGTAAGTCGATGGAGCGGATGCACAAGATTGCAGAGGCCATCTTCGATGAAGAACTGGAGGTCATCCCGACTTACTTTGAGGGCACCCCTCCTGAAAATGCCAATGATCGTCTGTGGTATCTGGGCAAATCCATTGAGAAAATGTCTGAGGCGGATTGCTTCATCGGCATTTTCGATGGCCAGAAAGCTTATGATGGCTGCATCATCGAGAACCATGTCGCCAAACTCTACGGCGTACCGCAGTATCTGGTGAATCTGTCCTACGTTGCACCGGATGTCATTGAGCGGCGGCTCATTGACCAGAGAGTAGACAATCTTGAAATCTACTAATTGATATTTCGAGTGCCGGGGTCAGTCCTCGGTTGAATGCTCCAGCCGGTGAGTGCCCACGTCGCAAATGGCGTTCTCAGAGGAGGCAGCTCGATTGATACTTTGATTTTGGGCTGCACCCATTATCCTCTGCTTCGTTCCCTGATTCAGAAACTGGTAGGAGATTCCGTAACATTGGTGAATCCGGCTTATGAAACAGCAAAAGAACTTGTTGTTGGAACTTTCCTGATCGTTGGTCTGACCGAGGATGATTTCGGCGATCTGTCACAGGAACTCATTCGGAGGTACGAAAAGCTTTTCCATAACCCGGAAGAGTTTGATTTCTTTACAGATGCTCAGGGAAGAACGCATCTGGACGTTCGCCCCTGTGAACCTGAAGATAACGCGAAATAATCCGCTTCCTTTACAGATGCATGAGAGCTTCG
>ENA-OVGM01002803-OVGM01002803.1-human-gut-metagenome-genome-assembly--contig:-NODE-2803-length-10806-cov-5.869873_pt1 | contig 10806 bp, 10 predicted proteins | sample MGYA00237773_ERZ505425 | MGnify/ENA primary metagenome ERZ505425 (study PRJEB26158, sample SAMN06016407) | human gut metagenome | biome: human gut; feature: ankylosing spondylitis patient; material... | reverse complement strand
TATCGAAATATGGCCCAAATTGGCACATAGACAGACAACAAATCCTGCGCCGAGGATTTCCCGGAGATCTGCCGCATTTTTGCCGAAGTTTGGCAGGAAATTTGAACATAAATTGTCCATAAATATCTGATATACTATATAATAAATTGGTATCAGAGAGGCCAAAAGCTTTTGATCCCAACATCTTGAGATAAGAGAAAAAGAAAACGGGGAGGTTCACAATGAAGAAAGAAAAAATGATATTAGTACCCGCAGCGTTTCTTATGACAGCAATGCTGGCATTTCCGGTTATGGCATCGGAAAAGATCGAGGAGGTCACGATCGATATCAGTGCGGTCCTGACAGATTCCGACAACCTTGAAGTCGAGGCGGATGTGTCGGATGACGGCTGTTATGTGGATGAGGTGACAGTCACAAATACACCGAGCGGAGACTGGAACGACAGCACAAAGCCGAAGGTAAAAGTTACTCTTGGCGCGGAGAGCGGATATACGTTCTCCACCGGACTCGGTAGATCCGATGTATATCTCGGAAATGATGATCAGACGGTGACATCTGTTTCGAGAAGTACTTCAAAGCTGTCTGTCTATGTGACACTCCCGAAGATCGAAGATATCGACACGGACTATGATTCTGATGATGATATGGAAGTATATGATCTTTTCTGGGATGACAGCTACGGCGGGGTCGCATGCTGGGAGGGATCTGATTCCGCAAAGAAATATCAGGTCCGTTTATATAGGGACGGAAGCGCAGTGGGTTCCACATATACGACAACGAATGATTACTACAACTTCTGCGGTTCCTTCACAAAGAGCGGAAGTTATACGTTTAAGGTAAAAGCGATCCGGGGAAACAACGAGACAAGCTGGCAGGAGTCTGACTCCAAAGATGTCAACAACAGCGAGGCATCCGCAATCTACGCGAACCGCACAGCGGCAGCAAAGTATTACGGCAGCGGTTCCTCGGAATACAACAATCAGACAAGCTCCAGTTCCTCTAACACCGCAGGCGGCGCATGGCTCCGCGATAACAACGGCTGGTGGTGGTGCAACCCGGATAAGACTTACCCGGTTGCGAACTGGAAGCTGATCAACAATGTATGGTATTATTTCAACCAGTCCGGATATATGACAGAGAACCAGTGGGTAATGAACAACAACCAGTGGTATTACTGCGGAGTGTCCGGCGCGCTGGTCAAGAGCCAGTGGGTACAGACGAACGGCGCATGGTACTACTGCGGAGCTGACGGCGCAATGCTCACGAGCCAGATGATCGGCGGACAGTATTATGTTGATAAAAATGGCGTCTGGGTGCAGTAGAATAAAAATTTCAAAAACCCCTTTAAAAACAAAGGTCTTTCGTATATAATAAAAACTGATATTTCGCGCCCTGAATAAAGCGGGGTTTTCTGATAGAGAGATAAGCGAGGCACATCCCACCGATGGGATGTGGAAATGGATTCAGGAGATTTTCAGTTAGAGAGACAGGAGGAAGACGACAATGATGATGTCCAACGACATTGGAATTGACTTAGGTACCGCCAGCATCCTTGTATACATTAAGGGAAAAGGCGTTGTTTTAAAGGAGCCGTCCGTAGTAGCACTGGACAGAGAGACGAATAAAGTAATTACCTTCGGTGAGGAGGCGCGTCTGATGATCGGACGTACTCCGGGTAATATCGTTGCGGTAAGACCGCTCCGTAAAGGTGTAATTTCCGATTATACCGTAACCGAGAAAATGTTAAAATATTTCATCAACAAAGCGGTAGGAAAGAGAACTTTAAGAAAGCCGCGTATCGCGGTCTGCATTCCGAGCGGAGCGACAGAGGTTGAGAGAAAGGCCGTTGAGGATGCAACTTATCAGGCAGGTGCCCGTGAGGTCTGCATCATCGAGGAGCCGGTTGCGGCAGCAATCGGTGCCGGAATCGATATTTCCAAGGCATGCGGAAACATGATCGTAGATATCGGAGGCGGTACTGCGGATATCGCGGTGATCTCCCTCGGCGGTACGGTCGTAAGTACATCTATCAAGACGGCCGGAGATGACTTCGATGAAGCCCTTGTTCGCTATATGAGAAAGAAACACAATCTTCTGATCGGTGAGAGAACCGCCGAGGAGATCAAGATCAATATCGGCGCGGCTTACCGCCGTCCGGAGCTTGTGACGATGGAAGTCCGCGGAAGAAACCTTGTGACAGGTCTTCCAAAGACGATCGTTGTTACATCCGACGAGACACTTGAGGCGTTAAGAGAGCCGGCTATGCAGATCGTAGACGCTGTACACAATGTATTGGAGCGTACACCACCGGAGCTCGCGGCTGATATTTTCGACCGCGGAATCGTTCTTACCGGCGGTGGATCCCTGATCTCCGGACTTGATGCCCTGATCGAGGAGAAGACCGGGATCACGACAATGATCGCGGAGGAGCCGCTTACAGCGGTTGCGATCGGAACCGGTAAGTTTATCGAGTTCGCACACGGCGGAAAAGGCGCAGAAAAATAAAAATGGCAACTGTAACAGGCTATGTGGAAAGAATCAAATACCGCAATGAGGATAACGGTTACTCGGTCTTAAGCGTGGCGGACGGGGGAGAAGAATATATCCTCGTCGGCACATTTCCCTACATCAGTGAGGGAGAGCGGATCGAGGCGACGGGCCGGATGGTGGAACACTCCATCTACGGTGAACAGCTTGCGGTGGAGAGCTATGAGATAAAAGCTCCTGAGGACACACTGGCAATTGAACGGTATCTCGGCTCCGGTGCTATCAAAGGCATCGGAGCTGCTTTAGCTAAAAGGATCGTAAAGAAGTTCAAAGCGGACACCTTCCGGATCATGGAGGAGGAGCCGGAACGTCTCGCTGAGGTCAAGGGTGTCAGCGAGCGCATGGCGATGGAGATCAGCAGCCAGGTGGAGGAAAAACGGGATATGCGTCAGGCGATGGTCTTCCTCCAGCAGTACGGGATTTCCATGAACCTTGCGGTGAAGATCTACCAGCATTACGGTCCGAAGATGTACTCGGTCATCCAGGAAAATCCTTATCAGCTCGCGGATGATATCCAGGGCGTAGGCTTTAAGATCGCGGATGAGATCGCGGCGAAAGTCGGTATCTTTACGGATTCCGATTACCGGATCCGCAGCGGACTCTTCTATGCACTGCTCCAGGCGACGGGAAACGGCCATACATATCTGCCGGAGGAGGAGCTGTTTGCCAACGCATCAGCGCTCTTAAATGTGGAACCGGAGCACATGGAAAAACACCTGGTGGATCTCCAGATGGAGAAGAAGCTGGTGGTGAAGGAGAAGGACGGAAAGCGGATCATCTATCCGGCACAGTTCTACTATATGGAACTCAATACGGCGAGAATGCTGTATGATCTGAATATCCACTCGAAGATCAATGAGGAGGACGTGAAAAAACGGCTCAAAAAGATCACGGAGGCGGAGAAGATCGAGCTGGATGAGCTCCAGGAGCAGGCGGTGATGGAGGCGGTGAGCAATGGTCTCCTTATTATCACCGGAGGACCTGGAACTGGTAAAACAACGACGATCAACACGATCATCCACTATTTTGACCAGGAAGATATGGAGATCCTTCTGGCGGCCCCAACGGGGCGTGCGGCAAAGCGCATGACGGAGGCGACGGGATACGAGGCGAAGACGATCCACAGACTTCTGGAGCTTACGGGCGCTCCGACGGTTGATCAGAAAAACAACGGCAATTCCGGCGAGAACCGGCTGGCGGGCATGCATTTTGAACGGAACGAGGAAAATCCTCTGGACGCGGATGTGATCATCATCGATGAAATGTCCATGGTGGATATCAGCCTGATCCACTCACTCTTAAAGGCGGTGAATGTAGGAACGAGGCTGATCCTTGTGGGTGATGTAAACCAGCTTCCCAGCGTGGGACCGGGAAATGTTCTCCGGGACATGATCGCGTCGGAGGCGTTCCCTGTGGTGAAGCTCACAAAGATCTTTCGTCAGGCGGCCCAGAGCGACATTATCGTCAATGCCCATAAGATCAACGACGGGGAAGCGGTTCCTTTAAATAAGAAGAGCCGTGACTTTCTGTTTATCCGGCGCGATTATCCGGCAGATATTGTGAAGGATATGATGGTCCTCGTGCAGGACAAGCTTCCGAACTATGTCCATGCCGAGATGTCGGATATCCAGATCATGACGCCGATGCGGAAAGGCGCTCTCGGAGTCGAGGCGTTAAATAAGCAGCTTCAGGAGAAGTTTAACCCGCCTGCGCCGAATAAGCAGGAGAAAGAGTCTGGCGGAACGATCTTCCGTGTGGGCGATAAGGTCATGCAGATCAAGAACAATTACCAGATCGAGTGGGAGGTCCGCAACCGCTACGGAATCCCGGTGGATAAGGGCGAGGGCGTTTTCAACGGGGATACGGGGATCATCCGCTCCATCAACAGCTTCGCGGAGACGATGGAGGTGGAGTTTGATGAGCGCCGGATGGTGGAGTACAGCTTTAAGCAGTTGGAGGAGCTGGAGCTTGCCTACGCGATCACGATCCACAAATCCCAGGGAAGCGAATATCCGGCAGTGGTGATCCCGGTCCATTCGGGACCACGGATGCTGATGACGAGAAACCTGATCTACACGGCGGTCACGAGGGCGAAATCCTGTGTCTGCCTCGTGGGAATCCCGGAGGTGTTTCAGGCGATGGTGGATAATGAGGTGGAGCAGAAACGGTATTCGGGGCTGAAAGATCGGATTCTGGAGATAACATGAAATTTAATGAAATTCTTGATGTTCTATATCCCCGCCGCTGTCCGGTATGCGGGGATATCACTGGCGGTTTCGGGCGGATGATCTGTCCGGACTGCCTTCATAAACTATCGTTTGTAAGATCGCCGGTATGTAAAAAATGTGGAAAAGAGATTGAAGACGGGAGTCTGGAGTTCTGCCCGGACTGCATGCGCCATCCACGTACGTTTGAGTACGGGATCGCCTTGTTAAATTACGATGAGACGGCGAGGCATTCCATGGCGCAGATCAAGTACAATAATAAGAGAGAGTACCTGGATTTTTACGGGACAGCTCTGGCGGCACGATACGGACGGACAATCCGCCGGATGCAGGCAGATGCCCTGGTCCCGGTGCCGGTCCATGCCACGAGGAAAAAGACCCGGGGATTCAATCAGGCAGAGATCCTGGCACGGGTCATCGGAAAGAAGCTGGGGATTCCGGTGATACCGGAAATGCTGGTGAGAAATAAGAAGACGCTGCCGCAGAAGGATCTCTCGGCGGCAGAGCGGCTTAAGAACCTTTCCGGTGCCTTTGCGGCGGGGGAGATCCCGGAGGGGATCAGGAGCGTGATCCTTGTGGATGATATTTATACAACAGGCAGTACCATCGAGGCGTGCGCGAGAGCCCTGCGGGCATCGGGGATCAGCCGGATCTATTTCGTTGTGATCTGCATGACCGGGGGCAGATAGGACAGGAAAAAAGTGATATGCATACAGGTTATAGAATGAGAGGGACTGCATAAATATGCAAAAATACATGCATAAACGCTTGCTTTTTGTATAGGCCTGTGGTATAGTGGGTCTCATCGAAAAAGTTGCAAATCCGTATTGGGTTAGAGGAGGAACATATTATGAAAAAAGCGATTGCATTATGTTTAACCGCTGCGATGGCAGCATCACTTCTTACAGGCTGCGGCAGCAAGACTACAGAGACAACGGCAGCAGCAGAGAACAAGACAGAGACAACAGCAGGTGAGGCTGCGGAAGAAAAGAAAGATGAGGCAGCAGGGGTTGTTAAGGTGATCGAATATGATCTTACAGATGAGCAGTATGCATTTGGCGTGGATAAAGACCAGCCGGAGCTGCTTGAGCAGGTAAATGCATTCATCGCGAAGATCCAGGAGGACGGAACCTTCAATGAGATCTGCGATAAATATTTCAGTGACGGCGAGCCGGCTGCAGTAGAATCCGCAGAGTATGATGCTTCCAAGGATCAGCTTGTTGTTGCGACAAACGCATCCTTTGAGCCGTTTGAGTATGTTGACGGCGACAGCTACAAGGGAATCGATATGGAAATCGCAGCTTTGTTCGCACAGGAGCTTGGCAAGGAGCTTGTAATTGAAAACATGGACTTTGATGCAGTATGCTTATCTGTTGGTCAGCACAAATGCGACATCGCAATGGCAGGCTTAACGATCAACGAGGAGAGAGAAGAATATGTAACCTTCTCCGATCCGTATTATAAAGCATCCCAGAGACTGGTTACACTGGCAGATGATACGGCTTTTGATGACTGTAAGGATGCAGCTTCCGTAGAAGAGGTTCTTAAGGGCTTAAGCGCGAGCGACAAGATTGGCGGACAGCAGGGAACCACAGCACAGTACTTTGTTGAGGGCAGTGATGACTGGGGCTTTGAAGGACTTCCGGCCGAGTGGGTACCGTATAAGAGTGCATCTCTTGCAGTTCAGGATATGATCAACGGCAACGTGAAGTACGTGATCATTGATGCGGCTCCGGCAGAAAGCATCACAAAGGCGATCAACGCAATGCAGTAAACACATAGGAAACACCGGTTAAAAAGCGGGGGCAGGATAGGCTACTCTCCCGCTTTTTGACTGTATTGGAACATGGCAGGAAACGCTGTGTTTTTGCTATCTGGAGGTATTATGGGAAACTTCGGGAACAAATGGAACAAGTTTGTACAGATATTTATTGAGAAAAACGGTTACGTCAAGGTCATGCAGGGACTTCAGAATACGCTTCTGATCGCGGTAGTCGGCATGATTATCGGTGTTTTGATCGGTACCATCATTGCGACGGTCCGCGTCCTGCCGAAATATAAGACACTTCCGCGGGCGTTGAACGCGGTTTGCAGCTTCTACGTAGGTCTCTTCCGCGGAACCCCGATGGTTGTGCAGCTTCTGATCTTCTACTACGTTATGCTGCCCCTTATGGGGATCAAGCTGCCGGGTGTCCGTGTTGCCATGGTGGTCTTTGGATTGAACAGCGGCGCGTATATTTCCGAGATCATGCGAAGCGGTATCCAGTCCGTTGATCCGGGACAGCTTGAGGCGGGACGTGCAGTCGGTCTTGGCTTTGGCCCTGCGATGATCCGGATCGTGATCCCGCAGGCAGTAAAAAATATTCTTCCGACTCTGGGCAATGAGTTTATTGCCCTGATCAAGGAAACCTCCGTTGTCAGCTTTGTCGGCGCGGCGGATCTTTACGTTGCCTTCAACTATATCGGAAGCAACAGCTACGAGTTCATGGTCCCGTATCTTGTCATGGCGGCGATCTACATCGTTCTCGTGCTGGTGATCTCAATTCTTGTTAAACTGATGGAAAGGAGCCTGAAGAAGAGTGATAGACGTCATTGATCTGAAAAAAACATTTGGTGATCTGGAAGTCCTGAAGGGAATCAATGTGACCATCAATAAAGGTGACATCGTTGTAGTCATTGGCCCGTCCGGCTCCGGAAAAAGTACATTTTTAAGATGCTTAAACTGTATGGAAGATCCGACCTCCGGCAGCATCATTTTTAACGGCGTAGATATCGCCGATATGCGCGTGGACATCAATATCCACCGCCGCCATATGGGCATGGTATTCCAGCACTTCAACCTGTTCAACAATATGACTGTGATCGAGAATATCATGATGGCACCGGTCTATGTGCGCTGTAAAGAGCTAAAGAAGGCAAAGAGAAAAGGAACGCTGGCACCTGATGCGCCGAAGACAAAGGCAGAGATCAAAGCACAGGCGAGAGCGGAAGCTCTGGAGCTGTTACGCCGCATCGGTCTTGAGGATAAAGCAGACGTTTATCCGTCCACGCTTTCCGGCGGACAGAAGCAGCGTGTGGCCATCGTCCGCGCTCTGGCGATGAAACCGGATGTGATCCTCTTTGACGAGCCGACGAGTGCCCTTGACCCGGAGATGGTAGGCGAGGTACTGGATCTCATGAAGGAGCTTGCAAACGAGGGAATGACCATGGTCGTTGTCACCCACGAGATGGGCTTTGCGAGAGAGGTCGCAAACCGCGTGCTGTTCATGGACCAGGGAAGGATCCTCGAAGAAGCTCCGCCGGAGGAATTCTTCGCGCATCCGAAGAATGAGAGAACGAAGGAATTTTTATCGAAGGTCCTGTAAATATTAGATAATGAAAAGCTTCTTGTTGCCTGAAAGATGGAAACGAGAGGCTTTTTTTATTTACGCGACAACTGACCAAAGTCCGCTCTTGCGCAAAATCTTGTTCCCAATAGTGCCCCTTCTCCTTGGCGTGCCAACTACACAGCAGCAGGGAACTTTCAGAAAGCAGTGCCTGGATACAGGGATCTGGTTCCTCTTGGCTCGCAGGTGAATGCGTTGGAAAAAAGATGATGCTTGTCTGAGCGAAGCGAGTTGCATCATCTTTTTTTCGTCCCTAGCAGTCGCCTGCAAGCCTAGAGGAACCTTCCCTGAATCCCACAAGCACTGCTTTCTGAAAGTTCCCTGCCCCGCCAATCAACTAAAACTCCACGAAAACTCTTATTTCTCAAGGAAATGCTTGACGCGCCGCAATTCTTATGTTACAATGTTCGGGCGAATGGAAGATATAGGTCTTTTTTTTATGCTCAAAAAACGATAGCAATCAGATAGAAAAAGGACCGCCTTACAAAGAATTTAAACGGAGGTGGAAGTCGTGCGCACTAAGATTACACTGGCATGCACAGAATGCAAGCAGCGCAACTACAACATGACGAAGGATAAGAAGACTCATCCGGACCGCATGGAGACAAAGAAGTACTGCAGATTCTGCAAGAGACATACGATGCACAAAGAAACTAAGTAATCCGGTTTGCAAGAAGGACGTGAATTTATGGGAGAAACGGCAAGTAATGAGAAAGCCCCTAAAACGGACTTTATCAAAGGCTTAAAAGCTGAATTCAATAAGATCATCTGGCCGGATAAGGATACGCTTACGAAAGAGACCGTTGTAGTAGTCGTATCAACAGTAATTCTGGGGATTGTTATCGCAGCCCTTGACCTGATCATCAAATTTGGTCTCAATATTGTACTTGGTTAAGGATGAGGTGAAGATATGTCAGAAGCACAATGGTATGTTGTACACACTTATTCCGGATATGAGAATAAGGTAAAGGTTGACATTGAGAAAACAATCGAAAACAGAGGTCTTCAGGATCATATCGTAGAGGTCGCCGTCCCGCTGGAAGAAGTCATCGAGCTTAAAAACGGTGCTCAGAAGCAGGTCGAGCGTAAGATGTTCCCGGGCTATGTGCTGATTCATATGATCATGAATGATGACACATGGTACGTTGTACGGAACACCAGAGGTGTGACCGGATTCGTAGGACCGGGATCCAAGCCGGTGCCGCTTTCAGAAGAAGAGATGATGAGCCTTGGCTTTAAGGCACCGGATGTCGTTGTAGATTTCGCCGTCGGAGATACCGTCGTTGTTACGGCCGGCGCATGGAAGGATACCGTCGGTGTCATTAGAACCGTCAATGAGTCCAAGCAGTCCATTACAATCAACGTCGAGATGTTCGGCCGTGAAACACCGGTGGAACTGAGCTTTTCTGAAATCAAGAAGATGTGACCGTAAACGGACTAAGATCCGGACCGGTCGTCCGTACCTTTTTTAGGAAAACGGACTTTGTGCCCGCGTGGGAGGGAAATCCCCGACATTACCACATTATTTAGGAGGTGCCTAATTATGGCAAAGAAAGTTACAGGTTATATTAAATTACAGATTCCTGCCGGCAAGGCAACACCGGCTCCGCCAGTTGGACCGGCTCTTGGACAGCACGGTGTTAACATCGTACAGTTCACAAAGGAGTTCAACGCTAAAACTGCTGACCAGGGCGATATGATCATCCCGGTTGTTATCACAGTTTACGCTGACAGAAGCTTCAGCTTCATCACAAAGACTCCGCCGGCTGCTGTATTATTAAAGAAGGCTGCAAAGATCAAATCCGGTTCCGCAACACCGAACAAAGCAAAGGTAGCTACTCTTACAAGAGCTGAAGTACAGAAGATCGCTGAGCTCAAGATGCCAGACTTAAACGCTGCAAGCATCGAGGCTGCTACAAGCATGATCGCTGGTACTGCTCGTTCCATGGGTATCACCGTAACAGACTGATCGTAAGCAACTGAATGGAGGACGGACCTCCATATACAGCAACAATCACGTGGGAGGGAGGACTCCCGACACTACCACAGGAGGTTTTTTATAATGAAAAGAGGAAAAAGATACGTAGAAGCGGCAAAAGCTATCGACCGCGCTACTCTTTATGATACAGCAGATGCAATCGCATTAGTTAAAAAGTCTGCTGTTGCTAAATTTGATGAAACAATCGAGGCTCACTTAAGAACAGGCTGTGATGGCCGTCATGCTGATCAGCAGATCCGTGGTGCAGTAGTTCTGCCGCACGGAACAGGTAAGACTGTTCGTATCCTTGTATTCGCAAAAGGACCGAAGGCTGATGAGGCTCAGGCTGCAGGCGCTGACTTCGTTGGAGCAGAGGATTTAATTCCGAAGATCCAGAACGAAGGCTGGTTAGATTTTGATGTAGTTGTTGCTACACCGGATATGATGGGCGTTGTTGGACGTCTTGGCCGTGTACTCGGACCGAAGGGCTTAATGCCGAACCCGAAGGCTGGTACCGTAACAATGGACGTTACAAAGGCTATCAAAGAGATCAAAGCTGGTAAGATTGAGTACAGACTCGATAAGACAAACATCATTCACGTGCCAGTAGGTAAGGCTTCTTTCACAGAAGAACAGTTAGCGGACAACTTCCAGACGCTTATGGATGCAA
>ENA-OVGM01002792-OVGM01002792.1-human-gut-metagenome-genome-assembly--contig:-NODE-2792-length-10858-cov-10.852911_pt1 | contig 10858 bp, 6 predicted proteins | sample MGYA00237773_ERZ505425 | MGnify/ENA primary metagenome ERZ505425 (study PRJEB26158, sample SAMN06016407) | human gut metagenome | biome: human gut; feature: ankylosing spondylitis patient; material... | reverse complement strand
GTCGGAAACAGTCGGTGAGTCAACCGAATATTTCCGACTTTTCATATATTGGAGGTTATTTAATGTGTATCAGTATAAAAGAACTACATTTTATTTTCAGTAATCGGAAATTTGAAATATATTTAGGGGCCCAAACGCTCAAACACATTTGATGACTCTTAAAAAAATAATGACTATGAACATGCGTCTTCTATTACTTTTATTATTTAATTCGGTTGTGATGTCTACATGGTGCCAACCTACGTCTGCTCCAATCGATTCATTGGCAGCACGTGTGACGGAGAATACGTCGAAAGATCAAATCCTTTTCCGGTTGGTTACTGATGAAGCCGATCCGGCAAAGGACTACTTTGAGATAGACTCCAAGGATGGCAAAGTACTGATAACCGGAAACTCCGATCTTTCACTGGCTACGGGCTTGAATTGGTACCTGAAATACGTGGCAGGTATTCATCTTTCGTGGAATAATCCCTCGCAGAAATTGCCGGAAGTACTGCCTCTGCCTCAAAAGAAAATCCGACAGGCGACGGCTATGAAGAATCGATATTACCTGAATTACGGTACCTATTCCTACTCCATGGCTTTCTGGGACTGGGAGCGCTGGGAGAAAGAAATAGACTGGATGGCGATGCACGGCATCAATATGCCTTTGAGTATAACAGGGATGGAGGTTGTCTGGTATAATCTGCTGAAGCGTATCGGATATACGACGGAGGAGATCAATGAGTTTATTTCCGGTCCTGCCTTTATGGCATGGTGGCAGATGAATAATCTGGAAGGATGGGGCGGACCGAATCCCGACAGTTGGTATCGGCAACAGGAAGCACTGCAAAAGAAGATCATTACCCGAATGAGGGAGCTGGGCATTGAACCGGTATTCCCCGGATATGCAGGAATGGTCCCCCGTAATATCGGCGAGAAACTGGGGTATCAGATTGCCGATCCCGGTAAATGGTGCGGTTTCCCTCGTCCGGCCTTTCTTTCTACGGAAGATGAACATTTCGATTCATTTGCTGCCATGTATTATGAGGAGTTGGAGAAACTGTACGGAAAAGCAAAGTATTACAGTATGGACCCCTTTCATGAAGGAGGAAATACGGAAGGAGTAGACTTGGCAAAGGCGGGAACTTCTATTATGAGTGCTATGAAGAAAGCGAATCCGGAGGCTGTGTGGGTGATGCAGGCATGGCAGGCGAATCCGCGGGAAGCGATGGTCAGTACGCTCGATTCCGGTGATTTGCTGGTACTGGATTTGTATAGTGAGAAACTTCCGCAATGGGGTGATCCGGAGTCGATGTGGTATCGGGAGAAAGGTTTCGGCAAGCATGACTGGCTCTATTGTATGTTGCTTAACTTTGGCGGTAATGTCGGTCTGCATGGACGGATGGAGCAGTTGGTGAATGGATATTATAACGCCTGTGCACATGTCAACGGGAAAACCTTGCGGGGGGTAGGAGCTACTCCGGAAGGAATCGAGAATAATCCGGTGATGTTTGAATTGCTGTATGAGCTTCCTTGGCGGGAAGAACGGTTCTCACCGGATGAATGGCTGCAAGCGTATCTGAAAGCGCGGTATGGAAATGATTTGTCACCGGAAGTAGCGGAAGCATGGCGTGCGCTGGAACATACAGTTTACAATGCTCCGAAGAATTATCAGGGAGAAGGGACAGTCGAATCCTTGTTGTGCGCCCGTCCGGGATTTCATCTGGACAGAACGTCGACATGGGGATATGCCAAGTTATTCTATTCACCTGATTCAACGGCAAAGGCAGCCCGCTTGTTACTTTCTGTTGCAGATCAGTACAAGGGAAATAATAACTTTGAATATGATTTGGTGGACGTGGTGCGTCAGAGCCTGGCAGATAAGGGGAATGTGCTGCTTGAAGAAATTTCTCAGAGTTATGATCGGAAAGATAAGGATAGCTTCGGGAAACAGACACAACAGTTTCTGGAGTTAATATTAGCTCAGGACAGTTTGCTGTCCACCCGAAAGGAGTTCTCGGCGTCTTCATGGCTGAATGCCGCACGTTCTTTGGGAACCACGGAAGAAGAAAAGAAACTTTACGAATGGAATGCTTCTGCGCTGATCACGGTTTGGGGAGACAGTATAGCTGCTAATCAGGGAGGTCTGCATGATTATTCCCATCGGGAGTGGAGCGGGATTTTGAAAGACTTGTATTATCAACGTTGGAAAACTTTCTTTGAGCAGAAACAACGGGAGTTGGACGGCAAACTTGGTGAATCAGCGGAAGAACCGATTAATTTCTATGGCATGGAGAAAGCATGGGCGGAGAAAAACAAAACAGCTGATTCATCAGATCATAAGTTACAAAATGTAATTGAAACGGCAAAATCTGTTTATCGGACAGCGATTGAAGCAAAGTAATTTATCTACCTACACTGCTCCGGCTTTCAGCTAGAGGGCTGACTAAAAAGTCGGTAGTGCTGCCTTAAACGGGAGTGACTAAAAGTCGATAGGGAAACTTGGGTTTGTACGAATCATATAAAACGAAAAAAGAATAATCGGAAGTAAACAGGGGAATACCTTTTACTTCCGATTATTCTTTTTATAAATGATAATTGCTTCAGCAAGGCCATGCCGGGCAATCGAACATATTTATTTCTCCAACAAATTTTTCAGAAACTCGTCCAGTTCTTTATCCAGTCCTTTCAGCAGTTCGTCATCCACAAGCAATGTATCGTCATCTATCAGCAACAATTCTGCAACTGTTTCCTTATCTTCATCTACCAGTACGAATGAATAAGGCTTTAATATTGTTACTTTATCGAAGTCTCCTGCATCTTTCATTCTGCAAAGGATACTTTTCAGGTTGGGCTCTACATTTTCCATGAAATCATCTCCATCGTAAGTTGCCCACTCTTCAATCATTACATTAGCCAATTCCTCGTCATCGTCGTTATAAATAGTGAGTTGTCCCGATGTTTGGTCCGGTTGTAAATGAATATCTGTTACGGCTGTCTGGTCGCAGCCACATACATATTTGCCGGCTGCCTTTTGGATAGCCGATTCGATGGTAGACAGAGATTGTTGGCTCAGTTTCATAGGTTCTTCCTTTTTGTTACCTCAAAGGTATAAAAAAAATAATAATCAATGCATGATTTCCTTAAAAATCATCATTAAATCGCTCCATTTGCATTTTTAGCTTGGGCAATTGACTGTTACGTTCCTTTAATTCATTTGCATAAAGGGTTGTAAGGTAGTAATTCGGTACATCGTCAATGGTGGCGTACGCCGCATTTTCGGGAATGTTTTTCTTATCTACTTTTTGGGCAAGTTGCTGTGCTTTGACTGCCCATTCTTCTGCTTTTGCCAAGCTGTCTTTCATCTCATAATAAACAGCGATATTGAGGGCAGCTTTCATCTTTTTCTTTTCCTTCTTGGTTCCGTTGTACACTTGTTCCCAAAGTTCGAAAGCTCTGTCCCATGAATTTTCACGGACAAAGATTGCCGCGTCACGCATTTGTACGGAGCCACCGGTGTACAAGTATCGTTTGCCTGTCTTCCAGAAAGGGAGTAACTGTTTGACAGGGATAGTCCCTGCAAATTCAGAAGCTTCCCGTAACATCTGTGCATCAGGTATCATGTGTGCAAATGTTTCTGTTACCGATCCTCCGTATTCTTCCCAAAAGATACTGTCGGTGGGGTGTAGCGTAGTCATCGGTTTGCTGCGCGAGGGCAGGTATACCTTCACCGTCGGGTAGGCTTTTACATCCACTGTCCCCAGGTAGCAGTTAAAATCACGGATATAACGAACCGTTTTGGTCGCTTTGAATTGCAGGTTTTCCATTGCGATGATACAGTCCACTCCCAAGTCTGATGTCAGCTGTTGGACTTCCTCCTGACTCAGTGTACTTTCACGAGGAAACTTGTCATTGGCCCGTAAAGCGGAATCACAGATCACCACTACATCGAAATAGTTCTGATGCGCTATTTCTTCCGCCAGTGATTCTGCTGCAATCTTAACATTACCATTGGCATACGCTGTGGCGTGGCTTATTTCGGGTACGTTTTCTTTCGGCTTTTCGGTCTGTGTGATCAGCTTGTTATCCGGTTCGGTGCTGGTGTTATTCACGATAGCCACTTTACGGAGTTGAGAAGGGAAAGTCATATCTCCGGGCTGCATATAGTCAATAGAAATCTGCTCCAGGCTCTGACAGCTGCCGAGTGCCAACAGTAGCAGAGAAACAAATGCCAGTGAATAGAATTTTGCCATAGTCTTGATATCTTTAGTAGTTTAAGCAAAAGTACTATTTTGGATGAATAAAAGAAAGCCTCAAACAGTTTTTAACCGTTTGAGGCTTTCTTTTAGATTATAATCTTACATCGGACTGCTGTTAAGCATTCTGTCCGTGGCAGTTTTTATATTTCTTACCGCTTCCGCATGGGCAAGGATCATTGCGTCCTACCGTCTTTTCCGCACGGATCGGTTCGCGTTTTTGTTGCTCGCGAGTATCCTGACTGGCAGCAGCCTGCTGGTTCGGATCACTGAGGTCTTGTTTCTGTTCACGATACTTGCTCATATCCTGACGTTGCTCGGGAGCAGCCTGGCGTACTTCTACGCGGCGTGGCTGTTGTTCGTCTGCCGGAGCTTCCTGTACAGGGATCTGTCCGCGCATCAGAATGGAGATAGTCTGGTTATTGATCTTGTTCACCATAGCGTCAAACAGTGTTACGGATTCCAGTTTGTAGATCAACAGCGGGTCTTTCTGTTCGTAGCTTGCGTTCTGAACAGAGTGCTTCAACTCATCCAGCTCACGCAGGTTTTCTTTCCATGCTTCGTCGATAACGTGCAGCAGGATAGACTTTTCGAATGCTTTCACCACCTCTTTTGATTCGGACTCGTAAGCCGCTTTCAGATTGCAGGAGATGTTATACATCCGTTTTCCGTCTGTGATAGGAATCAGAATGTTTTCGTACATATGTCCCTGGTTTTCGTATACTTGTTTGATGACCGGATTAGCGATTTGTGCCAGGCGTTCCGTTTTGCGTTTGAAGTTTTCCATGGCAATGTTGAATGTCTTTTCTGCCAATGTGTCCTTCTTTTCATTACGGAATTCTTCTTCGGTGAACGGAGTTTCCATTGCCAATGTCTGGAGCAGTTCCATCTGACAGCCTTCGTAGTCATTGTTCTCGATCGCATTCGCGCAACGGTCCCAGATCATATTAACGATATCCATACCGATACGTTCACCCATCAGGGCGTGGCGGCGTTTGGTATAAACAACAGTACGTTGCTTGTTCATCACGTCGTCATATTCCAACAGACGTTTACGGATACCGAAGTTGTTTTCTTCCACCTTCTTCTGTGCACGCTCGATAGAGTTGGAGATCATCTTGTGCTCGATCATTTCGCCTTCCTGGAAACCGAGTTTGTCCATTACACTGGCAATACGGTCGGAAGAGAACAGACGCATCAAGTCATCTTCCAGTGACACGAAGAATACAGAAGAACCCGGGTCACCCTGACGTCCTGCACGACCACGCAACTGGCGGTCTACACGACGGGATTCGTGACGTTCCGTACCGATAATAGCCAAACCGCCCGCAGCTTTCACTTCCGGACTTAACTTGATGTCGGTACCACGACCAGCCATATTGGTAGCAATGGTTACTGTTCCGCTCAAACCGGCAGTAGCAACGATGTCCGCTTCTTTCTGGTGCAGTTTGGCGTTCAATACCTTGTGCTCGATATGGCGCATGGCAAGCATCTTGCTCAACATTTCGGAGATTTCTACCGAGGTAGTACCCACCAATACCGGACGTCCTGCCTGAACCAATTTTTCGATTTCCTCGATAACAGCTTTATACTTTTCGCGTTTCGTCTTGTAAACGCGGTCGTTCATATCCTTTCTTGCAATCGGACGGTTGGTCGGGATCACGACTACGTCCAATTTGTAGATGTCCCAAAGTTCGCCTGCTTCCGTTTCAGCAGTACCGGTCATACCGGACAGTTTGTGATACATACGGAAGTAGTTCTGCAAAGTAATCGTTGCAAAGGTCTGCGTAGCAGCTTCCACTTTCACACGTTCCTTGGCTTCGATAGCCTGGTGCAATCCGTCAGAGTAGCGGCGACCTTCCATGATACGGCCTGTCTGCTCGTCTACGATCTTCACCTGTCCGTCGATTACTACATATTCATCATCTTTCTCGAACATGGTGTAAGCCTTCAACAATTGGTTGATGGTGTGTACACGTTCCGATTTGATGGCATAGTTTGTCAGAAGTTCATCTTTCTTTTCAAGCAGTTGTTCGTTAGTCAGATGTTGGTTTTCCAGTTCCGAAAGTTGTCCGGCGATGTCCGGAAGAACGAACAATGTCGGGTCTTCAGAGTTACCGGTAATCAGGTCTACACCCTTGTCTGTCAGGTCTACACTATTCAGTTTCTCGTCGATCACGAAATACAGCGGATCAGTAACTTCATGCATACGCTTGTTGTTCTGTTCCATGTAGATTTCTTCCGTTTTGAGCATACCTGCCTTGATACCCTGTTCACTAAGGAACTTAATCAAAGCCTTGTTTTTCGGCAATGCCTTGTGGCTGCGGTATAAAGCGAGGAATCCTTCTTCCACCTCTTTCTTATCGTTGGATGCGATCAGTTTTTTTGCTTCGGAGAGATATTTGGTAGCCAATACTTTCTGTGCTTCTACCAGACGTTCTACTAACGGACGGAGTTGCTCGAACAATTGGTCGTCGCCTTTCGGTACAGGACCGGAGATAATCAACGGAGTACGGGCGTCGTCAATCAATACCGAGTCGACCTCATCGACGATGGCATAGTTGTGCTGACGTTGTACAAGGTCTTTCGGGCTGATAGCCATGTTGTCACGCAGGTAGTCGAAACCGAATTCGTTGTTTGTACCGAACGTGATGTCTGCCAGGTATGCCTGACGGCGCGCGTCGGAGTTCGGTTGATGGCGGTCGATACAATCCACGCTCAAGCCGTGGAACATATAAAGAGGTCCCATCCATTCGGAGTCACGTTTGGCGAGGTAATCATTCACGGTAACCACGTGCACACCGTTTCCGGTTAGTGCGTTGAGGAATACCGGGAGGGTAGCCACCAATGTTTTACCTTCACCGGTTGCCATTTCCGCAATCTTACCTTTGTGCAGAACGACACCACCGAAGAGCTGTACATCGTAGTGAACCATGTTCCATACCGTATCGTTACCACCGGCTATCCAGTGATTCTGATAGATGGCCTTGTCGCCTTCGATGCGTACAAAATCTTTCGTTGCAGCCAGTTGGCGGTCAAAATCCGTAGCGGTAACAACGATTTCTTCATTTTCTGTGAAACGTTTGGCAGTAGCTTTCACGATAGAAAAAGCAACGGGCAGTACTTCGTCCAGTGCTTTTTCATATTTCTCCAGAATTTCTTTTTCTGTCTTATCGATTTGTGCGAAGACTTCTTCGCGGTCTTCCAGTTCCAGTGTCTCGATGCTTGCCTTCAACTCTTCCACTTTCGCACGTTCGGCAGTAGCCGATTCATGGATATATTTTTTGAGTTCTTCCGTTTTGGCACGGAGGGCGTCGTTGTCCAGTTTCTCAACCTCCGGGTAGGCAGCTTTGATCTTTTCCACCCAGGGCTTGATTTCTTTCATGTCTCGTGTGGATTTGTTTCCGAAAATCGAGCTTAAAAATTCATTAAATCCCATGTTATATTATTTAGTTTATTATTTATCTTTTTCTGCACCACAGATTCCACGGATTTACACAGATTTTTTCATATAGAACACGGATCTTTCTTTTTAATCTGTGTGAATCTGTGGGATTTGTGGCGAATAATCTCCGCAAAGTTACATTAAAATGCTGATTTATTTATGTTTTGCTCCCTGTTTTTGTGAGTAAATTTTTACCGTAGGTCGGTAATAGGAGCAGAAGTACAGGCATTGGGAGCCCGGATGCGCATGAAATGTGCCAGTGTGGGCGCAATATGTTCAATGGTTACAGGTGTCTGGATAATGGCCGGTTTTACGGAATGTCCCATGAAAATCAGCGGTGAAGGGATATAAGAATGACGTACCACTTTGTTTTCGCCGCCGTTCTCGTTGACGATGGTCCATCCGGGAAGGACGTCGATTACGAGGTCGCCCGAACGTTTACGGTGGTAGCCGTTGCGTATTTTATGAATTTCCGGTGTCCATGAACCCAGCAACAGTCGGTTGGCTGAATATGCTTCGTTCACTCCGCTGAACTGCATCAGGAATTCTGCTGACTTTTGTTGGATCTCTGCCAGATTCAGTTCCTTCTTTTCCAGCAATTTATGATTCAGATAAATCTGCTGGTTGTGGTGAGCTTCCACATACTTTCCTTCGCCATACGTAGCCATCAGGTACATATTCAATAGGGCGGCACAACGGTTGAGATAAAACTCTCCGCCGGGAATCTTGTACAATCCCGAGTCAGCCGATTCGCTGTCCGTATATCCGGTGGAAGTGACGAAAATAAGCACGTTTTGTAGTCCTACTTTCTTGTCGAGCGCTTCGAGCAGGTTTTCGATGCTGCGGTCGAGACGCACGTAGGTGTCTTGTATTTCCATGGCACATTCCTGTACGGATTTATGTGCGTAGTTTCCTGCATAATAAGTGAGTGCCAATAAGTCAGTAATGTCATCCATGCCGATGGAGCTTTTGTTCAATGCTTCTTCGGCAAGTGCGTTCACTTCATCATTCACAAAAGGGCTGGCGATGAAGCGTCTGTACTTATTGTTACGGTCGTCGTCAAATTTATATTTGAAGAGTATATCCCGCCAATCTGGCAGAAAAGTGTACATGCCACGGGGGAATACCGGTTCCCATGTCATACCCGCAATACGGAAATCAATCGCCTGCCGGTCATTGTATTGGCTTGCCCACCACGGAAATTCTCCATAATAGGTTGTTCCGCTCCATTTTCCGGTGTTGGGATTGAGCCAGAAAGCACCGTTTCCGGCATGTCCGGCTGCGAAAAGCGCGGCGTCGCAATCGGGGGCGATGGCATATACGAGTCCTTTGCCTTGAGTAGCTATTTTAAGCTCGTCGGCAATGGTGGAAGTCAGTAATTTGGTGGGTGCGGTCGTTTGGTCGGTGTAATATCCCATGAATTCGGTATCGTCCGTACTGTTGACGGGGCGAAGGGTAGAGGCGTCCATCCATCGTTGGGAGATGATTCCGTTCATGGAAGGCGTCGTGCCGCTGTAAATAGCTGCGATGGCAGAAGCACGGTCTACGCCGCAGAAGGTATATTCGGCGTTATGGAACACTCTTCCCTCTTTCCAAAGACGTTTGAAGCCTTTCTCGCCGTAGAGTGACGAAAACGCTTCCAGATAGTCCGTACGCAGTTGGTCGATAGTCAGCCCTACCACTAATTTAGGGGCGGAAGGCAGTGACTGGGCTTGTAGCCCGGTGAAAGTCAGTACGGTGATGAGGGAAGTTAGTAGTCCTTTCATTATTTCTTTTTAGATGTCACAATCAGATTGCTTGCTGAACGTATCAGCAAAACGAGTGCCAAAGGTACAACAGCAAAGTCAAATCTTTGCGGAATTACAGGAAAAAGCACTATAAAAAGTGTTAAAACGACCAGATTCAAGGTCAAGTACCAGCATTTCTTCCCTTTTCGGACACAATATACGATGTAGGGAAGGAAAAGAAGTTGTCCCGGATGGAAAACCAATAACAGGAAATTGGAGCTGACTGCCGGGTGTTGGGAGAAGAGGGCGAGGAAGGCGAGGACGCATCCCACGATACCTGCCATGCCAAAAAGAACAAGGTCGATCCCCCATAATCCGGTTCTCCGGCGGATGCCATAGATTGTGGCGGCGGCTGTCAGTATAAATAAGAGTAACGAGCATTGGAGAGGAGTGGGCATCCAGCCGCTTTCATCCGGTTCGGGAGTGACGTCGATTATCAGTTCGTTGGTCTTGACAAGCGGACGGGAATAGGTATCTGTGGAAATCTGTGCGCCGTCGAAAGCATCCATCAGATAGAAGGGGGCAAACATCATTTGCCGTTGTGTGATGGGCTGGTCGGCTTCGCTTCCGATGCAGAGGTCGATGCCGAAACGCGCCCACGGATGTCCTTTGCAATATTGATGTACGATGTCGCGGAAAGTGCGCGAACCATCCTGCGGTTCTGTCGGATAAACCACCTTTCCTGCAATGCTTTCTTCTATCTTGTCCCGGGGACGGGTGGCGCAATTGTCGTAAAAGAAATTATAGCGGTACACCCGGTTTTCCGGACGATAATTTTCTTGTAATAACTGGATTAGTTTTGTTTTCTCTTCATCAGTCAGGTTCAGTGTTTGCTGCCACACGCTGCGTCCGTAGAATGCGTATTCAGCCGCAAAATGCTCATAATCCGTTACTCCCAGTTGGTAATCGGTTTCTCCGAGCGAGAAGCGGAAGATGAAGTTAGGAGTGTTGAAACTGAATAATCCGTAATTGAACACAATGTCAATCCCTTGTGACGGGTTTTCATAGCGGATGGCAGTGTGTCCGAACAGGGAATATATTTCTTCTCCGGGAGCGCAAGTCAACAAGCTCAAGCGGATGGAGTCGTTGCTGTTGGCAGGTGCTTGTCCGGCGGACGGAAGCAGCAGGAAGAAGTAGAGGATTGTATATAAGAAAAAACGTTTCATTAGCAGGCTCGTTTTATTTTGGTGGCAAATATAGGAAGAATTGTTGGATTCGGGAAAACGGTGGTTCTGTTTTATCGGAATAGAGTCTCTATTTCATACAAACAGAGGCTCTATATGGCTTAAACAGAGGCTCTGTTTCCCTCAAATAGAGCCTCTATTTGGGGGCTAAAAAATCGAACAGCCAAACGAACACCCCCTGAAGGTGGCTCAACTGCTTGTCTG
>ENA-OVGM01002785-OVGM01002785.1-human-gut-metagenome-genome-assembly--contig:-NODE-2785-length-10884-cov-2.903315_pt1 | contig 10884 bp, 7 predicted proteins | sample MGYA00237773_ERZ505425 | MGnify/ENA primary metagenome ERZ505425 (study PRJEB26158, sample SAMN06016407) | human gut metagenome | biome: human gut; feature: ankylosing spondylitis patient; material... | reverse complement strand
TAAAGCATATTTCTTTCTCCCGACCCTGTCTCTTTCTTGCTTATAAAAACGTGCCTGAAACCACTCCTCCGGTCCCAGACACGTCTCTGCACTTCTATTCGTTTCTTATTTGTCTTGTACTTCAGAGCCCGATTCCGAACGGCTGATACAAGACAATAATACATCCGGATTCTCTTTATACGTATCATAAACTTTCTGAATAACCGGAAGTTCTTTCTGACAATCCGGACAATCCGTATGAAAAAAGACAATCACTCCAACCTTCCCGCTAAATGACTGCGTATTCAACACTCCCCCATCACTCATCTCTACCGAAAACTGAGGAAGGGCGTCACCGGCAACAAGAGCAAAGTCTCCCCTATCATCATCATCGTCCGTGATACAGGAAGAAAAAACTGCCAGAACGATACATAGCAATATCACCACTTTGCTTCTTATTTCCACTTTCATATCTTTCTTCGTTAGTTATGCAACTCCCAAAAGCTCTACCTCAAATACCAATGTCGAAAAAGCCGGAATCGGACCGGATGCACGGGTTCCATATCCCATCGTGTAAGGTATATAGATGATCCATTTATCTCCCGCACGCATCCGTTGGAGCGCCAGTTGCCAACCATCTATTACATCGCAGAGGCGGAAAGCTTCCGGACAATTACGTTCATAAGAATTATCGAACACCCGACCGTTAATCAGACTCCCCTTATAATGAACGGTAACAATACTCCGCACATTAGGAAAAACAGTCCCCGTACCGGTCTCCAAAACCTTATAATAGATGCCGCAAGGCAAGGCATAAACACCTTCCTGCGATGACAATTCTTTTAAGAACTCCAAATTCGTCTCTTTATATTCTTGCTTTCTTCCCATAAATACATGATTTGAATGTACAAAAGTAAGCAGATTTAAGAGAATTCTTCCATAAAAACTGTATATTTGTTTGTTGAATCATAAAACCTCATCGCTATGGGACAAATTAAAACCAGATGCAGCACTGCTGCCGGACTATTCTTGATTCTTTTGACAGTAATTGCGGGATTTTCGTCCTGTAAAAGTAATCAGAAAGACATTATTCCTTCTGCCGAATACGCTCCATACGTCAATGCTTATACGGGAGGAGTGATTTCGCAAAACTCAACGATACGCATAGAACTGACACAGGACCAGCCGATGGTAGACCTGAATCAGGAACTGAAAGACAATCCGTTCAGTTTCTCTCCTTCATTGAAAGGAAAAACGTATTGGGTCAGCAACAATACCATTGAATGTCCCCGAAGAAGGGGCACTGAAACCAGGTGCCTTTTACGAAGGAACCTTCCACCTGGGAGATTTCGTCGATGTAGACAAAAAGCTGGAAGAATTCAACTTCTCCTTCCGCGTGCAGGAACGAAACTTTAGTATTCATACCGATCCGATAACCGTCACAGCCACCCAGCCCGACCAAGTGACCGTAACGGGTGAAATACGTTTCAGCGATGTAGTGAAAAAAGAGGAAGTAGAGAAAATGCTCACAGCCGGAAGCGAAAAGAACAAAAGCTATCCGATTGAAATCACCCAGACAGATCACCCGACCCGATACGCATTCAGCATCAGTCAGATAACAAGGGAGGCGGAAGATTACCAACTGGAAATTACCGCCAAAGGCAATCTGGCAGGTATCGACCGTACCCAAAACGAAAGTATTCTGATCCCGGCAAAGAACAGTTTCCGCTTCCTGTCCGCCGTACGCATCGACCAACCGGAAAACGGAATTGAAATCATATTCTCCGACCCTGTATCCAACACACAGGACTTGAAAGGACTCATCGACGTGCCGGAAGTTTCTTCCTCTATTTTCCAGATCAAAGAGAATAAAGTATTCGTTTACTTCGAAGCCGGCAAACAGAATAAACTGACACTGAATATCCATGAAGGAATAAGAAACAGCCAGGACAAACCGCTGGGCACTTCCCATTCCATCTCATTCAGCGAACTGAACCTGAAACCGCAGGTAGAAATGGCTACTTCCGCTGCTATCCTGCCCGATTCGAAAAGTCTGATCATCCCCTTCCGTGCCGTCAATCTATATGCGGTGGATTTGAGCGTGATCCGTATTTTCGAAAACAACGTATTGATGTTCATGCAGAACAATTCGCTCTCCTCAGCTAATGAATTGCGCCGTTCAGGACGACTGGTTTATAAAAAGACATTGTGGCTGGCGAAAGATTCTTCCAAAGATGTGCACCGTTGGGAAGACTATTCGATAGACCTTGCCGGATTGATTCATCAGGAGCCGGGAGCCATTTACCGTGTCATCCTCTCGTTCCGCCAGGAATACTCCGCTTATCCTTGCGGGGGAAGTGAAAACAAGGAAATGCAGTTTGCGGACAACAAGTCTTCCGACAACCTGACCAAAGTCAGCGGAGAGACATTGTCGGAAGACGATGAAGCAGTATGGGACACTCCGGAAACATACTATTATTATAATGGCAGCGTACCGATGGACTGGAGTCAGTACCGATGGACAGAACGGGATAACCCCTGCCATCCGTCCTACTATATGAATTCCGACCGGATAGCCGCCTGCAATATCCTTGCCTCCAATCTGGGAATGATTGTGAAACGTAATTCACTGAATAAATTGTGGATTGCAGTAAATAACATTTTGGATACGAAACCGGTAGCGAAAGCACAAGTGACGATTTATAACTTCCAGCTTCAGCCGATTGGAAAGGGAGAGACGAACGGTGAAGGGCTGGTAGAAATCACTCCGAAGGGAGTTCCTTTCATAGCGGTGGCCGAAGCGGACAAGCAAAAGGCGTATGTACGCGTGGTCGATGGCGAGGAGCAGTCGGTCAGCCGGTTCGATGTGGGAGGAAAAGACATTCAGAAAGGTCTGAAAGGATTTATCTATGGCGAGAGAGGCGTATGGCGTCCGGGAGATACACTGCATATTTCTTTCATGCTGGAAGACCGTGAGAAACGTATTCCGGACAAACATCCGGTAGCATTGGAGATTTACAATCCAAGAGGACAGTTCTATACCAAAATGATCTCTACCCAGGGGACAAACGGATTCTATACATTTGCCGTGCCCACGCAAGCCGACGATCCCACCGGATTATGGAATGCCTACGTGAAAGTAGGAGGAACCGCTTTCCACAAGAGTCTGCGCATCGAAACCATCAAGCCGAACCGTCTGAAGATTACGCTGGCTTTGCCAACCATCCTTCAGGCTTCGAGCAAAGACGTATATGCCCCGCTTACTTCTTCATGGCTGACGGGAGCCACCGCATCGCGACTGAAAGCAAAGGTCGAAATGTCCTTATCGAAAGTCAATACGCAGTTCAAGAACTACGGACAATACCTGTTCAACAATCCGGCAACGGACTTTACGACCGTCCGGGCGGATGTGTTCAACGGGGTACTGGATGCGGAAGGAAGAGCAGGCGTCAACATACAGCTTCCGGTAGCAACGGGTGCTCCGGGTATGCTGAATGCAACGCTCACCACCCGTGTCTTCGAACCGGGAGGAGATGCAAGCATCTACTCGCAGACTGTTCCCTTCTCTCCGTTCACATCGTATGTGGGCATCAATCTGAACCAGCCGAAAGGAAAGTATATCGAAACAGACAAAGATCATGTGTTTGATATCGTGACGGTCAACGATCAGGGACAGCCGGTGAACCGTTCCAATCTGGAATATAAAATCTACCGGATCAGCTGGAGCTGGTGGTGGGAAAACGGTGAAGAGTCTTTCGGAACCTATATCAACAACAGTTCCATCACTCCCGTTGCCAGTGGTAACCTGCAGACCACAGGAGGAAAAGCCTCCTTCAAGTTCCGCATCAATTATCCGGATTGGGGACGCTATCTGGTGTACGTGAAAGACCGTGAAAGCGGACACGCCACCGGAGGAACCGTCTACATCGACTGGCCCGACTGGCGCGGACGTTCGAACAAGACAGACCCGAGCGGCATCAAGATGCTTGCTTTCTCACTGGACAAAGATTCTTATGAGATAGGAGAAACAGCCACGGCAATCATTCCCGCAGCCGCCGGAGGACGTGCGCTGGTATCCCTCGAAAACGGTTCGACCGTCTTGCAGCAGCAATGGCTCGAAGTGTCCGATCAGGGAGATACGAAACTCACCTTCAAGATTACACCGGAAATGGCTCCGAATGTTTATCTGCATATCAGCCTATTGCAGCCTCATGCGCAGACAGTCAATGATCTGCCGATCCGTATGTACGGCATTGCTCCGGTATTTGTGACCAACCGTCAGACGATTCTGCAACCGCAGATCAAGATGCCGGAAAACAGGTAAACCTTATCCGATTTGAAAACCGATGACTTATACACTGGCGATTGTGGATGACGGTCTGCTCGATCTGACTAACTTCAAGACGCCCGACCCGTGGAACGAGTTTTATGCACGCGAGGCTCTCGGCATCCGTACATGGGATATGTACGACGATGTGCTGGGTGCTTCCGGCGGACGTTACAGTTCATTGTTCAGCACGGGTGGAGATGCCTCGCTGAAACCAGCAGATGCCAAAGCCAACCGTTTCAAACCGGTGGTCAAATTTATCGGTCCTTTCTATCTTGCGAAAGGCAAGCAACAGACACATACGTTGAAGCTTCCGATGTATGTGGGTTCTGTACGTGCGATGGTAGTTGCCGGACAGGACGGCGCTTACGGAAATGCGGAAAAGACTGCATTTGTGCGGACACCGCTCATGCTGTTGTCTACTCTGCCCCGTGTATTGAGTACGCAGGAAGAAATTACCGTTCCGGTAAATGTATTCGCTATGGAGAACCAAGTGAAGAACGTGACCGTATCGCTGGAAGCATCCGGCGCAGGCGTACAGATCACGGGCAATCGCCAGCAGTCACTCACTTTTGACCAGCCGGGTGACCAACTGGCATACTTCACTCTGAAAACAGGCAGCAAAACCGGAAAGGCAACCATCCACCTGACGGCAAGCGGCAACGGACAGCAGACAAAAGAAACGATCGAAATAGAAGTCCGGAATCCGAATCCGGTGGTTACCTTACGCAACAGCCAATGGATAGAAGCCGGTCAGGAGGCCGAACTGTCATACACACTGGCAGGTTCTTCTTCGGCTAACAATCAGGTGCAACTGGAAGTCTCCCGCATTCCGTCGGTAGACATCAGCCGTAGATTCGACTTCTTATACAACTATCAGCATCATTGCACAGAGCAACTGACTTCCAAAGCATTACCTCTCTTATTCGTCTCCCAGTTCAAGGCGGTGGACGAACAGGAGGCCGAGAAAATAAAGACGAATGTACAGGAAGCTATCCGGCAGATATATGCCCGCCAGCTTCCCAACGGCGGATTTGTATACTGGCCGGGCAACGCCGTCGCCGACGAATGGATCACTTCTTACACGGGTATGTTCCTGACACTGGCACAAGAAAAAGGGTATGCCGTTCATCCGAACGTACTGAACAAATGGAAACGCTTCCAGCGTGCCGCCGCCCAAAACTGGCGTATGCCGCAGGAAGCAAGCAACTGGCAGATATGGCAATCGGAATTGCAGCAGGCCTTCCGCCTCTATACCCTTGCACTGGCCGGTGCACCGGAATACGGAGCCATGAACCGCATGAAGGAACAGCCGGGACTCTCCATCCAAGCCAAATGGAGACTGGCAGCCGCCTACGCGCTGACCGGTAAGATGAAACCTGCCGGAGAATTAGTATACAACGCAGAAACGACCGTCATTCCTTACTCTTCCATGAATCTGATTTACGGTTCGTCCGACCGGGATGAAGCAATGATTCTGGAAACGCTCATTCTGATGAAACGGGATCGGGATGCGTTGCAACAGGCAAAAAAGGTATCACAGAATCTGGCACAGGAAAACTGGTTCAGCACGCAGTCTACCGCCTTTGCCCTGATAGCAATGGGACGACTTGCGGAGCAATTATCCGGTACACTGGATTTCACATGGAGCTGGAACGGCAAGCAACAGCCCGCCGTGAAATCTGCTAAAGCCGTATTTGAGAAGGAGATAGCTACTTCTCCGAAATCGGGAACAGTCTCTGTGAAGAATCAAGGCAAAGGAGCATTGAGCGTAGACCTGATTACACGTACCCAATTGCTGAATGATACGCTGCCAGCTATTGCCGATAATATCCGGCTGGATGTAAAATACACAGATATGGCAGGTTCACCGATTTCCGTGGAAGACATCAGACAGGGAACGGACTTTATGTCTGCAGTCACCCTATCCAATATCAGCGGTACTTCCGATTACAGCAATCTGGCATTGACACATATCATACCGTCCGGATGGGAAATATATAATGAACGGATGATTGTTCCGGAAGCGTCCTCTTCCAATTCTAATGAAGCGAATACTTCGGAAAGTTCAGCCAGTAAGTACACCTATAAAGATATTCGTGACGACCGGGTATTGACTTATTTCGACCTGCGACGGGGTGAATCGAAAACATTTACCGTAAGGTTGCAGGCAACTTATGCAGGTAACTTCATTCTTCCGGCCATTCAGTGCGAAGCTATGTATGATGCAGCGGTACAGGCTCGCACCAAAGCGGGAAGAACGACTGTCAGCCGATGACAAGACTCTGAACAATAAGACAGCATTGACAGATAGCATAAGTGCATGGGAAGCAAAATCTTGAATTTCTTCAAACGATTGTCCGTCACCCAAAAAGTAATACTTTGTATTCTTGCTTTTTTGGTGACAGGATATATCTTTTGTCTTCCCCGCCACCTGTTTCATGTCCCCTACTCCACAGTAGTGACGGACCGGAACGAGGAACTGCTGGGTGCACGCATCGCCTCCGACGGTCAATGGAGATTCCCTCCCCGAAACACGACTCCGGAAAAGATCAAGGAATGCCTCATCACTTTCGAAGACAAACATTTCTACCACCATTGGGGAGTCAATCCGTTCGCTATCGGAAGAGCTTTCTATCAGAATGTGAAGAATAAACGCATCGTAAGCGGAGGCAGCACGCTGACCATGCAGACCATCCGCCTGGCACGAAACGAATCGCGCACCTTCCGTGAGAAACTGATTGAAATGATCTGGGCCACCCGACTGGAATTTCGCGCTTCCAAAGAGGAGATTCTTTCCATGTATATCTCCCATGCCCCTTTCGGGGGAAATGTAGTGGGACTGGATGCCGCCGCATGGCGCTACTTCGGACATTCTGCCGATGACTTATCGTGGGCGGAGTCTGCCATGCTTGCCGTTCTTCCCAACGCGCCCGCCATGATTCATCTGTCCAAAGGACGGAAAACGTTGCTTGACAAACGAAACCGCCTGCTGAAACAGCTTCTCGAAAAGAAAACCATCGATTCCTCTACCTACGAACTGGCTATCAGCGAGCCACTTCCCGACGAGCCTCATGCGCTCCCACATATCGCACCGTACCTGGTCAGCCGGTTCTATCAGGAACGAAACGGCGAATACTCCCGTTCGACCATCAACAAGGGTATCCAGACCCAAGTAGAAGACCTGGCGGAACGATGGAGTAACGAATTCGGGCGAAGTGATATTCGCAATCTGGCCATTCTGGTGATTGACATTCCGAGCAATCAAGTGGTGGCATACTGCGGTAACGTCCATTTCGACCGGAAGCAGGGAGGAAATCAAGTAGACGTCATTCAGGCTCCGAGAAGTACGGGCAGTATTCTCAAACCTTTCTTATATTACGCAATGTTACAGGAAGGAAGTTTACTGCCGGATATGTTGCTGCTGGACGTACCTGTCAATATCAACGGATTTACGCCACAGAATTTCAGTATGCAGTTCGAAGGAGCTGTTCCCGCTTCGGAAGCTCTCGCGCGTTCATTAAATATTCCCGCAGTCACGATGCTGCAAAGATACGGAGTCCCGAAGTTTCATAGCTTCCTGCAACAGATCGGGCTAAAAACCATCAACCGTTCTTCTTCCCACTATGGTTTATCACTTATTCTGGGAGGAGCGGAAGCCACTTTATGGGATGTAACAAACGCATATGCAATGATGGGACGCAGTTTGTTGCAACTGCCGCAAAGGTCTTGCAGCCTGTTGCTCCCGACAAGCCGAATCACAGAATCAACCGATCCTTTTCAGCCAGGCGCCGTATGGCAGACATTCGATGCCTTGAAAGAAGTCAACCGTCCCGAAGAGATTGACTGGAAATCCATTCCTTCCATGCAGACCATTGCATGGAAAACCGGAACAAGCTACGGATTCCGGGATGCTTGGGCGGTGGGTGTTACGCCCCGCTATGCAGTCGGCGTATGGGTAGGAAATGCCACCGGAGAAGGAAAGCCCGGACTGGTGGGTGCACAGACAGCGGGTCCCGTACTATTCGATATTTTTAATCTGCTTCCCGCCTCTTCGTGGTTTACACGCCCTACGGGCATCTTTGTCGAAGCAGAGGTCTGCCGGAAATCGGGACATCTGAAAGGACGGTTCTGTGATGAAACGGACACGCTTCTTGTTTTACCGGCAGGACTGCGGACAGAGGCATGCCCCTATCACCACCTCGTCACTTTATCAGCCGATGAAAGCCAGCGTATTTATGAAAATTGCGCCAACACGGAGCCTACGCTTCAGAAAAGCTGGTTCACACTGCCACCCGTATGGGAATGGTATTACAAACAACATCATCCGGAGTATAAACCGCTGCCTCCTTTCAAAGCCGGATGCGGAGAAGATACTTTCCAGCCGATGCAATTTATCTATCCTCCGATGAACGCACGCATCAAACTGCCCAAGCAACTGGATGGCAGCAAAGGTTTCCTGACTGTAGAACTGGCGCACAGCAATCCTAATGCTACCATTTTCTGGCATCTTGACGAGACCTACCAAGCCCAGACACAGGACTTTCACAAAATCTCCCTGCAACCCGCCGCCGGCAAACATTCGCTGACGGCAGTAGACGGTGAAGGAAATACCATCTCCACCACTTTCTTTGTTGAGTGATATTCATTATCTTTGCGGCATGAAACAGTCATTGAAAGAAAACGGAGGTCTGCCGGCATCCATCCTGTGGACGCTCGCCATTGTGGCAGGAGTCTCGGTAGCCAACATCTATTATATCCAACCGCTGCTAAATATGATACGCCATGAACTTGGCATATCAGAATTCCGTACCAACCTGATTGCCATGGTCACACAGATAGGCTATGCAGCGGGACTCTTGTTTATCACTCCCTTAGGTGATTTGTATCAGCGGAAAAAGATTATCCTTGTCAATTTCTTTGTCCTGATATTCTCCCTGCTGACGATTGCTTTGGCAGATAATATCCATCTGATACTCCTTGCTTCGTTCTTCACGGGAGCCTGCTCCATGATTCCGCAGATATTCATTCCCATAGCCGCCCAGTTCTCCCGTCCGGAAAACAAAGGCAGGAATGTCGGGATCGTCCTATCGGGCTTGCTGACCGGAATCCTTGCTTCACGGGTGGTCAGCGGATTCGTCGGCGAACTGTTCGGATGGCGCGAAATGTATTACATCGCCGCAGCCATGATGTTCGTCTGCGCGATTGTCGTGCTCAAAGTCCTTCCCGATATTCAGACCAACTTCCGGGGCAAGTACGGCGACCTGATGAAATCCCTGCTGGCTTTGGTGAAAGAGTTTCCGCAGCTGCGCATTTATTCCATTCGTGCGGCGTTAAACTTCGGTTCCCTTCTTGCCATGTGGTCCTGCCTTGCCTTCAAGATGGGGCAAGCCCCCTTTCATGCCAACAGCGACATCATCGGTTTGCTGGGATTATGCGGTGTGGCGGGAGCATTAACCGCCTCCTTTGTGGGGAAATACGTAAAGGGAGTGGGTGTCCGCCGCTTCAACTTCATCGGTTGCGGACTGATCCTCTTTTCATGGCTACTCTTCTTCGTCGGAGAAAACACCTACCTTGGTATCATTCTGGGAATTATCATCATCGACATAGGTATGCAGTGTATCCAGCTCAGTAATCAGACCAGTATCTTCGAACTGTCACCCCGAGCCTCCAACCGCATCAATACAATTTTCATGACGACCTACTTCGTCGGCGGTTCCCTGGGAACCTTCCTTGCGGGTACGTTCTGGCAATTGTACGGATGGCATGGTGTTATCGGAATTGGAGCTACACTGACCTGCATTTCTTTACTAATTACAACTTTGTCGAAGAAGTGAGTCAACAAAACGGAGCAGTAAACCGTTTAATACAAAAAAAGGGAAACATGAAATACGGAGTTAACAAAGAAATCTTACTTATCACAGCAGGCACCGTCTGGATTATCGCCGGTGCCAATATCTTGCGAATAGGCATCGTTACATGGCTTAATAACTCCGAGGGCTGGATGTTCAAGATAGGAGAAGCCACCGTCGTCTTTCTGCTGTTCTTCGTATTAATCTTCAAAAGACTCTATTATAAGCATACTCAAAGGATCGAAAAGAAAAAGGAACAGAAGAACTGCCCTTTCTCCTTCTTCGATGTCAAAAGCTGGATCGTCATGATCTTTATGATCTGCCTTGGCATCACCATCCGCAGCTTCCACCTGTTGCCCGAAAGTTTTATATCTGTCTTCTACACAGGACTGTCCATCGCACTGATCCTGACCGGTGTACTCTTCATCCGTGACTGGTGGCTGAGGCGCAAGACGAATCCGGTGTAACAGAAAAGCATCTATATTCCAATAAAATATAAACTTATAATAAATTTTATTGTGCTGTCCGGCAAGGTAAAAAGAATTCTGTCTTTTTATTGTATCTTTGCGCGACCAAAAAAATAAAGAAATGATTCCAACCCAACAGGATATTGCCGAATTCACCCGCTTTCAACGAAACGAGATAACAGAAAGCATCTTATATGAACGGCTCGCATCTATCGAAAAAGACGAGAATAACCGCAAAACGCTCCGACTGATAGCAGCA
>ENA-OVGM01002781-OVGM01002781.1-human-gut-metagenome-genome-assembly--contig:-NODE-2781-length-10901-cov-3.699060_pt1 | contig 10901 bp, 7 predicted proteins | sample MGYA00237773_ERZ505425 | MGnify/ENA primary metagenome ERZ505425 (study PRJEB26158, sample SAMN06016407) | human gut metagenome | biome: human gut; feature: ankylosing spondylitis patient; material... | reverse complement strand
GTAATTCTTCTGTATATCACGGTAATACAACCTATTTATGATTTTGTCAATGATTTTTCTTGCTGTAAATAAAACTTTGGTAAATTTATGCAAAAAGTATGGGTGTTATATTGTTTACAACGCACAAAAGTCACTGTAATGCAGTGGCTTTTGTGTTTATTTGTAAGCCTAACACTTACCTTAATTTTGATATATTTTTTCACTACCGAATTTTGTCAAGCGAAAAAGATACACACCATCATTTTGTTATTCTTGTGTAAAATATCCGCTTTCGTATAATTCTTTCATTACACTTTCAAAGTGTGAACTTTCCGAGGGATTCAAATTATTCTTAAAATTGTGCCGCTCTTGAAAGTGCCAACTAATATTTTCGTATTTTGTTTATCCTACAGCTCTTGAAATATCTTATACTTTAAGTCCATATAATATCTCCGTTTATTTTTGCTGTTTATATTCTTGTTCGTATATTGTTGCCCCACAATTCTTACAACGATAGTCCCCTGTTTTTGAACCGTTATGCACTTCTTCGACCCAATCATGCTGTTTACAGGGCTTGCCATTATTACTTCTTAGTATTTTATTAGCTTCATCAAACTCAATTCTCATTTGTTTCGCTCCTTTTACTACTGCTTTATTTAAATTATAGAATGACTGTTTCAACCGACACGCTCATAGGTGCGACCGGCAAATGTCCCGTAATCTCTGTACTGTTCACTACTCACCAATAACTCTGCTGCAGTTTTTTTATTCGACATTTGATCACTAGTTAAGTTTGTTTCTTGCTCTATGTAAATTTTCCCATTAGAATTAAGGCAATAATAAAATTTCCAGTTTGTCGGATTCTCAAATATGGCTTCAGTTAAGCCTGAACTTTCAAAAGCGGAATCATCAATTTTTGTTACAGCGTAAGGAATGGTTATGCAATGCAAACTCTTACAGTTTTGAAAAGCATGCTTCCCAATTGAAGTTAATGAAGTCGGTAAATTAATATTCGGTAAATTCGTACCGTAAAATGCGAAATCCCCAATAGTACTTATTGTTTCAGGTAAGTATACTTCGGTTAAAGATTTTGCTTCGTAAAAGCCTTTCTTAGCTATTGTTGTTACCGTTTTCCCCTCGAATGTTGAGGGTATTGCAATATCCCGGGCTATATTCTTATAATCTTCTTTTAATGATACTTGAAGAGTTCCGTCTTCTAAGGGGTCAAATTTCAACATAAGCATACTGTCGGATACCGCCGTTCCGCTTACGCTGCCCAGATTATCACTTGTTCCGTCGGTATAGGTTATTACCAATTCGCCGTTAACAAGCTCGGTTTTTGCTATTCCTCGTCCGTCGGCGCCTTTGGTGCCCTGAAGTCCCTGCTGACCCTGCTCGCCTCTGTCGCCTTTTTCGCCCTTGATATTGCCGAGGTTGGATATTGAATTATCGGACATTGTAACCACAAGTTCGCCGTCCGGGGAGAGTGTGAGCGACTTAATACCGATTCCGTCGGCGCCGTCGGCGCCGTCCTTACCGTTCTCACCGGTAACCTTGCCGAGATTTTTGACGTCGCCGTTTGAATAGGTCAAAACAAGCTCGCCGGAGGTATTGATTTCCGCCTTGGTTATGCCTAAGCCGTCGGCACCCTTGATGTTACCGAGGTTAAGAACCGTGCCGTTTGTAAGCGTTACGGTCAATGCGCCGTCAGCCGTCACATCGACATTCTGTATACCGACGCCGTCTTTTCCGTCGCTTCCGTTAAGACCTGCATCGCCTTTATCTCCCTTGTCACCCTTTGAGCCTTTGATATTTCCGAGGTTTATAATATTCCCGTTTGAGAATGTCAGTACAAGCTCGTCATCGGCATTTATTGTAACATCTGTAATGCCTACACCGTCGGTGCCGTTCATGCCGTCTTTACCGTCTGCACCGTTGATACCTGCGTCGCCCTTTTCGCCTTTTTCGCCTTGAACTCCCTGTGCGCCGTCGTTGCCGACTACCTTGCCGAGATTTACCGTTGTTCCGTCGCTGTATGTTATAACAAGCTCGCCGAGAGTGTTTATTTCGCTGTTTGCAACGCCTACGCCGTCGGTGCCGTTCGTGCCGTCTTTACCGTCTGCACCACCAAGGCCTGCGTCGCCCTTTTCGCCTTTTTCGCCCTGTATGCCTTGGTCGCCCTTGTCACCCTTTTCGCCCTGAATGCCTTGGTCGCCCTTTGCGCCCTTTATGTTTCCGAGATTAAGTGACGTTCCGTTAGTAAGGGTAATCAAAAGATTTCCGTCGTTTGAAATTTCAATATTATTTATACCGGTGCCGTCTTTGCCGTCGGTTCCGTTGAGACCCGCGTCACCCTTTTCGCCTTGAACGCCTCTCTCACCTTTTTCGCCTTTTTCACCCTGTACGCCTTGGTCGCCTTTGTCTCCCTTGTCACCTTTTGCACCGACAACGGGGCCGAGGTTTTTGGTAAGGTCGTTTGTATATGTGATTACAAGCTCACCTGCGCTGTTGATTTCGGACTTTTTAACTCCTATACCGTCCGAACCGTTAAGACCGTTTTCGCCTTTGTCACCCTTTTCGCCTTTTGCTCCCTGCAAACCTTGCTCGCCTTTATCACCTTTGTCGCCTTTATCGCCTTTGTCGCCTTTTGCGCCGACAACCGTTCCTACATTGGCGCGCTGACCGTTAGAGAACGAAAGCACAAGCTCACCCAACGAATTGATTTCGGCGGAAGAAACGCTTATGCCGTCTTTACCGTTTGTGCCGTTCACACCGTTTATACCGTCGGAACCTACTACTTTACCGAGGTTTGCCGTCGTTCCGTCCGAATATGAAATAATAAGCTTACCCGACTCATTTATAACCGCTGCGGAAATGCTTATACCGTCCGTTCCGTTCATACCGTCTCTGCCATCTTTTCCGTCAGCACCGTTTTTGCCGTCACGACCGTCTTTGCCGACTACTCCGCCGAGGTTGGCAGTTTCGCCGTTTGTATAAGTCAACACCAGTTCGCCTTTTTCATTTATAATCGAAGAAGCAATACCGACTCCGTTGTTTACTGTTTCACCGACAACCTTGTCAAGATTTACGCTGTTGCCGTCGGAATAGGAAATGACAAGCTCGCCCTTATCATTGATTTTTGCCGATTTTATTCCTATACCGTCCTTACCGTCCTTGCCGTCTTTTCCGCTTGCGCCGACCGCCTTACCGACATTGATTTTTGTTCCGTCGGAAAGCGTAATTACAAGGTCGCCTTTTTCCGAAAATGCTGCGGAGCTGATATCGGATTTGTCTTTTTTCGACATTGCGGTAAGGGTTTTGCTCCAATCCTTTTCGCTGCCCGAATATCCGTTATCGACGGCAATCTGATATGCCGATTTACCCTGGAGAGAAACAAGCCAATCATCAAGACTTCCCGCATATCCCTGCTGCACCGCAAGCTCGTATGCGGACAAGCCGTTTTTAACGCTTGATGCCTGCACGCTTTTTCTGTTGTGCACAAAATTTGCGACTGCGAACGATATGCCGGTCATTATAGCTATCAGCAATACCGCCACAATCACTTTGGTTGCCGCTTTACGTTTTGATGACGTTTTCTGTTTTTCCATTTATTTACAACTCCTTCTCAATAATAAAATACTTCATTTATGATAATACTCAATTATTGAGTATATGTCAATACTCAGCTTTTGAGTATGCTAACATTTTCACAAATTACAATGGAGGTTTTGTGGAAATGGATTACAGAACAAGGATGAGAAACATCAGGGAAGACAGAGATTTAACACAAAAGCAAGTAGGTGAAATCATCAACAAATCCCAACAGGGCTACAACCATATCGAAACCGGAAGAGCGGAATTGAAAATCGAGGATTTAATCAAGCTCTGTCAATTTTATAATGTTTCCGCCGATTATTTTATAGGTTTAACCGACCAAGAGTAAGTTCGGTTACATCAACGCATAATACAGCGGTGCTTTGCGGTTTTTACACTACTTTGCGCGATGCGGTTCTCAAATTTATCATATCTGTATATTGATGTTAATTTTTTTGGTGATATAATTGTGTTGCGTCCTACAAGGCGACACAGCTAAAAAAACAATACCGAAATAAAAAATACGTAAATGCAAAAAGGATAATTATGCCGAAAAAGACGAAGTTAAAAAACAGTAACAAAATGGATATGATAAACGGCCCTATATGGAACAAGCTTCCGAGATTTGCGCTGCCCGTGGCCGCAACAGCAATACTTGAGCAGCTTTTCAACGCCTCGGATCTAGCCGTAGTCGGAAACTTCACGGGCGCAGCCAAAACAGCCTCGGTTGCCGCCGTCGGAGCGAACAGCCCGGTAATCGGGCTGATACTCAACCTGTTTATAGGTATAGCCCTCGGTACAAATGTAATAATAGCAAACGCAATAGGCAGGGACGACAGAGAAACCGTACAGCGTGCGGTTCACACCTCGGTGCTCACCGCAATAATCGGCGGTTTTCTTGTAATGATACCCTGTGAAATTTTTGCCGTGCAAATTTTATCGGTTATGAGCATTCCGGAGGATGTACTGCCGTATGCCGTTCTGTATCTTCGCATATATCTGCTCGGCTTGCCCGTAATACTGTTGTACAACTTCCTGTCGGCCGTTTTCAGAAGCGTAGGCGATACAAAAACGCCGCTTATAGTGCTTGCGCTCTCCGGCTGCCTCAACGTACTTTTGAATTTATTCTTTGTAATAGTTCTTAAAATGACCGTAAACGGAGTTGCCATTGCCACCGTTATATCCAACGCAATCAGCTCGATTGTGCTGTTTATTGTTTTAATGAAGTCCGACAAGTACATAAAGCTGTCGCTCAGGGAGCTGCGCATAGACAAAAGAGTACTCGGTCAGATTTTGGAAATCGGTCTGCCGGCAGGCATACAGAGTGCTGTTTTTGCCATTTCAAACATAATAATTCAGGCGGCTATCAACAGCCTCGGAACAATAGTTATAGCGGCGTCCAGCGCGGCATTTAATATAGAGGTAATAGCTTACGATGTCTTTAACTCGTTCAGTCAGGCGTGCACGACCTTTGTAGGTCAAAACTACGGCGCCGGCAAGCTCGACCGCTGCAAGAAAACCCTGCTTCTGTCGATTGCGGAGGACACAATCGCAACAGCCGTCACAATAGGGCTTGTTCTTTTCTCGGGACGATTCCTGCTCTCGATATTCACAAGCGACCCACAGGTAATAGAGCTCGGCTACACCAGACTTTTACTGATTTTCTCGGCATACACGTTTTCAATGCTTTACGAAATTATGTCGGGGTATCTTCGCGGCTTCGGCATATCTTTGGTACCGGCTATTCTCACAACAATAGGCGTTTGCGGCACAAGAGTATTTTGGATATACGTCGTTTTCCCGTCGTCGCCTACCTTCAAAACCATTATGTATGCGTACCCGATAAGCCTGTCGCTAACGGCGGTACTGATATTTATAGCTCTGCTCGCCTATCACCCGTCGCGCAGGTTTAAAGGCGCCGTATCCGCCGAATAATCCGGCCGCGTAAAATTATATCTTAATATAAAAAAGGCACGTTAGTTAAAAAATAACTAACGTGCCTTTGCCGTGTCTGCAAACGGAGCCGATGCTCATTCGGCTATAATGTTGTCATATACCAGAACATTTCTGTGAACATCCTTAACGGGCTTCAAAAGACAAATAGGCTCAAACTTAATCGGGTCTTTTTTAGAAAACGTGTTGTCATGAATTTTCATATTTCTGCACGGGCCGCTCTCGTACCAATCCCTGCAATCGCATGAGATGTAAATATCGGGCATACCGACACTCCTGAACGTGTTACCGAAAATCTCCGACTCCTTATCGGTAGTGCAGAGAATGCCTCGCGTCGGGATCGCATTAAAGGTACATCCGCTCACGGTGAGATTCGGGTTATACGTGATGTTCTCAAAGACATACATTTCCGGCTTCATCGGCGGCAGCTTTTCCTTGAATTTCACAATGACCGTCTTTTTATCAATGTTGTCGTCCGTGCTGTCTACGGTATAAACGCCGTCAAGCTCCGACAAATCGGTTCTGCTGTATATTTTCACTTTATCGCCGGGGTAAAACGCCTTGTAACCTCCCTGCTGATGATGTACAAATTCAAGCTCGGCGGTTCGCTCGTCGCAAGCCTTTCTGAACCTTAAAAATGCGCCATGCACATTGATTGCGTCATCGTGTGGGTGTTCAAAGTGCGAGTCGGTTATTTTCACATAGCCCTTGCAGCCGCATACGTGAATCAAATCGGCAAACGAAGAAACTCTGTAACCGCTCGCCGGCTTAAATGTCAGCTTATCAAAGCTCAGGTTTTCACACATCTGGGACAGCCACCCGAAGCCGTGCATATAGTTGACGGTTATTCTCTCGCAGAAGATATCGGAGCAGTTCTCGAAAAACAATCCGCAGTTATCGCGCAGCTTATTACGAGACATCGCAACAACGTCTCCAACCTTGAATTTAGGCGACACAAAATATCTGCATTCGACGGTATGAGCCCCCGTTTTTTTGATTTTTAAGGCGGTTTTCGTAGGTGAGCGCAATGTTCTGAAAACCTCGTCGCCTCTGTGAATTACGTTGCAGTAGCACTCGCCGTTGGCTGTATAGGTATAGTAATTCTCTCCGCTGAACGGACTTTTTTCGAAGAACGTAAGCTTGTTATTTTTAACCTCAAAGGCGCTTCCCGTCGGGATTTTATATGTAATTTTATTGAGCGAACGCTCTACGACCTCCATTTCAAAATTCGTCGGGGAGGCATACCTTACGGTGAAATTTACAAGCCTTACATTTTTACAGCCGCGCAGAGAAAACGCACACATATCGCCGTGAATCACAAGGGTAGAACCGCAGCCGTCCACGGTAATATTCTCCTTATTCTCGATAAGCACCGCAAAATACTTGTCTGGTGCCTTAAAGGAGTCCGTATTTGTCATATGGCAGACCTTGTGAATACAATATTCCTTGTAAAAATGATACTCATTCTTCGGAAAAACGAGTGAGTCGCCGTTTTGCAATTCATTTATTGCTTTGATAACGCCTTCGGCAGAATTTGAGACGTCGCAGAAATCCGTAGCTTTAATATTCAATGTCATCCTCCGATTGCAAATTATAGCATAAGCTGTTTAGATGGTTTTTAACTATATGCTCGTTTTCGGCACATTCAGGTTTGATTGCATCACCGTTTGAGTCGGATTTTCAAGATGTAATCCCCGCTTTTTTAAGCTCCCTCTTCAGTCTCTTGACTGCCGCTGCAAGTATGATTTCAGTGTTTGTTCCGGTTGAAATAAGGCAATACACCTCGTGATAAACCGCATAAAACGCACACTTCAAATCACACTTTTCCGAAACGGGATATTTCCTTTTATATGCTTTGTAAAGCCCGAAGCACTCCCCGGTCAGGTTTCTCAGTTGGAACAAATCAAATTCTTTGTCAGCCCACTTGCACTCAAGAGGGTCGATTATCGCGGTGATATTAAGTCTTTTATCGGACATTACATTCATAACATTCAAATCGCCGTGGATAAGAGACGCCTCTTTTACGGGCTCACTGAAAATATAATCAAAATTTTTCCACGCTGTTTGCATAACATTAAGCGTGCTGTCCTTCAGCCGTTTTTTTCTGTTAAGCTCTGCGGCAGTCTGTAAAATATCCTGCGCAAACGGTCGGTAAAAATCAAGCCAATTATCGTACTCGGGGAAATCGAGGCTGCCGAATTTGTTGCAGGTAACGCTGTGCCAATTTGCAAGACAATCCGCTATTGCATCTGCAAATTCCGCTTTTCTTTTTTTGCTTAAAAATAATTTTGAAAAGTCGGTGAAGCAGTCTGTCCCGTTCACAAATTCCTCAATTATGAAATCCATGGGGATTTCGTCGGTTGCGTCAAAGGTAAAATAGACCTTGGGGATATGAACCAGCGAGCTTTCGGCAAGCTTTTTCAGCGCGGCACTCTCATTATGCTGCATACCGGCGACGCGGCAGGCCTTTACCGTAAGAGTGTACGGCATCACGGGCAATTCGGCCTTGTAAACATATCCGAAGGAGCCGCCGCCTATGTATTTAATCTGCGTTGCTCGACTCCCGTAATGTCTGAAAAGCACTTCCTTTGCAAATTCGCATGTCTGTTCTTTTGTGTATTTGCTGACTGTTTTTTGCTGCATAGGTACCTCCCCTTTTTCACACTGTTTTTCAATTTTATTGATACCCGTTTGTTTTCGACATACCGATTTACACATTTATGATTTAAAAATATTCTATCAAAAAAAATAATAAATCTCAATAAACATCTCTGTACAAAAGAGCCGTCGGACACATAGCCCGACAGCTCTTAGGTCTTATATGTATTATGGTGCTTTCGACGTCCGCAAGGCTCGCCGAGTTCCTTTCCAATTTGCTTTTTAAGCGCAGCCAGCCTGTTTCTGACCGTTGACGACGGCATATTTTTTATCTTGCCGATCTCCCTGCTCGACCAGCCGTAGCTTTTAAGAGTAACTATTTCTCGGTCGAGCTCGCTCATTTTCAAAAGTATCTGCTGAATTTCAACAGATGTGATATCATCAAACACCTCAAGACATTTAATGCTTTCAAGCTCATCAAGCGAGTCGGCAAAATTGTTTTTACGAAGTCTGTCGGCAAGCACGTTTTTAGCAATTTTAAAAATCAAGGACTTCTCTTTTTTGATGTAACCGAGCGTCGGCAGATAACCCCACAGCTTCATAAAGGTGATTTGAGCCAAATCCTCTGCCTCGTCGCTGTCAAATCGCCTTGAAAAATACGAAACTATGCTTTTATAATACTTTTCATAAATTTGGTTAAACAGTTCAATGTTATTCATTTTTTTCCGTGATTTTATTGCCTACGGTTGAATTAACTTTAACATAGCCCAAAATACTTTTGCCGCATTTTACCTCGTTGCCTGCCGCAAATGTTATCTTTTTATCGGAGAGCATTTGCTCGGTCACGTTATTGTCAATATCGACATTGTTGCCTGCGGCCACCAATGTATTGTAATCGAAGCTCCTCACCGTATCGCCGTCGATTTCGATGGTGTTAGGGTAAGGCTTTATTACGACGTTATCCTCAACCTCAACACTTCTGCCGTTCATTCGCGTCATCTCATAGCGTGATTTTTTTCTTTTAAGCAGAAGCCCGTTCACGCATAAATCCGGAATCTTTTCAACGGTCTCAAGGATAATAATGCCGTTGACAATATAGAGGCAATCATCGGAAACATTTTTATCGTTTAATATAACCATTCCGTTTAAAACGCTGTATTTGCTGTAGCTGACCTCTATAATGCTTGCAACATTTCGGATTGTTATCTTGGCATAGGCATTTTTCCATTCATCACTCGCATTTTTCGGAACAAGAAGCATCGCACAGCTCTCGATTTTCTTGATTTCCCTTAACGCCTCGGCAGTAAAATTTTGCAAATCAAGAAGAGCTATATTTTTTATGGTTTTTCTAAGCATAAACATTCCCCTTTAAAAGCTTTGAAACACACTTCGTTTATTAAGACGAATTCAAAATAAAAACTGTCCGTATTATTTCAATTTATTTTTACTTGCGATTACACACCCAAACGACATGCAAAGTAACGCTATTATCCGCACAACTCCGTCGGCGAACTGAATTAAAACAATTTTATCCATAATTCAAATTTCCTCTTAAAAGTTATTGAAGCGCGTTTCACTTATTAAGACGAAATTGAAGAGGAAACTGTCCGCATTATTTAAAAATTTATCGGAGTCCGCAAAATGCGGTATCGCAAAATAACCAATAAGGGCTCCGTTTTACGAAGCCCTTGAGCAAGTGTGTTCATATCAAGCGAAAAATCGAAGCCGTGTGATTTTACGTTCATTTTTCCTCGGCGGACATATTTTTGCGACTGTTTGCACGCAAAATCACTTTATTTGAAATATACTTGATTACAATCGGAACCGCTACCGCCAAAATCACATAGAAAAGATAAATTCCGGAATCTCTCCACGGGTATGCGTACCACAATGTGCTCTTTGAAAACCTTGAAACCCTTGATATTACTGGGCTTTCAGACTTCTTCGATTTATTCCCACTCGCTCCCTGTAAATCAATCTTAAACGCATTTGTTTATGAGATTTAACATAGAGTATCTACATTATTTGTATTATCGGTAAAGCATACGCTATCCGATTTTTTGTTGCCATATCGTTGCCACGGAAATCAACTCTTAGGTAACATCCTCAAAATCACATAACTTCTTGAGCGCATGTTGCACATAGGGATATTTTTTATCACATTCTCCTATCAATGCTAAAAGATTTTTGTTGGCTTTTAAATTGAACATTCCTGCCAGTCCTTCTTTTACTCGATTTGTTTGACTTCCAGAAGATATAAATGATAATTCAGCACCATTTTCAGGATTCAAAGAATTCTTTTCGTATTCACACAGTTCAAGAATTCCCTTAATGGCGAATGCTGGTGTATGTATTTTTTTACATACTGAACTTGATTTCAATTTTACCATACTTTTCTTATCCAAAAGTAAATTTATTAAATAAACAATAACCTCAGGATACAAAAAATCTTCTATTTCGTTATTTGTATTGTTTTTTTCAATTTTAACATTTCCGCTATTTGTGTGATTTTGAAGCAAAATTGCATTAACATTAATGTGATTATATGATTTGGATTGAATTTTACTGTAAATTTCTCTTCCCTTGACATCGTTATCAAGCACAACTTTGATCTTCGGCATATATTGCGTCGTATTATTTCGATAGTACGAATCATAAAATTCAAGAAATTTTATAGCATTATCTGCACCGTTAAGAGCCTCTATATTTGGACACGGAAGTTCAAAATAATTAAGCAACTCAGTAAGATATTTTTTATCACAGTTGCTTTTTAGTAA
>ENA-OVGM01002743-OVGM01002743.1-human-gut-metagenome-genome-assembly--contig:-NODE-2743-length-11046-cov-9.899372_pt1 | contig 11046 bp, 11 predicted proteins | sample MGYA00237773_ERZ505425 | MGnify/ENA primary metagenome ERZ505425 (study PRJEB26158, sample SAMN06016407) | human gut metagenome | biome: human gut; feature: ankylosing spondylitis patient; material... | reverse complement strand
TCACTGTAGAGAACAATATCGCACACATCGACCAGTCTAAGTGCGTTGGCTGTGGTAAGTGTGCTGAGAAGTGTCCTAAGAAGATTATTCATAAGCAGAATTAATATAAGAGTGTAGTCTGATAGGAATTAATACAATTAGAATATCAGTTCTTTATGGGTTGATTGTATAAAACCGCTGGTAGAAATGTTGAAAATGGCATTTCCACCAGCGGTTTTTGTATAGTGTGAAATGGTTAACAGTTTAAAATAAGGTAATACGAAATTATGGCAATATAAAAATTATCAGATAATTCTTTCTTTTTAGACAAATGTAATGTATAATGACATCATCATTAAAAAGTTCGTGAATATGGGGGAATATATGGTCGGAAGATTAGAATTAACTTTAGATAGTAAAGGGATAGATTATAAGAATTCATCAAATTTACAAGGTGTAATAATGGAAAATATAGATAATGAGTATGCAGATATTTTACATACGCAGGGATATAATCCATATAGTCAGTATGTGTATACAAAGGATAATAAGGTTATCTGGTGTATTAATACATTAGACGAAAAGGCATACGATAATATAATACAGAAGTTATTAGATGATAAATTCAATGAATTCACAATTAAAAATAGAGAAATACCTATTAAAATAACAGAAAAAAGACTGCAGAAAAAAAGTAAAAATTCATTTCTTGAAGAGTTTTATAATGTAAAAGGTGATAAGTATTATAATATACAATTTATAACGCCAACTTCATTTAAAAGCAATGGCAGATATATGATATTTCCCGATTTGAGGCTTATGTATAAAAGTCTTATGAAAAAATATAGTGCGTCATCTACAGATATGGATATGTATGATGAGGATACACTGGAGCAGCTTATTGAAAGTAGTGAAATAACCAGATATAGATTGCAAAGTACAGTGTTTCCATTAGAGGGAGTAGTGATACCTTCTTATAAAGGTAGTTTATCTATAAGACTTTATGGAAATGATACAATATCAAGATATGCCAGATTATTATTTTCATTTGGAGAATATTCGGGAATTGGCATAAAATCTTCGATTGGTATGGGAGCATTGAAACTATTAAATGATTTAAAGTAGAGGGGGATTATAATGAATGAAAAAGAAACAAAATTAATTATTGCAGCTATATTGCACGATATTGGCAAAGTAATATATAGAGAAGGTAATGATGTCAGAAAGCATAGTATTAGTGGATATGATTATTTAAAGGATACAGGGATAACAGATAAAGAAATTCTTGATGCAGTAAAATATCATCATGCACAAAGTCTGAAAAATGCAGATATTGAAGATAATTCATTATCCTACATAGTCTATATGGCTGATAATATAGCTTCTGCAACAGATAGAAGAGAAAGAATGGAAGAAGAAAAAGGTTTTGAGATATCAGCACCACTAGAGAGTGTTTTTAATATACTGAACCATAACGATGGACATATGTATTATAAGCCTTCATTTCTTAATCCTGATGATGATATTAATTATCCTTCTAATACTAAAACAATGTTTGATAGGCATTATTATAATAAAATAAAAGCTAATATAACCAATAATCTTAAAGGAATGAATTATAATAAAGATTATATTAATTCACTAATAGAAGTTATGGAAGCTAACTTATCGTATGTGCCTTCATCGACATCAAAAAATGAAATTGCTGATATATCGCTTTTTGACCACGTCAAGCTAACAGCGGCTATTGCATCTTGTATATATCAATATTTGATGGCTAATAATATTGATAACTATAAACAGGAATTATTTATTGATGGAAAGTCTTTTTATGAAAAGAATGTATTTATGCTCTATTCAATGGATATATCTGGAATTCAGAAGTTTATTTATACTATACATTCAGAAAATGCTATGAAAATATTAAGGTCAAAGTCATTTTACATTGAAATAATGATGGAACATATTATTGACTGTCTGTTAGACAGATTACATCTTTCAAGAGCTAATTTAATATATTCAGGTGGTGGACACTGCTATATTTTAATTCCTAATACTGAAGAAGTAAGAACAATTGTAGAAAAATATAATTTTGAAATAAATCAATGGTTTTTAGATAATTATAAAGTTTCATTATACATATCTAGTGGATATAGCGAATGTAGCAGCAATTCTTTGAAAAATGACCCAGAAGGTAGTTACGCAGAAATATTTAAAAATATTAGTAAAAAAATATCGGAACAAAAGGCTTCAAGATATACAGCAGAACAGATAATTAATCTAAATAAAATACGTGAAAAAGATTATTCAAGAGAATGTAGAATATGTAAAAATGTCAGTAAAGTAGATGATGATGGATTATGTCCGATATGTTCGGCATTAAAATTGTTGTCATCTAAAATACTTGATGAAAAATATGCTTTTTTCACAGTTGTATCAGAAAAAGAACCAGGGGCGTTAAAATTACCATTGGATTATTATCTTATATCAGAAGATGAAAAAAATCTTACGGAACGTTTATTAAATAACGATAAGACATTTGTAAGGACTTATGGAAAGAATAAGATGTATACAGGTAAAAGGGTGTCTAATAAGTTATGGGTTGGTAATTATCACTCAGATTGTAATACATTTGAAGATATGGCGGACTGTTCAAAGGGAATAAAGAGAATAGGTGTATTAAGAGCTGATGTAGATAATTTGGGAAGAGCTTTCGTATCAGGATTTAATAATGAGGCAAATAACAACAGATATGTAACATTATCAAGAACTGCTACGTTATCAAGACAACTATCATTATTTTTTAAGTTGTATATTAACAGTATACTAAGAGAGGGTGAATATACAATTGAAGATAATTCAGAAGGTGAAAAAACAATAATAAGAAATGCTGTGATATGTTATTCGGGTGGTGATGATTTGTTTATTGTTGGTGCTTGGAATGAGATTATTGAATTGGCAATAGATATTCAGAAAAAATTTGCCCTATATACAGAAGGTACATTAACATTATCAGCAGGAATAGGAATATACAGACATAATTATCCAATAAGCGTAATAGCGGAAGAAGTAGCTGATATGGAATCTATGTCCAAGAGCAAAGCTGGAAAAGCAGCGGTAACATTGCTTGAAGATGGTGTTAAGCATAAAGAATTAGGACAAGATGGATATTATATGTATATAAGTGATGGTACGTTTGGATGGAATGAACTGGTAGATGAAGTAATAGGAGAAAAATATAACTGTATCAGAGAGTTTTTTGACGATACAGGAGAAAGGGGAATTAATTTCTTATATAATCTGCTTGAATTAATAAGAAATCAGGATGATAAAATCAACTTTGCAAGAATAGTCTACATATTATCAAGATTAGAGCCAGATAAAGGGGCAGAAAAAGAAGAAAAAGAACATTATAACCGATTTTCACAAAATTTGTATAAATGGGTGAAAGCTGGTGGTAGGAATATTAGACAGTTAAAGGTTGCAATGAATATGTATTCATATATGAGAAGAGATAAATATAATACAGAGGAAAGTGGAGGTAGTGATAATGCAGATTAATGAAAAGAATTATGTTGATAAGGCTGAAGCAGCTATAACCAGATTGAGTAAGATGGTTAACAGACAGGGAAAAGTAATACCGATGGTAACAACATCTAAAATAAGAAATCTTTTAGCAATGGCAGCAGATATTTATAATCAGGCATTGGATTGCAAAGAAGATGTATTACCAGATGAATTAATCTCAAGAATTGATTATCTAAGGGTTAGATTTATGTATGAGGCAGGACGTGAACAGGGAGTTAAGAGTTTAATAGAAGAGGCTGATTTGCTGGATATAATGAAAGAAATTAAAGGAAATAAGAATAACTATATTTTATTTTATCATTATATGGAAGCATTAGTTGCTTTTAAAAGATATATGAACAAAAATGATGACTAAACAGGAGGGGTAATTATGTATTCAAAAATTCAGATAACAGGTATATTAGAGGTTGTTACAGGTATGCATATTGGTGGTTCTTCAGCATTTTCAGCAATAGGAGCGGTAGATGCTCCAGTCATAAAAGATATAAGAACTAACAAACCTATGATTCCGGGAAGTTCATTAAAGGGAAAGATGAGAACATTACTTGCTAAGAGATACAATGAAATAATTCAAGCTAATCCTAATAATGATGATGAACGTATAACAAGAGTATTTGGTTCTGCTAAAAAAGATGATAAGGGAAAAGTTAAACCAAGTAAGATATTAATATCAGATATGTTTGTAGTAAATGAGGACGAAATAAGAAATCGTGGCATACAGAATTTAACAGAGGTTAAGTTTGAAAATTCAATAAACAGGGCAACAGCAGTAGCTAATCCAAGACAGATTGAAAGAGCGGTGAAGGGATTACAGTTTGGAGTTGATATAATATATGAAGTTGGGGCAGGAAAAGAAGGCGAGATTAAAGAAGATATCGAGGTAATAGCAGAGGCTATGAGAATGTTACAATATGATTATCTTGGCGGAAGTGGTTCAAGAGGATATGGAAAAGTTAAATTCTACAATCTTAAGGCAGATAATGTAATAGGTGATGTTGATGAAAATATTAAGAAACAGATAAATGAGCTTTTAAGTGAGATTTAGAATGGAGAATACTATGAAATATATTGCTTATAAGTTGAAGTTCTCTACGGGAGTTCATTTTGGTAATGGTTCTCTTGATAACACTGAATATACATTTTGTGCAGATACATTATTTTCTGCATTATGTATAGAAGCTGTTAAGCATAGTGAAGATAAGCTTAGCAGATTAGTCAGTTACGTTAAAGCAGGGAAAATTGTATTTTCGGATGCAATGCCATATATGGATGATATATATTATGTACCTAAGCCTATGTGTAATATTAAACATTCAGATGAAGAAAGTGGAGAATCTTCAAAAAAGAAATTATATAAAAAAACGATGTATATACCATATGATTATATACAGGATTATATTAATGGAGAATTGCCAGAAGATATTATAAGGGAATTCGATGAATTTGGAAAGAAGAATATAAAGGTTTCAGCTGCTATTAATAATAATGATGAAACAGTCCCTTACAGAGTTGGAGAATATTATTATAACGAAGGAAATGGATTATATATAATAGTTGGTTATGATAATGATGAAGAACTTAAAGAAGTTGAGGAACTCATAATATCATTAGGTTATAGTGGTATTGGAGGAAAGAGAAGCAGTGGCTTAGGAAGATTTGATATTCAGATAGCTGACGATGCTGATGAATTGTTAAATATGATAACAGAAAAGAGCAGGTTATATATGACATTGTCGGTCAGTCTGCCTAAGGAATGTGAAATTACTAATTCATTGAGTGAAGCTAAATATAGTATTATAAAAAGAAGTGGCTTTATATCTTCACAGGTGTTCGATGATAGAAGAAAAAAAGACCTATATGTTATTGCGGCTGGAGCCTGTGTTAAGAATAAATATGAGGGTAATATATATGATGTAGCAGATGGAGGAGTACATCCTGTTTATCGATATGCTAAGCCTTTATTTATGGGGGTGAATATATGATAGAACCATACAGACAATACCAGATTACATTAGAAACAGTAGGACCTGTCTTTATCGGAAGTGGTAATAAGTTAAGTAAAAAATCATACATATTCTCAGATAAAAACCATATTGAAATGGTTGATTTAGAAAAAATGTATCAGTTCTTAAAGAATAAAGGTCTTGAATCGAAGTATGAACAATACCTAATGAGCAGAGATACAATAAAATTGGGAGATTGGCTTAAACGAAACAGGATAGATATACCGGATATCAGAAAATGTATAAAATATGAGATTGAATGTGGGGATGCTATTGGAGTTGAAAGCAGAGATATGGAAATTCAAGAACACATAAAAGATCCATATGGTATGCCATATATTCCAGGCAGTTCAATAAAAGGAATGTTAAGAACTATATTACTTATATATGATATATTAGAAAACTCACAAAAATATCAGAAAGCAAAAAATAATCTCAGTTATGATATAGGCAAGCAGCAAAGAAGAACCATATACCTGAGTAAAAATATGAAGGAAATTGAAACAATAAGTTTTAATAAATTAAATAGGGATGAAAAGAAAGTAGGAAATGCTGTTAATGATATAATGGCAGGTGTAATCGTCAGTGATAGTGCTTCAATAGATATAAAAGACTTGGTATTATGTAAGAAAATAGAAAGACATCCAGATGGCAAGGAACATTCAATTAATATAATGAGAGAATGTATTAAACCGTGTACACAGATTAATTTTACGTTGACAGTAGACGAGTCTATTTGTAATATTGATGAACAAATAATATATGAAGCTATAAAGAAGTATACAGAGTGTTATAATGATTGTTTTATAGCATCATTTAAAGGAGCAGAATATTTACAGGATGATTATGTAATATTAGGTGGAGGAAGTGGATTTGCATCTAAAACAATAGAGTATTCTATGTATGGTAAAAAAGACGGAGTAAAATATATCAGAGATATATTACTTAACACCGTAAAGAGAGAAAAGAATGGCAATCACAAAAATTATAAAGATGCTGCATTAGGAGTATCTCCGCATATAATAAAATATACAAACTGCTATGGAAAGCAAATGCAGATGGGAGTATGTAAAATGATAATTAAATAATCCTTAGAAGAAATTCAATTATAAAATTGTATTTTACGCCGCATTGGTTATTTACTGGACAAATTGGTAATTATAGATTACTTTTGGTATTAAAATTATAAAAATATTTTTTGCCACGTAAAGTGAATAATCGATGTGCATAAATACTGGATTTGCGGAGGCGGGATTAGAAGATAGAGAACCCCAGTAGGGGACGGAAACTTATCCGCATTGCTTCCGTGGTTCGTGTTGCCGCCTAATTAGAAGATAGAGAACCCCAGTAGGGGACGGAAACGCGGTAGTTTTTTGTTTTCGACTTTGAACCGATAATTAGAAGATAGAGAACCCCAGTAGGGGACGGAAACAGTATTATCTATACTCAAGACTGCTAAGGAAATAATTAGAAGATAGAGAACCCCAGTAGGGGACGGAAACTAAATATCTGTTTTCCCTAATGTTTCACTTGTAATTATTAGAAGATAGAGAACCCCAGTAGGGGACGGAAACAAATTATGATTATCTGTTACAAGATGTTCCGGTTATTAGAAGATAGAGAACCCCAGTAGGGGACGGAAACAAATTCATCAGAATATTTGTTTAACACATCCGCCAGATTAGAAGATAGAGAACCCCAGTAGGGGACGGAAACTCTGATGCTTCGTAGCTCTCCATGATTGCGTTTTATTAGAAGATAGAGAACCCCAGTAGGGGACGGAAACAGTTACGCATTTCTTCGATTATTTGCATAGTTATTATTAGAAGATAGAGAACCCCAGTAGGGGACGGAAACTCATAATCCTCAAAAGCTTCACATACATTTGTATCAAAATTAGAAGATAGAGAACCCCAGTAGGGGACGGAAACTAAATCTAAATTTCCTTTAGATAATTTATTTAAAATTAGAAGATAGAGAACCCCAGTAGGGGACGGAAACTAAAAGCACAAATACATTTAAACCATATTGTATCCAATTAGAAGATAGAGAACCCCAGTAGGGGACGGAAACTTAGTTATCTCTGTGTCGCTCATTCCTTTTTCTCATTAGAAGATAGAGAACCCCAGTAGGGGACGGAAACCTTCTGCAAATAATTCTTGTGGTAATCGCATATTATATTAGAAGATAGAGAACCCCAGTAGGGGACGGAAACAAAATGGAAAGACTTCCCCGACGCTATACGAATTAATTAGAAGATAGAGAACCCCAGTAGGGGACGGAAACTTAGTTACATCTGCGAAGTATATTTCACCTCTTTTAATAATTAGAAGATAGAGAACCCCAGTAGGGGACGGAAACATAATTTGCGTCTATGTCTGCAATTTGCTCATCATAATTAGAAGATAGAGAACCCCAGAAGGGGACGGAAACGTTTGCGTTTGGGTGCTTAGTGGGATGTTGTTATTAATTAGAAGATAGAGAACCCCAGAAGGGGACGGAAACTTATTGCCAAAATGGTCTTTATTCTTATAAGTCAATATTAGAAGATAGAGAACCCCAGAAGGGGACAAAATACTATATTAGAGAGAAAGAGAGGTAGGTGTTATGAGTTATTTATATGTTAATGAAGATGGTGTTGTAGTTAGTATTGAAGGAAATAGATGTATCGCTAAGTATAAAGATGGAATGATAAAATATATGCCAATAGAGGCACTAGAAGGAATTGTAATAATGGGACGTTCCCAGTTGACAACTTATTGTATGGAACAATGTTTGGAAAGGGGAATAAATGTATCGTTTTTTTTTCAAAGGGTGGAAGATATTTTGGAAGATTACATTCTACAGGACATGTAAAGACAGACAGGCAAAGACGTCAGTGTGAATTGTATGACTCACAATTTGCAGTAGATTTATCAAAAAGGATAATATCAGCAAAATTAAAAAATCAGGAAGTTGTATTAAGAAGATATGAAAGAAGTAAAAATATTAATTTAAAAGATATACATAATATGATGTCAATATGTAGAAATAAAATTGAAACTTGTAATAGTATATATGAGATAATGGGATATGAAGGACAAGGAGCAAAATATTATTTTGATGGATTATCAAAGTGTGTAAAAGAGGATTTTGTATTTCAAGGTAGAAGTAGGCGTCCACCATTAGATGAGTTTAATTCTATGATAGGTTTAGGATATTCTGTATTAATGAATGAAATATATGGAAAAATAGAGGCAAAGGGATTAAATCCATATTTTGGATTTATGCATAGGGATGCAGAAAAACATCCAACTCTTGCAAGTGATTTAATGGAAGAATGGAGAGCTGTAATAGTTGATGCTACAGTAATGAGTATAATAAATGGCAACGAAATAACAAAAGAGGAATTTACTCATAACGTAGATGAACCAGGCTGTTATTTGAACAGAAAAGGTGTTGGAATTTTAATTAAAAAGTTGGAAAAGAAATTTCAAACAGATGTAAAATATCTTAGTTATATAGATTATACTGTGGATTTTCGCCACGCTATGCTGCTTCAGGTTAATCAGTTAGTTAAAGCAATGGAAAGTGAAGACGCATCGTTATACTATCCAATACAGATAAGATGATAGGAAAAGGTGATTTTTATGGATAAAGATTATTATTTTAGAATTGATGATGAATTGTCAGAAGATAGGGTGTTTGTGTTAATTATTTATGATATAATTAGCAATAAAAGTAGAAATAAATTTTCTAAGCTATTATTAGGATATGGTTTTAGAATTCAGAAATCAGCATTTGAAGCTGTTATTTCTAAAGATAAATTAATAAAATTATTAGTAGAAATTCCAAGGTATATTAATGAAAATGAAGACAGTGTAAGGCTGTATCAGATAAAAGGAAAAGGTAATGTTACAACTTGGGGTAAAAATGAAAATTATGATGTAGATGAAGTAATAATATTATAGGAGAAACAGAAAATTATGAGTAGAGTATTATTTTCGCCAATAGGTGGAACAGATCCGATAAGATATTTATATGATGGTTCTATGTTACATATATGCAGGTATTACCAACCTGATAAAGTTATATTGTATTTATCCAGTGAGATGGTAGAAAAGCATAGAGAAGATAATAGATATGTAAGGACTTTGAATATGCTGGGAGATTCTATAGGTCATACTTTTGATATCAAGGTTATTGAGAATGAAGAATTAATTGATGTTCAAAAATATGATGTTTATTATGAAATATTCAGGCAGGAGGTAAAGAATATAAGCGATAATTTATCATCTGGTGATGAATTGATTGTGAATATGGCATCAGGAACACCTGCAATGAAGAGTGCGCTGCTTATATTAGCTACATTATCAGAATACAAGTTTATACCAATTCAGGTAAACTCGCCGCAGAAGAAAATGAATTCGGAGATAGAAGACAGAAATAATTATGATGTAGAGCTTAATTGGGAATTAAATCAGGATAATTTACCAGATAGCGAAAATAGGTGTGAAGAAGTTAAATGTATGAATTTAATTAAACTTTTAAAGATTGATTTGATTAAAAAATTTATACGAAAATATGATTATAGTGCAGCATTTGAGCTGGGTAAAGAGCTTAAGGATGATATTAGTGCAGATGCATATAATATGCTTGAAATAGCTAATAACAGATTAAAATTAAACTATAAAGAAATATCAAAAATTACATCAAACAATAAATATGATATATATCCAATAAAAGACGCTGGAAATATGAAGCTTTTTGAGTATGCCTGCGTGTTAGAAATTAAATTAAAGAAAGAAGAATATTCTGATTTTATAAGAGGAATAACACCATTAATTGTTGATATATTTGAACAGATATTAAAAACAAAAATGAATATTAATGTTGAATCATTATGCGATATCCGTAATGGTGTAAAAATATGGAATATAGGTAAGTTAAAGAATAATGATATTTTTGATATATTAAATAATTCATATATAAAAAAAGGCGGCATAAAGGAAGGCCCGGTATATTCGCACGCACTTGCACATATAATCAGGGCAAAAAGTAATGATAATATACTAAAAAGTAAAGTTGACGAAATAGTTAATGTAGAACAAAATATTCGAAATTTAGCAGCACACCAGATTGTTTCAGTTACAGATAAATGGTTTGTTGACAAGTCTGGAAAATCGCCTGAGGAAATTATGAATATTATAAGATATTTACTTGTTCAGGCTGGAGTTGGAGCAAAGAAAGAAGATTGGGATACATATGATGTTATGAATGATAAGATTGTTAGATATTTAGAATGATTCTAATGCATTGTTTTATAATAAAGATACCCTTTAAAAATCACCCAATATCATATATAATATTATCTACTGAGCTTAAATCAAGTATAAAAGAACAGCTAAGAGAGGTATTATAAATAAGAAAGGTATTATAAAAATGGAAATTTATGAAATGATAGACCTACAGGATTGTCCAAGATGTTTAGGACCTT
>ENA-OVGM01002741-OVGM01002741.1-human-gut-metagenome-genome-assembly--contig:-NODE-2741-length-11055-cov-4.267818_pt1 | contig 11055 bp, 10 predicted proteins | sample MGYA00237773_ERZ505425 | MGnify/ENA primary metagenome ERZ505425 (study PRJEB26158, sample SAMN06016407) | human gut metagenome | biome: human gut; feature: ankylosing spondylitis patient; material... | reverse complement strand
GGCTCTTTTGGAATTGCTCAAGGATGCCGACCCGGAAATGAAGGCAAAGCTCCGCTTGGCACTGCTCACCTGATGCAAAAAAGGCACTGATTGCAATGCAATACAGTGCCCTACATAATCGGACATGGATAACACCGACCGTGCAGAAACCGTGCACTTACTCCCGGACAAACTAAAAAACCACTTCATCCGACAACGACTTGACGGCATTGGTTCGAGCGACCGCACACCATAAATCAAGTTCGGTCAGTATCCATACGCCAGGGCACCGCCATCCACGGCAAAATCCTGACCTGTGATGTAGGAGGCTCCATCGCCCACCAGGAACTCGGCCATCTTGCCCAGATCGCGGGTATCGCCGTAAGCATGCAGGGGCATCCGGTTCAGGATCTTCTGCTCACGGGCGGCGTCCACCACCTGCTCGTTCATCTTGCTGCGGAACCAGCCCGGTGCGATGCTGTTGACGGTGATGTTGTCCCCGGCCCACTCCACAGCCAGTGCGCGGGTCATAGCCAAAACAGCACCCTTGCTGGTGCAGTAGGGCACCACTTCGCTGAAGCCCAGATGCGCACTCATGCTGGTGATGTTGATGATGCGGCCCTTGTCGGCGCTCTTTTTCAGGTAGGGGTAGCAGACAACGCTCATCTCAAACAAATACTTGACGTTCACGTTCATGATGTTGTCAAACTGTTCCATAGGGAAGTTTTCGGCACGGCATTTATAGCTGACGCCTGCATTGTTCACCAGAAAATCAAGGCAGCCATTGTGCTTTGCGGCAAGCTCTGCCACCATAGCCTTCATGGCTTCTACATCGCCCACATCGCCCTTCAGGTGGACAACGCCCGATGCGCTTTCTCCCACGCCCTCTTTGGGCCTGCCGGTACGGCTGATCACGTAAACCGTTGCGCCAGCCTCTGCCAGCACATTTGCGATCTGGAAACCAATGCCGCTGCTGCCACCGGTGACGATGCCGGCCTTACCCTTCAGATCTGCCATAATAAATCCTCCTATCAAACCTTAACGTTGAAGCCAAAGAACTCATTCACATTGTTGAAGCAGACATTCTCGATGGTCTTTTTCAGCTCTTCCTCACCGGAGAAATACTCTCCGCGCTCCACCAGACTGCCCAGATAACTGCACAGCACGCGGCGGTACAGCTCATGACGGGGATAGGAGATAAAGCTGCGGCTGTCGGTCAGCATGCCGACCGACAGTGAGACCGGGTACAGGTTTGCACAGGCCTCGAACTGGCGCTGGATGCCAAAGGCCTGATCGTTGAACCACCAGGGTGCGCCCAGCTGAACTTTTGCCTTGGTGCCATTATCACAGAAGCCTGCGGCTAAGATCGCCCAGGTCTCAATCTTGGTGCCGTCCAGCGGGTAGATGATGGTTTTGGGCAGTTCGCCGATGGTGGTCAGGTTGTTCAGCAGCTCGCCAACACCCTTGACCGGTGCGGCATCGTCGCAGCAATCAAAACCAGTGGACTGGCCCACGCTCTTCACATGGCTGGTGTTGGCATCCAGATAGGTGCCGATGTGCAGCTGCATAACATAGTGGTTGCGGTTGTAGATACGGGCCATCTCAAACAGGAATGCGCTCTGGTACTGGTCGATCTCATGCTGGGTCAGCTTGCCGCCGCTGCGTGCCTTGGCAAAGATGCCCTCTACCTCGGCGGGGGTGTAATCTGCCCAGTTGAAGTAGGGGATGCCGTCGTCACTGACGGTGGTGCCGGTGATCTGCTGGAAATACTGCAAACGCTTTTCCAATGCGGTGAGCATCTCGGCAAAGCTGTCGATGGGCTGCTCCGCAGCAGCAGAAAGCTTTGCCAGATAAGCAGCAAAATCGGCGTTGACGCAGAACATGGCCTTATCGGGGCGGAAGGCGGTGATCACGCGGGTGAACATTTTTTCCTCGTTCAGAGCCTTGTGGTAGCACAGGTCGTCGATGGGGTCTTCGGTGGTGGAGACCAGACGCACATTGCTGTGCTCCATGCACCAGCGGCGTGTCATGTGCTTTTCGATGATAAGCTTTTTGGTGCGGTCATAAATTTCCTGTGCATTGGCTGCGGTCAGGGGTTCGTCGATGTCGAAGTAGCGCTTCAGCTCCAGTGCACACCAGATGTAGATGGGATTGCCCACCAGCTGGGGCAGAATTTCGGCAAACTTCATGTACTTTTCGTAGTAGCTGGCGTCACCGGTGATGTACTTCTCGTCGATGCCAAAGGTGCGCATACAGCGCCACTTGTAGTGGTCGCCGCGCAGCCACATCTCGCCCAGATCTTCAAACTCCTTGTTCTCGGCGATCTCCACGGGCTGCAGATGGCAATGGTAATCGATGATCGGCATATGCTCTGCATACTTGTGGTAGAGCATCTTGCCGGTCTCATTGGTGAGGAACAGCTCTTCGCTGAAACGATCATTCATAATAAATATCCTCCAAAAATGCCCACCCGTCTGTTCCGGATGGGTGGGCGTGTTTTCATCAGAAGCCGATCAGGGCACCGCCATCCACGGGGATGCAGGTGCCGCTGATGTAGCGGGCTGCGTCACTGCACAGGAACGCTGCACACATGCCGACATCCATAGGGTCGCCCACGCTCTTGGCGGGGATGCGGCCCATGATCCTGGCCAGACGCGGCGGGTCGTTGTCGGTAGCTTTGTGGAACATGGGGGTGTCGATCCAGCCCGGAGCAATGGCGTTGACGGTGATGCCGTACTCGGCCAGTTCAGCGGTCAGGGTGTGGATCAGGCCCAGATAGCCGGCCTTTGCGGTGGAGTAGCCTGCCACCTGGGGCTGGCCGATGTAGCTGGTCATGCTGGCCTGGAAGATGATGCGGCCATGACCCTGCTCCTTCATCTGGGGAACAAAAGCCTTGGTCAGTGTGAATGCACCCACCAGATGCACATCCAGAACGCGCTTGTAGTCGTCCACGGTCATATCCCAGATGAACTTCTTGCAATGGTTGCCTGCGTTGTTCACAAGGATGCTCACGGGGCCCTGCTCAGCGGTGATCTTATCGGCCAGTTCCTGAGCGTGGTCGGTATCGGTGATATTGAACTGATAGTACACAGCCTTGCCGCCAAACTCTGCCAGAGTATCGGCCACCAGCTCAGGAGCGCGGGAAGCCACAACGGCCACCTTTGCGCCTGCGGAAACAAGGCACCGGGTAATGGCAAGGCCCAGACCCGTTGCACCGCCGGTGACAACAGCCACCTGGCCGGACAGGTCGTACCAGTTCTTGATGCTGAACTCCTTCATCTGTTCTTCGGTAAATGCTGCCATGGAAACAGCCCTCCTCATTCTTCGCAGGCGCGCTTGAAAGCGACCTGCTTTTCCTGATATTTATACGGTACAAAGAACTCGTGGTGTCCCTGGGCTTCGCTCTTGGTGGGCTGACCGGCGGCAGTTTTTACCACCAGCTCGGTCAGGCGGCGAGCCAGCTCGTTCTGGGTGCACTCGCCCTTCAGCACGGGGTTGGCGTTGAAGTCCATGTCCCCTTCCATCCGGGCATAGGTCGCACCGTTGCCGGTGATCTTGATGCATGGTGCCACGGCGCTGCCCACCACATTGCCGCGTCCGGTGACGAGGAACACGATGTGGGCACCGCAGCTGGCAAGGTCCATCAGACCTTCGTTGTCATTGGGGTTGGTGATGCCGAACTGCATCCAGTAAGGGTCCGGGGTGGAGTCCAGCAGCCACAGGCCCGGATGGGGCGCAGGGCAGGACACCTTGATGACGCCCTGAATGGGGCGGGAGCCGCTCTTGATCACAGCACCCATGCTCTTTTCTTCAATGGTGGACAGGCCGCCCGCAAAGTTGCCGGGGCTGACCGAATACTGCCGCACACTGCGGCAATAGTCCAGCGCCTTATCATAGGTATAGCGCAGCTCTTTTGCGGCCTGCTCAGAAGCAGCGCGCTTGAGCAGCAGGTGATCCAGACCAATGGCCTCGACGATCTCCTCAAAGATGGCCGTGCCGCCCTGATCCGTCAGCCAGTCGTAGAACCGACCCACGACCACATTGCCAGCCAAACCGCTGGTGTAGTCACTGCCGCCGCACTCTGCGCCGATGACCAGATCCTTCACCGACATATCCACGCGGGGGGTGTTTTCCAGCTCTTTCAGGGCATTCTGCACCCACTCCACGCCCTTGCGGACGGCAGGCTGGGTGCCGCCCTCGTTCTGGATGAACATCCAGCTTGTGGGCTTGCCCTCTTCCTCGGCAATTTTAGACAGCCACTCCGGCTGCACATACTCGCAGCCCAGACCCACCGCCAGCACCGCGCCCACATTGGGGTGACGGATAAAGCTGATGAGCAGGTTGACGGCATACTGGTTATCGGTGCAGCCGTCAAAGCCCAGCAGCTCCACGTCGGCATTGTCGCTTTTTGCCACGATCTGCTGCGCCACAAACTCGGCACACTTGACCGTGTAGATCACCAACACCCGGTTCCGGATGCCCTTGCTGCCGTTTTTGCGGGTGTAGCCGGGCCAGGTGAGGCTTTGCAGTTCATTCCAATCCATTAAAAGCCTCTTCTTTACTCGTACTTCGTGTCTTTGGGAGCACCGGTCCTGACGTCCAGATGGCTGGAACGCTGGTCGTAGACGCTGCGCATGACGTGCAGGTGTACCCAACTGCCAGCCGGGATATCGGCGGTAGCGCGGCCAATGACTACGCCGTACTTGACGATATCCTCACCGCTGCGGATATCCCGCAGGGCGATCTTGTGCCCCACCGGCACTTCGGTGGTGGCCTGCACCTCCGGAGCACAGGCGTCGCCGCGCAGCTCCACAGATCCGGGTACCAGCGGCGTCAGGGCTGTTGCCACATTATCTGCAAGGTCGATCTGAAAGGCATTCTGCTTTTCGTCCATGTTACAGCACTCCGAACTTTGCAAATGCATCGGTGACCATCATGCCGTCCTCAATGGCCTTGCGCATGGTCTTTTCGGTGCTGGCCTTGACCAGCGCCTTCTCGATCACTTCTGGCGCAATATCCTTGGGGATGATGAGCACGCCGTCGATGTCGCCAAAGACGATATCGCCATTGTGGATGGTCACCTGACCGATCTCAATGGGGCAGCGCCACTTGAACACGTAGGTACGGACGGAGGAATCCTGTGCCCATGTACCGGAGCAGAAAACAGGGAAGTTCTGCTCGATGACCTTGGGGGTATCGCGGGTGTAGCCGTCCAGAACGGCACCAACTGCACCGCGGGCCTTGCCGCAGGCGGTGAGCAGCTCGCCCCACAGAGCACTGTTGTGTGCGCCGGTAGCGATGTAGATCTCGTTGGGCTTCAGGTCGTCCAGCGCTTCGGTCATGTAGCCGAAGGGCTTTTCGGCGGGGTACTCAAACACATCGTTTTCCAGAACGGTGCAGGCGTAGCCAGCCACCTTCAGGCGCTTGTCCTCTTCCTCTCCGGGCAGGATGTAGGGTGCGGTAGGCACCTGTGCAGCCAGCGGGCGGATGGAAGCGGGCAGGAACTGGTGCTTATAGCCCATCTGATCCAGAATATCACCCACAACGGGGGTATAGAGCTTCTCTTTCATCAGGGCGAACATTTCGTCGTCGTTTTTCCACATAGCCATGGGGAATCACTCCTTTGTCGTTCTCAAGATATCCAGCCATTCAAGGCACTGCCCGAACCAGCCGGCAATGTGGGGATCTGCAACGCGGTACTTTTCCGGCTCGTCCACTTCGGGCGTTGCCAGGCTCAAGCCGTGCACTCCGCGGGGATAGAGATGCATTTCGTACCGGACGCCGGCGGCGCTCAGCGCGTCGGCCAGCAGCAGACTGTTCTGCACCGGGACTTCCGGGTCGGTGACAGTGTGCCAGAAAAACACGGGCGGCGTATCTGCCGTGACCTGCGTTTCCAGCGAATACCAGCCCGGATCGTCCGAACCGGCCAGATTTTGGATACTGCCGCGGTGGGCGTACTTTCCGGCGGTGATCACCGGGTAGCCCAGGATCATGCCGTCGGGGCGGGGCAGGCCCAACTCACGCCAGTGCACGCCCAGACTGGTTGCCAGATGGCCGCCTGCGGAGAAGCCACAGACCAGCGCCGACAGTGCCGGGAAACGCCGCTGCATAGTCTGCAGTGCTTCGCCCAGCTGGCGCACCGGCAGGGTGCCCAGCGGGGGTTGGCCGGGCTTTTCGCGGACGGTGTAGTACACCACCGCAGCCGCCCAGCCGGCGGCGGCAAAGGCGCGGGCCACCGGCTGGGCCTCACGCGGCGAAAGCCACTGGTAGCCGCCGCCGGGGCAGATGAGGATCATTCCTTTGGGGTGTTCGGGGGCATCTGCAATCCAGAGCTGCGCCCCCTGCGGCAGATTCATTGTTTCCATACGCACTTAGTACAGCAGGTTCGGCAGCCACATGAAGGTCTGCGGGAAGTAGGTCAGGATCATCAGCGCAATGAACATGGTGATGTAGAAGGGCACCATCTTCTTGGACAGGGTCTCGATCTTGATGCCGGAAATGGCAGAACCGATGAACAGGGTAGAGCCGACGGGAGGGGTCAGCAGACCGATGCCGAGGTTCAGCACCATGACGATGCCCAGATGGATAGGGGACAGACCCAGCTGCATCCAGATGGGCAGGATGACGGGGGTCAGCATCAGGATCAGGCAGGCCATCTCGATCAGGCAGCCCAGGAACAGCATCAGAATATTGAGCAGGATCAGGATGACGATCTTGTTGCTGGTGATGGAGAACAGGCCGGTAGCGATCATGGTGGGGATGCGCAGATAGGTCAGCAGGTAGGTGAATGCGCCGGACACGCCCAGCAGGATCAGCACCTTGCCCAGCGTCTCAACAACGTTTGCAAAGATGTGGGGGATATCCTTGAAGGAGAAGCCCTTGTAGATGAACAGGCCGACGCACAGAGACCACACAACAGCAGCTGCTGCGGACTCGGTGGTGGTGAAGACACCGGCGATGACACCGACGACCACGAACATGACGGCCAGCATGCCCCAGATGGCGTGGAAGAAGGCCTTGATGCAGGCTTTCAGGTTGAATTTGCCGGTGACGGGGATGTTCATCTTCTTGGAGTAGTAGTAGGAGTAGACCATCAGCACGATGCTCAGCACAGCGCCGGGCATGTAGCCGGCCACGAACAGCTGGCCGATGGAGACGGTGGTGACACCGGCAGCTGCCAGCGTGAAGATGACCATGTTTTGAGACGGGGGAACCAGAATGCCTTCCACGGAGGATGCCATGGTCAGGCAGGTGGAGAACTCGCGGTCATAGCCCTGCTCTTCCATCATCTTGATCTCGATGGGGCCCAGAGAGGCACAGTCGGCGGAAGAAGAGCCGGAGATGCCGCCGAAGAAGAAGGAGGCCACCACGTTGACCATGGCAGCGCCGCCGTGCATCCAGCCGACCAGCTCTTTGGAAAAATCGATCAGGGTATCGGTGATGCCGCCGGCGCTCATCAGCTCACCCATCAGGATGAAGAAGGGCACGGCCAGCAGGGTATAAGAGTTCAGGTTACTGACAAATTTCAGAGCCATCTGCATGGGGTTGATGCCCAGATAGAAGAAGTCCAGCAGAGATGCCACGCCGATGGCGTAGACCACCGGCACACGGAGGAACACCAGCACCAGGAACACGCCCAGCAGCAGGATGGTTGCGATCGTTGCAGTCGACATTTACTTGCTCTCCTTTCGACCCAGTACCCAGTGGCCCATCACGGCAAAGATGTTCAGCACGCCGGTCACAGGCAGTGCACTGTACATAAAGGAATAGGGCACGTTGATGCCGGCCATGTTGTTGCCTGCACCCTGCTGTGCCAGCTTGATGCCGTACACGATCAGGAAGATGGAAAAGCCCACCACACAGACAGTAGACAGGATGTCGGTGAGGAACACACCGGTCTTGCCCAGCTTTTCGTCAAACATGGTCACAGCCAGATGCTCGTTCTTGCGCACCACCAGCACGCTGCCCAGCAGGCTCAGCCATACCAGACACAGCAGGGAGAACGGCTCGCCCCACATGGGAGAATGGTGCATCACATAACGCCCAAAGAAGATAAAAAAGACCACCGCTACCAGAGCTCCCAGGATCAATGCGCAGATATGGCGCAAAGTCTGGAACAGCACGGCGTCGATCTTTTTCCAAACAGTTTCAAATTTGTCCATAATCGACTCCTTAGTTGCTTGTTTTTTAAATTCCCCACGACCGCTGCCAGCCGTGGGGAACGTTCGTCCTTTATTGTGCTATAAAAGTACTGTGGAGCTTATCAGTAGTTGCCGCCCTGGATCTTAGCGATGATGTCCTGAGCCTCTGCGCTCTCCTTCTCGTACAGAGGTGCGCAGGCCTCCTGCCACTTTTCGATATCGGAAACCTCCAGCTTGGTGATGCCCTTGTCGGCGAAGGAATCGAAGCAGGCCTGCTCCTGCTTCTGGTTGTACTCGTAGCAGGCGGAACGTGCGGCCAGAGCGGCTTCCTTGATCCAGCCCTTCTCGGCATCGTTGAAACCGTTCCACTTGTCAGCGTTCATCAGGATGACGCCGCAGCCAAAGGTGTGTGCATCGGTGATGAAGTAGGGGGCAACTTCGTTGAAGCTGTTGCTCATGTAAGAGGTGACACCGTTCTCAGCGGCATCGACGACGCCGGACTGCAGGGAGGTGTACAGCTCCGAATAAGCAATTGCGGTGGCGGAAGCGCCCAGAGCATCCATGGTGCTGATCATCAGGTCGGTCTCGGGCACGCGGACCTTCAGGCCCTTCATCTTGTCCAGCGTGAAGTCGGTGGGTTTGCCCAGACGCTCGTAGACCTTCGGGGTGATGAACAGGCTGCGAGGACCTTCGACCAGCCAGCCCAGAGCAACATAACCGCAGTTGGCATCTTCCACGCTCTGCAGCAGCTCGTCGCCCAGACTGCTCTCAGCCACATCCTCAAACTGTGCCATATCCTTAAAGACATACGGCAGGCCGGTGGTGCCGATCAGTTCAGCGCCGTAGTTGGGCAGAGAAGAAGCGTTGCCGCGGAAGATATCCAGAGTACCCATCTGGATGCCCTGCATGGACTCAGCCTCGGAACCCAGCGTGCCGTTGATGTACAGGTCAATGGTGATGTGACCGCCGGACAGCTCTTCGATCTTCTCAGCAAAGGTGTGTGCGCCAACGGTTGCGCCGTAGTCCTCGCCGTTGACCTCGTTCCATGTCAGCTTGTAGTCATTGCCGGAGCCGCCCTCGCCTGCACCTGCTGCTGCAGAAGAGGCAGTGGAGGCAGCTGCGGTGGAGATAGAGGGGGAAGCGGAAGAACCGCCGCATGCGGTCATGCCCAGCGCTGCGGCAGAAACGCCAACAACCTTCAGGAAGTCACGACGAGAAATTGCTTTTTTCATAAGAAATCTCCTTTTTTCTTGGCATCGTGTGTCGGATACGTGTTCGGGGCAGCGTCTTCGTGTCCTGCCTGCTCCTTGCCACAAAAACGTTTTTGCAGCTTTCTTTGGCAACATTTTAGCACGTCTTGTGCGCGAGGTCAATATTTTTCAATTTTTTCATCCGTTTTGGATATATTTTTGTCATATAGCATAATTTTTGATCAAATCGTTTTTGCGGTGTGACGATTTTTCAACCAAAATTCTGTAATCTCTTTACTTTTATGTGTTTTTGCATTATAATCAAGCAAAACGTTTCTGTTGTATTTTATTGACGTATTTCCGTTAAAGATTCTTTTCCGCAAAGCAAAGTTCCGGTTATCAAGCAGCCAATTCCTTTAACACGATCAACGAGAGGAGCATTTTTATGATCATTACCAAGTTCGAGACCTGGTGGGTCGAGCGCGGCCGCTGCCTGTTTGACGAAAAGCGTCAGGGCGGCGCTAAGATGGGCTGGGATGTGATTGCCATCAAGCTGACCACCGATACCGGCATTGAGGGCATTGCCACCTGCATGGCAGCCCGCAGCGGCGCTGTGAGCGAAGCTTACTTACAGGAGAGCATCGGCCCTGTTGTTCTGGGACGTGACCCCCATGACCGTGAGGCCATCTTCCAGGAACTGTGGACCATCGACCGTCATGAGGCATTCTTTCCCGTGTTCCTGCCCGGCCCCGTGGATGTAGCCTTGTGGGATATCTGTGCCAAGGAAGCCGGGCTTCCTCTTTATAAGTACATCGGCGCTTGCCGCGACAGCCTGCCGGTCTATGCCAGCGGCAACTTCCACGGCACTGTTAAGGAGTATGTGGACGAGGCTCTCTACTACCAGAGCAAAGGCATTCCCGGCTACAAAGCCCATCCGGGCGGGCCGGTCAGCTTTGATATGGAGGTGCATCAGGCCATCCGCGACGCTGTCGGCCCCGACTACCTGCTGATGACCGACCCCGTGGGCGACTATACCATCAACGAAGCCGTCACCGTGGGGCGTCAGCTGGAAAGGCTGAATTATAAGTGGTTCGAAGAGCCCTTCCGCGACTTTGAGCTGTATAAATACACCGAGCTGTGCCGCACGCTGGATATTCCCATTGCTGCCACCGAGACCACCCGCGGTTGCCACTGGGGCGTGGCGCAGGTCATCGCCCAGCACGCCGCCGACATCGTCCGCGCGGATGTCAGCTGGAAGGACGGCATCACCGGCACACTGAAGATCGCCCATCTGGCCGAAGCCTTCGGCCTGAACTGCGAGATCCACACCACCACCATGAACTACATGGATCTTGTCAACCTGCATGTCAGCTGCGCCATCAAGAACTGTGAGTACTTCGAGTACTTCGTACCCGAAGAAAACTACACCCTGCCCATGAAGGGCAAACTGCCCATTGACGAACATGGCATCATCCATGTGCCGCAGGGTCCGGGCGTGGGTGCCGAACTGGATTGGGATCTGATCGAGAAGAGCTGCCGCAGCTACCGCAAGCTCGAGTACAAGGGCTGATCTGCAAATCGCTATTTTCTTACCTGCTCATTTTTCTCTCCCATTTACCCCATTATCTCCATGGAAAAAGGACTGTTGCACAAGGATATAAGCCAGTGCAGCAGCCCTTTTTTTATCAATGTAACCTCGTCACAGAAAAAGACTTTGTCCTGCGGTATGATAAAGCCACAATCAA
>ENA-OVGM01002730-OVGM01002730.1-human-gut-metagenome-genome-assembly--contig:-NODE-2730-length-11092-cov-2.944641_pt1 | contig 11092 bp, 11 predicted proteins | sample MGYA00237773_ERZ505425 | MGnify/ENA primary metagenome ERZ505425 (study PRJEB26158, sample SAMN06016407) | human gut metagenome | biome: human gut; feature: ankylosing spondylitis patient; material... | reverse complement strand
GAAAATTTTATTATTATAAGTACATCAAGAGGTTAAGAAAACCCAATGAAGGAGGAACATGTAAAATGAAAAAAAGAAAAGTGTTAGCAGTATTGTTATGTGCAGCGATGACAGCAGCTTTAGCAGTTGGATGCGGTGGAAGCAAAGGATCTGACAGCAGCGACAAGAGCAGTGATTCATCAAGCTCATCCGATGATGTGATCACAGTAGGCTTCTCGCAGGTAGGTGCAGAATCTGACTGGCGTACAGCAAACTCTCAGTCAATGAAAGACACATTCAGCAAAGAAAACGGATATGACCTGATCTTTGATGATGCTCAGCAGAAACAGGAAAACCAGATCACAGCAATCCGTAACTTCATCCAGCAGGAGGTTGATTACATTCTTCTTGCACCTGTTACAGAGACAGGATGGGATACAGTTCTTCAGGAAGCAAAAGATGCAGACATCCCGGTAATCATCGTTGACCGTATGGTTGATGTATCTGATGACAGCCTTTACACAACATGGATCGGAACCGATGCTCTTTGTGAAGGTCGTAAAGCAGCTGAATGGCTGAACGGATTTGCAGAAGCAAAAGGAATCGCAGCATCTGATATCCATATCGCTGATATCCAGGGAACAATCGGATCTACAGCTCAGATCGGACGTACAAAAGGTCTTGAAGAAGGCGTTGACAAATACGGATGGGATCTTGTAGCTCAGCAGACAGGTGAATTTACACAGGCTAAAGGTCAGGAAGTTATGGAGTCTATGCTGAAACAGTATGACAACATCAACGTAGTATACTGCGAGAACGATAACGAAGCATTCGGAGCAATCGATGCAATCGAAGCAGCAGGTAAGACAGTTGGATCTGATATCGCTAACGGCGAAATCATGGTAATTTCTTTCGATACAACACATGCAGGACTTCAGGATGTTCTTGATGGAAAGATCGAATGCGATGTAGAGTGTAACCCACTTCACGGACCACGTGCTGAAGAACTTATCAAAAAACTTGAAGCTGGCGAAGACGTTGATAAACAGAACTATGTAGATGAAGAAATCTTTGCTCATGATGACACAGTTAAATCTGTAAAAGCTACAAACAGCTTAGACGAAGAAAAAGATTTTGATGTAACACCACTTACACAGGATATTCTTGACAAACGTGCATACTAAAATGCATTAGGAAAGTCGGATATATAATTTGACAGACACATAAGGGTGGATGAATAGAGAGGCGTGGTAGATAATAATCGGAATGTGCCGGATATTTATACTACGCCCTCTTTATTGAAAAAAGGAAAGCAGGTGGAAGAGTATGGAGGGTAATGTTGTACTTACAATGCGGGATATTTCCAAGACATTTCCCGGTGTAAAAGCATTGCAGCATGTTGATTTTACACTTCGCAAGGGCGAAATTCACGCTCTGATGGGTGAGAACGGTGCAGGTAAATCTACACTGATCAAGGTTCTTACCGGTGTACATGAATTTGAAAATGGCGAGATCCGTTTGGATGGAAAAGACGGTCCGATTATTAATAAATCACCTCAGGACGCACAGAACAATGGTATCAGTACTGTATATCAGGAAGTTAACCTTTGTCCGAACCTGACGGTGGCAGAAAATCTGTTTATTGGACGCGAACCAAGAAAAGCAGGATTTATTGACTGGCGTACAATGAATAAACGTGCAACAGAATTGCTTAAGAGTCTTGAAATTGATGCTTCAGCTACCCAGAAGCTGGAAGAGGTTTCTCTGGCAAGACAGCAGATGATCGCAATCGCACGTGCAGTTGATATGAAATGTAAGGTTCTGATCCTTGATGAGCCAACTTCATCTCTGGACGATGATGAGGTTGCAAAGCTGTTCAAACTGATGAACAGACTGAAAGATGAAGGTGTAGGTATTATTTTCGTAACACACTTCCTGGAACAGGTATATGAGGTCTGTGACAGAATCACAGTTTTACGAAATGGGGAACTGGTTGGCGAATACGAAGTCAAAGATTTGCCAAGAGTTATGCTTGTTGCCAAGATGATGGGTAAAGACTTTGATGATCTTGCAGATATCAAGGGAGATCATGCAGAACTCAAAGAATTCATCCCGGTTATCGAGGCAGAAGGACTTAGCCATAAAGGAACGATCAAACCGTTTGACCTTAAGATAAATAAAGGAGAAGTAATCGGACTTACCGGACTTCTTGGATCCGGACGTTCGGAACTTGTCCGTGCAATTTATGGAGCTGATAAAGCGGATTCCGGTAAACTGAAAGTTAACGGAAAAGAAGTGAAGATTCATGCTCCGATCGATGCAATGAAGCTTGGTATGGCATATCTTCCGGAAGACAGAAAGAAAGATGGTATCATCGCAGATCTGTCTGTCCGTGAAAATATTATTATCGCACTTCAGGCGAAAAAAGGTATGTTCCATCCAATGAGCAGAAAAGAAATGGATGAAGCAGCAGATAAATATATTAAGATGCTTCAGATTAAGACAGCAAGCCGTGAAACTCCGATCAAGAGTCTGTCAGGTGGTAACCAGCAGAAGGTTATCATTGGTAGATGGCTTCTTACCAATCCGGATTTCCTGATCCTGGATGAACCTACAAGAGGTATTGATATCGGAACCAAGACAGAGATCCAGAAACTGGTACTTGATCTTGCAGATCAGGGAATGTCGGTTGCATTTATTTCTTCAGAAGTAGAAGAAATGCTCCGTACATGCTCAAGAATGGGTGTATTAAGAGACGGAAAGAAAGTCGGAGAGATCAGTGGAAACGAACTGTCTCAGGAAGGCATTATGAAAGCAATCGCAGGAGGTGGAGATAATGAGTAATACAAAGTCAGGATGGAAAAAGCTTACATCTATGAGACTGTTTCTGCCAATCGTGTGCCTCATAGCTGTACTATTGGTTAACGTAATCACTACTCCGGGCTTCTTCAAAGTATCAATTAACAACGGAGTTTTGTACGGATATATCGTAGACGTTATTAACCGTGCATCAGAATTAGTAATCCTTGCCGTAGGTATGACGCTGGTTACAGCAGCATCCGGTGGACAGGACATCAGTGTTGGTGCAGTTATGGCGGTTGCAGCAGCTGTATGCTGCCAGATCCTTTCAGGTGGAGAGGTATCTGTTAACTCACTTGCAGCACCAATTATCGTTGCTATGTTAGCAGCACTTGCAGCATCTGCATTATGTGGAGCATTCAATGGTTTCCTTGTAGCAAAGCTGAACATCCAGCCGATGGTAGCTACCTTGATCCTGTATACAGCAGGTCGTGGTATTGCACAGCTGATTACAGACGGACAGATTACATATATCCGTGTGAAATCTTATCAGGTATTCGGAAGCTATGTCGGAAAATTCCCGATTCCGATGCCAGTTGTAATTGCAATTATCGTAGTTATCATTGCATATGTTATTTTGAAAAAGACAGCTCTTGGACTTTATATCGAGAGCGTTGGTATTAACGGAACCGCATCCAGACTGGTCGGACTTAATTCAACCATGATCAAGTTCCTTACTTACCTGATCTGTGGTGTACTTGCAGGTGTTGCAGGATTTGTGGCTTCCAGCCGTATCTACTCAGCAGATGCCAACAACATTGGTCTGAACCTTGAAATGGATGCCATCCTTGCAGTTGCCCTTGGTGGAAATGCCCTTGGTGGTGGTAAGTTCAGCCTGATGGGATCTGTGATCGGAGCTTATACAATCCAGGCACTTACAACTGTTCTTTACGGATTGAATGTATCAGCCGATCAGCTTCCGGTCTACAAGGCAATCGTTGTTGTAGTCATCGTTGTCCTTCAGAGCCCGGTATTCAAGAAATTTATTGCAGTGCAGAAAGAAAAAAGAACATCAAAGGCTGCAGTGAAAGGAGGAGCTAACTAATGAAAGCAAAAGTATCCGGAACAAAAAAGAAAATTAACGGAACGACATTCCTCCTTATGATTACAATTTTACTGTTTGTTGTAATGTACGCAGCGGGTATGATCGTATTTAACGACAAAGGTTTTGCAAAACCGCAGATGTTTTTGAATCTGTTTGTATCTAATGCAGGACTTCTGGTTATCGCATGTGGACTTACCATTGTAATGATCACCGGAGGTATTGATATTTCCGTTGGTTCTGTAACAGCTCTTGTTTGCATGGTTCTTGCAGATCTGATGGAGAATAAGGGTGTAAATACATATGTGGCAGTTTTAGTTGCACTGCTTATTGGTGTTGCTTTTGGTGTTGTCCAGGGCTTTCTGGTAGCTTACCTTGATATTCAGCCGTTTATCGTTACTCTGGCTGGTATGTTCTTTGGACGTGGTATGACAGCTATCATCAGTACTGATATGATTTCTATTAAGAATGAGTTATTCCTGAAGTGGGCAAACTTCCGCTTTTATATGCCTTTTGGTTCTACGAATAAGAAGGGAAAATTCATTCCGGCTTATATTCCTCCTACAGTAGTGATTGCGGTAATCGTTGTTATTATCATTGCAGTTCTTTTGAAATACCGTAAATTCGGACGTAAGCTGTATGCGATTGGCGGCAACCGTCAGAGTGCATTAATGATGGGCCTGAATGTTAAGAGAACAATGTTCCAGGCTTATGTGCTGGATGGCTTTCTTGCTGGACTTGGTGGTTTCCTGTTTTGCTTAAACAGCTGTGCTGGTTTCGTTGAGCAGGCGAAAGGTCTTGAGATGGATGCGATTTCTTCAGCAGTTATCGGTGGTACGCTTCTTTCTGGTGGTGTTGGTACACCGATCGGTACTTTGTTTGGTGTTCTGATCAAGGGTACGATTTCCAGTTTGATTACTACTCAGGGTACGTTATCAAGCTGGTGGGTAAGGATTATTCTTTCACTGTTGCTGTGTTTCTTTATTGTGATTCAGTCAGTGATTGCTTCTATGAAGAAGAAAGCGAAATAAGTGATTGTATTATGAAACAAGCTGGGACTTGGATGGGTTCTGGCTTGTTTTTTGTTCTTACAGAGGGGACGCGCGAAACGATTTAGAGCGAAGTGCGTTGCGGAGAACGGAGTGAACAGTAATACTTTATTTGTTTATAACTGTGAATTATGATGGTTTGCTTGCCATGGGGGGAGTTTTATTTTATACTTTAAGCAATGAATGATGTTAAGGTTAAAGGGGATTTTGATCTTGATATTATTGAAATTATGTGAGAAATGTGGCTTTACTAATGGTTGGATATGTAGTACAATCGTAACTTATTATGCGTTTATTTTAGGAGGATTATGATACAATGTGGATCGCAGATGGATGGAAAGATTATGAGGTTATTGATACTTCCTGTGGGGAGAAGCTGGAGCGTTGGGGGGATTATCTTCTGGTGAGGCCGGATCCGCAGGTTATATGGGATACGCCGAAGGTGAATAAGGGCTGGAAGCATATGAACGGGCATTATCACAGAAGTAAGAAGGGCGGCGGTGAATGGGAGTTTTTTGATCTGCCCGAGCAGTGGGATATTCATTATAAGGGACTTACCTTTAATTTGAAACCTTTTAGTTTTAAGCATACCGGGCTTTTTCCGGAGCAGGCGGTGAATTGGGACTGGTTTGGCAATAAGATCCGCAATGCGGGACGTCCGGTGAAGGTGTTGAATCTTTTTGCATATACAGGTGGTGCGACTCTGGCGGCAGCGGCTGCGGGAGCTTCTGTTACTCATGTGGATGCTTCTAAGGGTATGGTTACCTGGGCAAAGGAGAATGCGGTTGCTTCCGGTCTGGGAGATGCTCCGATCCGCTGGCTGGTGGATGACTGTGTGAAGTTTGTTGAGCGTGAGATTCGCAGAGGGAATCATTATGATGCGATCATTATGGATCCGCCTTCTTATGGACGTGGACCGAAGGGGGAGATCTGGAAGATTGAGGATTGTATCCATGACCTGATTAAGCTGTGTACAAAGATTCTCAGCGATGAGCCTTTGTTTTTCCTGATAAATTCTTATACAACAGGTCTGGCACCGGCAGTTCTTACTTATATGTTGTCTACTGAATTGAAAAAGTTCGGCGGGCATGTGGACTCTCAGGAGATCGGGCTTCCGGTAAGCTCTAACGGACTGGTTCTTCCATGTGGTGCTTCTGGAAGATGGGAGGCGTAGAAAGGTTTCCTTTTGTTTGTCATTGACGGAAAACTGCTTTTTAGCCGAATCAGTTAAGTCTCCTGCAGAGATTGTGAAAAGCAATTTCACATGAGTTCAATTTGAACTGTTTGGCGAGATGGGAGGAAACGTGATTATGAAGGAACTTAATTTAAAACATGAAGCCAAGCGTTACGGCTGTGCGGTTCTGGCTGCAACGATCATGGCGTTGAATATTAAGACATTTGTTCGTGCAGGCGGTCTTTTTCCGGGAGGATTTACAGGACTTACTCTGCTGCTCCAGAACATTTTTCAGACATTTATGGGGATTGCAGTTCCGTATACGCTGATTAATGTACTGCTGAACTCTATTCCTGTATTTATTTCAAACTCAAATGCAAGATCATAAATATCATTCTTCACTAATCGAATTTCTTCATCAGACATTTTCACCAAAATCATAATATCTATATCAGAATTTTCTCGAAAATCTCCTCTCGCATATGATCCATATACGATAATCTTTGTCAATTTATCGCCCAAAATACGTCTTAACTCCTGAGAAAATCTATATATGATGTTTCTGATATTTTCCGGCATATAATCACTTCCTCTTATTAATATCCCCCAATTTGCATATCTATATGTTAACATAAGTTTTTTGTTACATCAAGTTTCCCTCATCAGAAGTTCTCGACAAAACTTGATTTTATTTATTTCAAAATGTTATAATTCACCTTGATATGTTCAAGCCAAAATAATCCGCTTTAAGAAGGGAGTCATTCTTATGGATTTAATAAAAGAAGCACTTTCCATGGGTTTCGCAGATGCAGCGATCATGGATACAAAAGACCTGGTATTTGTACCGGAATACAGACAGTTCTGCGAGGACAATCTCTGTGGAAATTATAACCTGGTTCCTGCATGTCCGCCTGCCTGCGGTACTGTAGAAGAAATGCAGGCAAAAGCATTGAAATATGAAAAGGCACTGGTTCTCCAGACTGTTCTGAAAGATCCGATCATGGATCCGGTTCTTTTCAAACAGGCAAAGCATGCACAGAATATTCTTACAGAACAGCTTGCCAGACAGATGCAGGAAGCGGGAAAAGAAGATATCCTGATCATGAGCGCAGGACCGTATAAGAATTGTTCCTGTATGTCCGCCTACAGTGTAGATGCACAGAAAATGGCTGATGCAGTAGGTATGGTCTGCTGGGCAGATGACTCAGATGTAAGATTCTTTACACAGATTCTGTTTCACGAAGATTATAGCAAGCCTCATAAATAATGCATATTGATTAAGAGGCTTGCTATAGTATAAAATACGGCTGCACTATATCCGCATTTAACCCGGATATAGTCAGCCGTATTTTTATACCCTGTTTTTATATTTATGTCGAACCGATAAGCTCATTTGCTTTGCTGTTCACTTGAGTTGGTCGAACCCATTTCTGTCTTACTTAAGTATTTATTTATCCTCATGATGCTTATGATGTTCATGCCGTTTATGATGTTTTTCCTCTGATTTATGATGATGGTGTCCATGCTTATGTTTCTCATTTCCGCACACTTCACATCCTACTTCAATCTTACCCTGTGTATCCTCATCCCAGGTACCATAAGAAACCATCGGCGTATCCTTCATAATGCACAGACTGATGGTCTGATAAAGAATAATACCACCCATTTTGGCTCTGTATACAAACAGTTCACGTCCAAAATAATCGCAGATTCTTCCCAGTACTTCGCCTTCTTTAAAGGTCTCACCGGGCTGTTTCGCCGGATACCAGCAGCCTGATACCGGGGCATCTTCATAGATCACAGGACTTACTTCTATCGGTGGTTTGCCATGAATATGGGACTTCCCGCGAAGGATTCTCAGATGTCTGAGGATATTCTTCACATCATGAACATCCTCCGCTACCAGATCTTCGCACCAGCGGGAACTGTGTCCACGTTCCAGCAGGATACTTGGGATTCCCATGCTTCCGGCATAGTTGTAAGCTCCGCCTGTTCCATACATGGAAGTTACCAGATAATCTACATGTGCGATCTCCGCCATCTCACGGCTCTTTGCAGCTACTTCCGGAGCTGCTGCCCCTGTACAGTATACATAAGATACCAGTCCCTCAAATCCATCACCGCAGTGCAGATCCACATAGTAATCTGCCTTCGGGAAAAATTCTGTCACAACAGTATAAGCGATCCTGTCACTAAGTGTACCATTCGGATTTCCAGGGAAAACTCTGTTCAGGTTTTTTCCATCCTCATAAGTAAGACTCATGGTACGGTGTTCGAATCCAGTTCGGTTCATCAGACGGATCACTATGATATTTCCTGCGATCTTCTTCGGATCCAGCTCATCTGCAAGCTGCATAGCTGCCTGAATTCCTACATATTCTGCATTATGTACCCCACCGGAGATCAGAACAGTCTCCCCCTCTTTTTCTCCACAGATCAGTGTTACCGGAATTCCGAATTCTGCCCCGATGATGTGCACAAATCCTGATACTTTCTCACCCGGTTTTGCTTCCAGGTCTGCTACTCGTAATGTTCGCATCAAATCTTCTCCTTCCACTCATTCCATCTCTGCCAGATCTTATCATCCACTGGCAGGCTCTTATTTCATTCTGTAAATTCCACTTTCAATAGTTAGTTTTATAAAACTTTTATATTTTCAAACAGGGAGCCAATACTTGAAATATCAACTCCCTGCTTTTTACTTTTACCATACGTTCACATCGGATTAATTTTCTTCTATATGCTCTCTTCCCTGATTGATAATCGTCCGCACATGATCATCTGCCAGAGAATAAAAAATGGACTTTCCCTCTCGTCGGTTCTTCACCAGTTTGTTTTGCTTCAGGATTCTAAGCTGATGGGAAATTGCAGACTGTGTCATATTCAGTGCTTTCGCAAGGTCGCATACACATACCTCTGTTTCGAAAAGCACAAACAGAATACGGATTCTTGTAGAATCTCCGAAAATCTTAAACAAATCTGCCAAATCCTCAAGTTCCGTCTCTTCTGGCATTGTTTTATTTATAATTTCCATTGAATCTTCATGAATTTCATAATAGTCACAAGCCTCGTCTTTATGTTTTTCCACGCTTTCACCATTTTCCTTCCTGTCTGCAACTGTCTGTTATTCTATAAATTTTTGTAACTGTTCAGTACCTTCACAATTACAGGTTTTTTACAAATAAAGTACGGATTGCGTTTAATACCGCAATGATCATAACACCTACATCTGCAAAAATAGCCATCCACATATTGGCAATTCCCAGCGCACCAAGTATCAGACACAAAATCTTAATGCCAATTGCAAAATAAATATTCTCATATACAATATGAATACACTTTCTTGCAATCTTAATCGCTTTGGAAATTTTCAGCGGATCATCATCCATCAGTACGATATCTGCTGCTTCAATCGCTGCATCAGAACCCAGTGCACCCATAGCAATACCAATATCTGCTCTGGACAGTACCGGCGCATCATTGATACCGTCACCCACAAATGCAAGCTTCTCTTTTTCGGATTTCTGATGAAGTAATTCTTCTACTTTACTTACTTTATCAGCCGGAAGAAGTTCACTGTAAACTTCCTCAATTCCCAGTTCTTTTGCTACCTGATCTGCAACACGTTTAGAATCTCCGGTAAGCATAACTGTTTTCTTGATACCAGCTTTCTTCAATTCAGCAATTGCTTCTTTTGCATGAGGTTTCAGAATATCAGAAATAAGAATATGACCTTCATATCTTCCATCTACAGCCATATGAATTACTGTACCAACATGATGACATTCCTGATAGGAAATTCCAAGGCGTTTCATTAATTTTGCATTTCCTGCTGCTACAGATATACCATCCACTTTTGCAGTCACACCGTTACCGCTGATTTCCTCAATATCTGTGACTCTGTTTCTGTCAATTGGTTTTCCATATGCTTTCTGAAGACTCTTACTGATCGGGTGGGAAGAAGAACATTCTGCAAGAGCTGCATATTCCAGCAGTTTTTCATCTGAAATCTCATTATGATGAACTCCGCTTACTTCAAAAACACCCTGTGTCATTGTACCGGTTTTATCAAATACCACATAGCTGGTCTGTGCAAGTGTTTCCAGATAGTTGGAACCTTTAACCAGAACGCCCTGATTACTTGCTCCACCGATTCCTGCAAAGAAGCTTAAAGGAATACTGATCACCAGTGCGCATGGACAGCTGATTACCAGGAAAGTAAGTGCTCGGTAAATCCAATCACCCCACATAGCCGGTTTTCCCATGATCAAAAGTACGATCGGAGGAATAAAAGCAAGTGCAAGTGCTCCGTAGCATACAACCGGAGTATAATATTTGGCAAACTTTGAAATAAAATTCTCTGATTTTGATTTTCTGGAACTGGAATTCTCCACAAGTTCCAGAATCTTGGATACGGTAGATTCTCCGAATTCTCTGATCGTACGGATTTTCAGAACACCTGTCATATTGATACATCCGCTGATTACTTCATCCCCGGCTTTTGCATCTCTTGGAAGGCTTTCTCCGGTCAGAGCGCTGGTATTTAAAGTAGAAACACCATCAATGATCACACCATCAATCGGAACTTTTTCTCCTGGCTGTACAACAATTACAGTACCAATTTCAACTTCACTGATGTTACGTCTGCTCTTTCCTACTGCATAACTCTGGAAAAGTTCTCCAATCTGGTAGAACAGCATAACCGCAACACCTTCAGAATAATCTCCGAGCAGAATTGCTCCCACAGTAGCTACTGCCATCAGGAAATTCTCATCAAATACCTGTTTATTTCTGATACCTTTAAATGCTTTCTGAAGAATATCATAGCCAATTACCAGATATGGAATCATAAACAGTCCAAATCTGACATATCCATCTATCGGTAATTTAGAAAAAAGCACGATCAATACCGCCGCTACGATGATTCTGATCAGCATCTTCTTTTGCTTCTTATTCATCTTAATACCTCACTTCTTATAAAACAGGACC
>ENA-OVGM01002725-OVGM01002725.1-human-gut-metagenome-genome-assembly--contig:-NODE-2725-length-11110-cov-11.791226_pt1 | contig 11110 bp, 5 predicted proteins | sample MGYA00237773_ERZ505425 | MGnify/ENA primary metagenome ERZ505425 (study PRJEB26158, sample SAMN06016407) | human gut metagenome | biome: human gut; feature: ankylosing spondylitis patient; material... | reverse complement strand
CTCATCTGTAATTTGTCTTTCATCTTTTCATAATCCAGAATATCCGGAACTCCCATATCAAAAAATTCTGCTTTACCCTGTGCTTCAATACGCATATCAGCTACATCCCCAACACAAGAGTCTACATCTTTTCCATGGATATATTCCTGGTAGAGGGAATCCAGATAGACTGTCGGTACGATTCTCTGATCTCCGTTTGGAATCGTGATACCAGTCAACTTCAATCCGTTATTCTTTTCAACTTCCTGAAGTTTAATTTCTGCGTCCTTATAAGTCTCTGGCAGATACTCCTTTACATTGTCTTTGACATATTCATAAAATTCTTTTCTGTTCATCATACGCTTTTACCCCTTTCTGATCATGTGATGGTTCATTCTTTTTCTGTTGACCATCTGCTCGGATTTCTTCTGATAAGCCATCATTCTCTTTAAAGTTTTCTCCTGGTTTTTTCGTGCTTCCTGTCTTTTTTCCATTGCTTTCATCATAGTTTTCTGTTCCTTTCTGTGATTTTTTTGTATGAAAAAGGGAGCCTCACATAGAAGCTCCCAATCATAACCGTTGGTTTTAGTTTCCTTATTTGCTTTTCCTTTTCCGGCTGATATAAAGTCCTGCCATACCTCCTGTGGAGATTACAAGAAGCAGGATTGGCAGCCAGATATTCGTGCTGTCACCTGTTTTCGGTGCGTTTGATACCTTTGTCTCTTCATGGGACTGTGGTGTCTCCGGTGTGTTCGGTGTTTCTGGAACTTCCGGTTTCTCATTTGTCAGATTAAAGGTAACTTCTACAACCGGTGTACTGTCATCTGCATAAGCAAATGTCACTTCATGCTTGGTCTGATCCAGCGTGTATCCATCCAGTGTTTTTGTTTCCACCAGATAATACTTGATAGCGGTATCATATTTGCCATTCTTAAATGTGGCAATCTCATACAGCTTGCTTTCTGCATGACCGGCAGCATCTGTCTTTAAGGTTTCCAGAACTTTTCCTTTGCTATCACGGAGTTCAAATTCTACCCCTTTCAGTGGTTCTCCTGACGATTTATCTGTCTTATTGAGAATCACTTTTCCCTTAGCAGTATCATCTTTCATAACCACTTTTTGGATTTCTCCGGTATCTTTCACATCAAATGTCACATCGGCTGTCAGAAGATATCCTTTCGGTGCCTGCTCTTCACGTAAGGTATATTTACCGATTGTCAGTTTTTCGATATAGTGTGTTTCCTCTGTGGAAATCCAGCTCTCTACTACCTGATCATCCTTATCGAGAATCGTCAGTTTCGCACCTGGAATCTCAGTTTCTCCTGTGATATCAGTCTTACTGATCTCTACTTTTGTCACATCATCTTTCATCTCATGCTTCTGAACCTCTGCTGTATTCTCTACTGTGAAAGTAATACTTTCTGCAGTGACATATCCATCTGCCGGTTTTGTCTCTGTCATGGTGTATTTCTTACCAACAACCAGTTCTTTGATCACATGGGATTCTTCCGTAGAAGTCCATTCATCTACTGTATTGCCATCTGAATCCGTTACTTTCAGGTGTGCACCTGGAAGTTCTTTACCTGTTGTCAGGTCTGTTTTGGACAGCTCCACTGTGGTTGGCTGATTTTCAAAAGTAAAGTCGTAGCTTACTTCTGCCTGGTCTTCTCCGGCATATTCAAAGGTAAATTCCTGTACTTCTTCTGTTGTAACAAATCCGTCCGGCGCAAAGATCTCTTTCACATAGTATTTTCCGTCTACCGGAAGATCTGCCGTAAAAGTAATCTGTCCTTTTTCATCCGTTACTCGCTGCTCAATCAGACTGTCTTTCTCAAGGAGTACCTCGCCCTTTGCATTTTTGATATCTTCACTGGTATAAAGACCGAAGACGCCACCTGCAAGGACACGCTCTGTATCTTTTTCTTTCTTCAGAACCGTAACCTTTACTTTCTGACGGGCATTCTGCCATTTTTCATCATAAGTGATGACTGGTGTATTCTGGTCCCGGTAGGAAAGGTCAACATATCTCGGCTCTCCGTCCAGCACATAACCATGGGCTGTTTTTACTTCCTTCACATAGTATTTTCCAGCCGGTAGATCTCCCATCTGTGCAACACCATTGGAATCCGTAGTAATGGTTCCTACTTTTTCATCTGCTTTGAAATAATCTTCGCTGACACCATCTGCCGCTTTGATATCTTCCGCAGCAAATACATCGAAAGTTACATCTGTAAGACTTCCAGTTACATATTCAAAGAGATGCTCCACAGTACCTTTTACATTGTCCAGAAGTGTCACTTTATCCAAAAACTCTCCATTTTTGTTGATGATCAGAAGTCCTGTCGGTACTTCATCTTTCATCTCTACTTTCTGAATCTCTGCGGTATCTTCCAGCGTGAACTTCACATCCGTTGCTTTCAGATAACCATAAGGTGCCATTTCCTCACGAAGTGTGTATTCCTCTCCAACTGTCAGTCGTTTGATCACATGTGGCTGATCTTTTACAGAAGTCCACTGATCCACAACATTTCCTTCTTTATCAAGAACGGTGAGTTTTGCCCCATCCAGTTCCACACCTGTTGTTACATCAGATTTCGTGATTTCTACTGTTGTCGGCTGGTTCTTTTTCACTGTTTTCAGTTTTACTGTCTTCACATCCTGTCCCTGGTAAGAAGCATCCAGATTCAGAATTTCATCAGAGGATACAAATCCCGCCGGTGCTTTTAACTCCTTCACATAATACTGTCCAAGTGGCAGATCCAGCGTACATGCTGCAAGACCATCATTATCAGAAGTCATTTTCTGTAAGAGTGTATCTGCTTTCACAATCACTTTTCCATCTGCCTTGATATCCTCTTTGTTATAGATACCAAAGACAGCCCCTGCTACGGTTGCACCATTCTCTGCATCCTGTTTTTCTACCTGGATTGCAACTTTCTGTCGGTCATCGCCAACAGTCACTTCCTGTTCGATCACAGGTGTATCCTGATTGGCATAGACAAATGCGACTTCTGATCTATCATGGTTTAGAACGAATCCTTCCGGTGCAGTCTTTTCTACCACATAGTAAGAACCAAGCGGCAGGTTATCAGCAACTGCTTTTCCGTCTTCCCCGGTCGTTACCGTTGTTACCAGTGCATCTTTTGCATAGATCAGCTGTCTGTTTCCGTTTTCATCTTTCTGATAATCCGGTGTATAGATATTTTCAGCTGCATAGACATTAAATGATGCACCTTTCAGGTATCTTTCTTCATAAACAAAATCCTTTTTGAATCCGGTCAGCATCTCACCTTTTTTATAGATCATCAACTTTCCTTTTACCGGATGGTTCTCGTAATCTACCGTAATAATGGCATCTCCGCTCTCAGAATCCATCTGGTATGCTGTGTTTGCATCCACCGCAATCTCTACATAGTTCTTGTTGATTGTGTACCCTTCCGGTGCATTGACTTCCTCAATCCTGTAATGTCCGATCTTCAGATTCTTCGGCATGATCAGATATCCCTGGCTGTCCGTAAAATAGGACTTGTGAGTGGTTGTCACTGGGTAAGTTGTTACCTGTTCCACATACTTTTTGTTGTCCAGGTCATATACCTTAAATTCTGTTCCGGCAATCAATACGGCTTTCTTTGTTTCATCGTCTTTTTTCACAATTTTCAATTTTGCCTTGAACTCTTTGTCCAGAAGCACACGCCAGATCTGTGGCTCATTCGGATGGTTCTCTGTGATATTCACTTCAAAATCATCGACTGGCTTGTAGTTGTGCGGTGTTGTTGTCTCACGCACGATATAGCTTCCAAATGGTAATGGAATACTGCAGGCATACCCTTTTTCATCTGTAAAAATCTCAGTTGCTCCATTTTCTCCGCTCACTACTGGTTTGGCAGAATCAAAATCATAGCTTCCATCTGCTTTCTTTGTAAGGGAAGATTTCAGATAAACTGTAAATCCAGCTCCAGATAACAGATCTGCATCTGTCTTTCCATTGTTGGCTGCTTTGATGATCTGGAATGGCTGCTTGATGACCTGCTCACTGGAAGTGCACTCTCTTTTTACTTCTGCTGTCATATCTCCTTCATAACTGCACGTAAGATCATGCTCTTCTGCATCTGCCAGGTATCCGGTCGGCGGTGTGATCTCTTTGACATAATATTTGCCAAGATATAAGCCATTTACAGAAGCCTGTCCTTTGTCATCTGTTGTAAGAGAAGCTACCTGCTCTCCTGCTTTATAAATAGTTCCCGTTGCTCCATCCGGGTGCACGATATCTTCACGGGCATACAGACCATAAACTGCACCTTTCAGTGTGGCATCTCCCTGTGGTACTGCTTTTCCTGTTTCTTTATCAACTTTGAATAAATTGATCTTTGCTGTCACACGGTCATTGCTGAAGGTATGGGCAAAAGATACGGTTGCTTCTTTATCATTGGTGTAAGAAAACTGGAACGTATACACATCTTCTGTATTTCTTACATAGCCTTCCGGCGCCTGATCTTCTTTTACAGAATAGGAATATCCGATTGGCAGGTCTACTGTGAATTTTGCAGTTCCGTCTGCGCCAGTAGTTACTTTCTCAATCAGCGTTCCTTTTTTCACAACAACGCTTCCGTCTGCATTTCTGATATCATCGGATGCATACAGAGCAAAAATACCGCCTTTCAGTGGTTTCTTGGTGTCTTTATCCTGTTTTACTACGGAAACATCTGCTTTCTGTCTCTCGTTGTTAAAAGTCACATCTGCAAATACAACTTCTTTATTCTGACCAGCATAAGTTAGAGTCACTGACTTTTCTTCGCTGCCGTTATAGAAAGAGTCCGGTGCTTTTGTTTCTTTTACCACGTAGGTTCCAAGATGCAGGTTTTTCAGTGTGACAGAACCATTCTCACCTGTTGTCAGGTTTTCTTTTACAAGGTCACCTTTGCTGTACACTTTTGTGCCATAAGCTGTTACGATATCTGCCCCTGCATACACGTTATACACTGCATTTTTCTGTCTGCGGTTTTCATACTGAAATACCGTTCCATTTTCACTGACATCTGCTCCGGTCAGAACCTGTCCTTCTTTGTAAATGGTAAGCTCTGCCAGCTGTTCCTTATTTTCCACGGTTACAGCTGAGGTCTTACTTGCTACCAGTTTCACATTTGTTGCCGTTGCATTTACTACATATCCCTGTGGTGCTGTGATCTCTTTCAGATAAACGGTATCCTGTGTCTTGATGATCGTAACAGAGGATTTTCCATTCTTATCTGTTGCCGGCATCTGAGTGATCAGCTTTGTACATGCCTCATCGCTGTATACACCGAATACTGCACCTGCAAGATTGACATCCGCTGTATCGTCTTTCTTTACGATTTCGATCGTAGCCTGTTCAATCCAGGACACCTTTAAGCTTACATATTTTTCATCAGCGACACCTTCTCCAAACACAAATGCCAGATCCTGAACACTTGCATTCGTGGTCAGTTTATATGCTGAGTAATCTTTTGTAATACTTCCCTTCATTTTTGCAGAAAAAGTAGCATTTACATCTTTTGTCTGTGTCAGAGGCGCTGAAAGATAAAACGTAGTTCCTCCTCCAATTGTTACGCTTGCACCTGCCGCACTTACATTTCCAGTAGATACATTATGGAGCTTTACTCCCTTTGGTAAGTCCATTGTAATTTTCTGCTGGGAAGATGCGTTGAACTGAATGTTCTCCGTTCTCTGAACATTTCCATCTACATAAGCTTTTACATTCGGTTTGGAAAATGACATCGCTACATCTGGTATTTCCGGCTTATTCACACAATAATTATAGAGTTCTTTTGCCAAAGCCTCGCCTGTAGCATTTGTTCCATAGAATGCATCACTGCTTCCATTGGCATAAGATGCAGCCATGTGAATAATGATGAATCTTTTTCCTTCTGAAAAATCTGTGTGTTTATTAGCGAAAAAACTTTCGCTTCCTGCGGCATCTGTACCGTAATAACACACTTTTGCTAACGCCTGATTGTCTCCAATCTTTGTAATTGTATAATTTCCAGATCCAGGCCCTGGCTTAGCTGGCTGTACACAATACGCAATTGCTCTGACGCTTCCGTAGCTGATATAGTACGGCTCTGTCAGATAGGTTCCAAGATTATAATCTGCATATCTATACAGAGGTCCTTTTTCGATTGTTACCTGCTGTGTACTTCTTGCTGAATAAGCCGAAACTGCTTCAAATGTTGCAATCTCTCCCTCTTCCATAGCATCAAGATCCACACCTTCGTCTCCTGCCTGTTCCAAAACATCATGAAGCTCTAACCCTGATTCTTCATCATAGGTATCCTGATTCTGTGCCTGCTCTACCAAATCATCAAATTCATCAGCGTCAATATCGGTAATCTCCGATTCTGCTTCTGAATCCTCCGCTTCTTCTGTCTGCTGTTCACTGCCAGCTGTTTCGGATTCGGTTACTGCTTCACTCCCTGCAGTTTCTGTCTGCACTTCTGTTTCTTTCTCACGCACAATCAGTTTTCGGCTGATCTGGTACTTCGGATGCTCCTGATTTACCGGTTCCACATAATAGACCGCTTTGTAAGTGTCCGCATGATCTGTCGTAAAATCCTCATTCTTTTCGTTCTTTGCTTCCTCAAATGTGACTTTGACCTTGTTATCATCCTTGATTTCCAGTTCTGTGTAGTCTGATTTCACATCAAATACACTGCCTGTTTCGATTTCATAATCTTTGGCAATCACCACCTCATCTTCATCCAGAAGGTCTTTCACTTCCTCATAAAGTGGAGGTTTTTCCTCTGGCTGGATCTCCGCTGCATATGCAGTCATCGGAGATAACACTGTACTAAGCATTGTCATGCCTGCCAGCAAGCCAGATACTACTTTTCTAAAATTACCTTTTTTCTTCATGCTAAGGTCCTCTCTTTCATATATTTGTATTAAAACAGACAGTCCTTAGACTGCCTGCAATACACTACTTATCGTTGTGGGAAACTCAGATTAAACTGTACATTTCCCTCTCCGGGATCAACCATTTCCACTGTTGCTTCATACTGTCTCCCTATTTTTCTGGATACTAGATCCTTATAATGGATTTGTCCTTTAGACAGGAACTTCTTTGCTGCCGCCTTATCCATCTTTTTCCCCTGGCTTGCAAGGAATTTATCATTCTTCCATAAGGTAAAAGCACAGTTCCGGTCAGAACAGTAAAAGTTTACTTTTCCTTCCCTGACATCTGCTCCACAGCGGGGACATTTGCCAATGACTTCTCCTTTTGCTTTTCCCTGAAACTGCTCTTTCTTTTCTTCTGAAATCCCCTGATATCTGGCAACCAGTTCCTGCATCAGCTCTGTAATCCCATTTAGGAATTCATCTGCTGTCTCTGTATTCTGGGCAATGTGATTCAATGCCATTTCCCACTCTGCTGTCATCTTCGGAGATTTAATCTCATCCGGTAGAACCGTAATCAGCACATTTCCATCATCTGTCGGCACCAGATTTTTCTTTTCCCTTTTCACAAAACCAGACTGAATCAGTTTTTCAATGATTGCCGCCCTTGTTGCCGGTGTGCCAAGTCCTTTCTTTTCCGTATCTTCATCGAATTCCTTATTTCCAGCTGTTTCCATTGCCGCAAGGAGAGTATCTTCGCTATATGGTTTTGGTGGCGATGTAAAATGTTCTGTCTTTTCTGCAGCTACAGCATAGAAAGTCTGTCCCTGGGTTACTTTCGGCATTCTCTCTTTCATTTCCTGATCCGGATCTACGATTGCCATGCGATCCTTATTTTTGAAGCAGTTTTCAAAGAGTTTCCATCCATCCTGCAGAACAATCTTTCCTTTTGCTTTGAAGATTTCTCCCTGGCATTCCACTTCAATCTCTGTTTCCTGGTAAATGTGATCCTTACTCATTGCCATGACCGTATGGACTGCGATCAGGAACAGAATCTTTTCTTCCCAGGATTTCAATTCATCCAGATGGCAGGATGCAAGCTCCATCGTTGGGATGATTGCATGGTGATCTGTCACTTTACTGTTATTCATGACTTTCTTCACATCTGGTTGCTCCGGCTGATCAAACGGACCTGTCAGTTGATATTTCTCATAAATCTGACGAACCACATTTCTTGCGGTCTGCTCCATATCTTCGGTCAGATACTGGCTGTCCGTTCTTGGATAAGTGATCAGTTTCTTTTCATACAGGCTCTGAGCGGTATCCAGTGTCTGTTTGGCTGTCATTCCGTAGATACGGTTTGCTTCTCTCTGCAGTGTGGTCAGATCATAAAGCTTTGGTGCTTTTACTTTCTTTTCCGTTTCTTTTACTGCTGTGACAATAGCTTCACTTCCCTGGCATCTGCTTCTTAACTGTTCCGCCTCATCCGGATCAAAGATTTTTGGCTTTACAGCCGGAATTCCATCACAATCGAGTTCCACATTGAAATACTTTTCTTTCTGGAAATTGCTGATCTGTCCGGCACGTTCCACCAACATGGCAAGTGTCGGTGTCTGAACCCTTCCAACGGTCAGCTTTTTGAAGTACTTTGTGGTGTAAGCTCTGGTTGCATTCATTCCTACCAGCCAGTCAGCCTGAGAACGGCATACAGCAGCTTCGGCCAGATGTCGGTATTCCTCTGCAGATCTCAGATGCTGCATTCCATCAAGGATTGCTGAATCTTCCAGAGAACTGATCCATAATCGTTTCACCGGCTTTTTACTTCCGGATAAGTCATAGACATGTTTGAAGATTAATTCTCCTTCACGTCCGGCATCACAGGCATTTACGACGTATTCAATTTCCGGACTGTTGAGCAGTCTTTTTAAGATATAGAACTGATCTTTCTTATCTTCTGAGACTGTAACTTTCCAGTCTTTCGGGATGATCGGGAGATCTTCATATCTCCACTGGCTAAATTTCTCATCGTAGACATCCGGTGAAACATACTCGACCAGATGTCCGAAGCACCAGCTGACCATACAGTCGGTTCCTCTTAAATATCCGTCTTCTCGTTCCTGTGCTCCAATCACTTCTGCGATTGCTCTTGATACACTTGGTTTTTCTGCAATTACTAAATACATGATGTATAACCTCCTTCATATAACGAAACGGAGAGAGCATGTTTTACAGCCCCCTCCGCTAAAAAAGTTTATTTATTTTTCATTTTCTTCAAAATCTTCGTCTTCAGACTCTTCCTCATCCGGAATTTCTTCCAGTCCACCTGTTTCCAACCCTTCCGGCTGATCATCCTCGTCTTCTTCCTTCTTTGGCTTATAGATCTTGAAGTAGTAGTATGCTGCCACACCGCCAAGAGCCAGGATAAGGATAGTTGCCATTGCGCCCATATTAGATTTTGCAGATGATGTTTTCTCAGGATCAACAGTAGCTTCCTTGTCTACATCCTCATTATTTGTTTCATCCAGCACAACCTTTGATGTATCTGGCTGTGGTGTTACGACAGTAGCAGTGCTGTCTTTATCCAGAAACTCTGAAAGATCATTTTCATCAATCTGGGATAACATATAGACATTCTGGGATGTGGCACTGCGGTCGATCACGATATAGAAAGTATTATTATTCTTCGTTGTAACTGTAAGAAACTCCTTTGTGGAATCATCGGTAATGTCATCTTTAACTTCACCATTTCCAGGTGTCGTAAATGCAGTACCCTTGTCTGTTCCATCTTCTGGCAACACCTCACTTGTACTTGCCGCCTCGTCCTTTTTGTCTTCTTTGTCTGTTGACTGCTCTGTCTGAGTTGTCTCTGCTTTGGATGCCTCTGCTGATTCATCCACATAGGCAAATGCTGTGGTTGATGCTGTAAAAAGCATCATGACTCCCAACAACACTCCTGCCATTTTCTTATTCATTTTCTTCCATTTCACCATTCTGATTTTCCTCCTTATTTTTTTCTGTGAATACAAAGGAGCCCGAACCTTCTTCGTCAGACTCCCTGCTTACCTGAAATTTAACTGTTCCCTTCTGGATACCATCCAAAAGATCATATAACTGACCATTCTCCATCTTCATACCACGGATGCACCTGATCATCTCATTGTCCTCTTCCTGCTTTAATGCAGCCTGGACACCTCTGAGATATTGCTGCAGATCCGCGATCTTTTTCTCTGTCTTGGCAATCTCATCCAGATATTTTTTAATCTTTTTATTCAAACTTTCACCTCCCTTCGTTCACCCCTTTATGGCAGTCTTCCAAAGCACATGAAATGTTGCTGCCAGTAGGATGTGCTGATATTTGAGTAATGGATCGGATCCCCGCAATGGATCATCATATTGTTACCGACATAGATACCCACATGGCTTGCACCGGATGTGTTATACGTTCCCTGGAAGAAGATCAGATCTCCTGGTTTTGCTTCTTGCGGTGATACATAAGTACATACGCCTCTTAATCCATCTGCGGTCAATCGTCCATAGTTCCAGCCATTACCACAGTGGTTAATGACATAGGATACGAAACCTGAGCAGTCAAATCCGGACGGAGAGTAACCACCCCATACATAAGGTACTCCCAGATATTTTTCTGCTTCTCGGATCATCCGGGCAAATTCTTCATCCTGCAGTGCTTCCGGTGGAATCTCATAGCTCATTCCATTACCGCCTGATCCACTGGTCACATTGTTTACATCCCACAGATAATTTCTGTTTCCATAGGTCGTATTTAATGCATTGTAGATGATCAGCTGCTCCGCATTCAGATTGGCTCTTGCCACAGCATCAAAGCTTCCATTTGTCAGTGTCACATATAGAATCTTCTTAGTGCTTGTACTGGTAACCGTTACTTCCTGACTGCCATTGTCATCTGCGATATAGGCTTCCCAGGTCTGATGTCCATGAGCAGAAGCGGCAGCATGGTTATCATAGTAAACGTCAAACTGCACACCATATCGTGCAAAGGCTCCGGTATCCTCAACCGTGTATTCCACACCATTCATTACTACCTTAGTTCCGATCGGCACAAATGGATTGGATGCATCTACAGCAATGGTATGGTTTGCAGTAGGATATGCCCCACTGGCAGTTGGACCTCCGGACCATACGCCACAACAGATTCGACAGTTACAATATCCGCTGGTCACTACCTGTCCTAATGATTCTCCGACTCGAACATTTCTGGTTTCTGTCACCGTTTCTGTTCGACCTT
>ENA-OVGM01002719-OVGM01002719.1-human-gut-metagenome-genome-assembly--contig:-NODE-2719-length-11130-cov-3.514853_pt1 | contig 11130 bp, 13 predicted proteins | sample MGYA00237773_ERZ505425 | MGnify/ENA primary metagenome ERZ505425 (study PRJEB26158, sample SAMN06016407) | human gut metagenome | biome: human gut; feature: ankylosing spondylitis patient; material... | reverse complement strand
AGTTGACCTTGCACTAAATATAAGATTTGGATATGAGATTCCAAAAGTATCAAAGAAGGTACAGGAAAAAGTAAAATCAGCAATTGAAACTATGACAGGTCTTGATGTTGTAGCAGTTAATATCAAAATTGCAGGCGTGAACATTGAAGCAGAATAAGTTGTCTGAATAATTCAGGCAGGCTCATTAAACGCCAGACCGTATTTATAATATAAGCGGTCTGGCTTTAAAATTATACAAACAGGAAATGGAGAAAATTTTATGACAAGATCAGTTATGAGGGAACATATTTTTAAGATACTTTTTCGTGCAGAATTTTATGACGCACCAGAGCTGAAGAAGTTCCTAAGGTTACTGAAAAAGAAGTGAATGAGATTACAGGTAAAGTGCTTAATATTGTAGATAAGATACCTGAGATTGATGAGATGATTAACTCAGTATCAAAGAGCTGGCCAACAAGCCGTCTTGGCAAATCAGAGCTTACAATTATGCGTCTTGCCGTATATGAAATTAAGTTTGACGAAGATATTCCTACTAATGTAGCAATTAACGAAGCTGTTGAACTTGCAAAGAAATACGGTGCTGACAATGCACCTTCATTTATCAATGGTGTGCTTGCACAGCTGGCAGATTGATTAGCATATTGGGGAGAATAATGTAATGGCGGGCGTATATACGGTTGCACAGATGAATTCTTATATAAAAAATATGTTCCGTCAGGATTTTGTCCTTAGCAGGGTTGATGTCAGGGGAGAAGTGTCAAATTGTAAGTATCACACTTCCGGACATATATATTTTACTTTGAAAGATGAGAGCGGGACACTTGCGGCGGTAATGTTTGCAGGACAGGCCAAAAATCTGTCTTTCAGGCTTGAAAACGGCATGAAAGTTGTTGTCAGCGGAAGAATCGATGTTTATGAGCGTGATGGAAAATATCAGATTTATGTAAATAATATTACAGCTGACGGCATAGGAGATTTATATAAAAAGTTTGAAGAGCTGAAGTCGTATTATGAAGAGATGGGATATTTCTCAAATGAGTACAAGCGTCCGATTCCGCAATATGCTTCAAGGATAGGTATTGTCACTGCTTCGACAGGTGCTGCCATACATGATATTTTAAATATTGCACACAGAAGAAATCCCTACGTTTCGCTCACGCTTTATCCGGCTCTCGTACAGGGAAAGAATGCTGCACAAAGCATAGCACAAGGCATACGCACGCTTGATGCGATGAATTTTGATGTTATTATTGTCGGCCGTGGCGGTGGTTCTATAGAAGATTTGTGGGCTTTTAATGAAGAACCTGTAATTGAAGCAGTCTTTAATTCCAATACGCCGGTCATATCTGCGGTTGGACATGAGACTGATTTTACGATAACTGATTTTGTTGCTGATTTGCGTGCACCAACGCCGTCAGCAGCAGCAGAACTTGCAGTATCTGATATATCTGTTACACAGTCACGGATTGAAGGATATATGGAACTGTTAAACCAGTTGATGGAACGAAAGTTATACATGTACAGGTCACAGCTTGAAAATAAAAAACTGAAACTTGAACATTTAAGCCCGATGACAATTCTTGACAGCAGAAGGCATCAGCTTATCCAGACAGGACAGCGTATGGAAAATGCAATGAATAATATATTATTGTCAAGAAGGCACCAGCTTGAAATATATGCTTCAAAGCTTCATGGTCTGTCACCGCTTGAAAAACTAAGCCAGGGATATTCTTATGTTGAAAGTATACAGGGAAAACCTGTTAATTCAGTGAAAAATATTGATGCCGGCGACAAAGTAAAAATATATTTTAAAGACGGAAATGTTGATGCACAGGTGCTGGAGGTAAATAATGGCAAAATCAGCGACAATTGAGGAATCATTTGAAAAACTTGATAAAATTGTGTCACAGTTAGAAGACGGAAGCCTTTCCATGAATGAAGCGTTTAAGCTTTATAAAGAAGGCGTCCAGCTTGTAAATAACTGCAATAATATGTTGGACAAGGTTGAAAAACAGCTTGTTGTTCTTAACGGAAGTGAGGAAACAGATGATGTTTAAAGATGAGTTAGATAACCGTTTATTATATATTAATTCTGTGATTAAGGGATTTCTGCCGGAATCTGATAACGAATTATATAAAAAGATTATAGATGCCGCATGTTACAGCGTTGAGGCGGGCGGCAAAAGAATACGCCCGATGATAATGCTTGAGACATACAGGCTTTGTGGCGGGAAAGATGAAGAAATTGTAAAGCCGTTTATGGCTGCACTTGAATATATACATACATATTCACTTGTTCATGATGATCTTCCTGCTATGGATAATGATGATTACAGACGTGGAAGGCTTACAACTCATAAGGTATTTGGTGAAGATTTTGGAATTCTTGCAGGTGATGCACTTCTTAATTATGCATATGAGGTGATGACATCGGCAGTTTGTGCAGCTTCACCGGAAAATATGAAAAACTGTGCCGGTGCGGCAGCGGTTATAGCAAGGAAAGCCGGTATTTTTGGAATGGTCGGTGGACAGTCGCTTGATGTGCTGCTTACAGACAAGCCTGTAAATGAAAAAGAGATGGAATTTATATTTAATCTTAAAACAGGTGCACTTATTGAAGCGGCATTTATGGCAGGTGCAATACTTGCAGGAGCCGGTAAGGAGTGTGTCAGCCAGCTTGAAAAGGCAGGAAATCTTGTTGGTGTGGCGTTCCAGATTAAGGACGATATCCTCGATGTCACAAGTACACAGGAAGTTCTCGGAAAGCCGGTATTCAGTGATGAAAAGAATAATAAGACAACATATGTAACGCTTTATGGAATGGAAAAAGCCGCTGCTGATGTAGAAAATATGTCGGAAAAAGCTGAGAGCATCGTGAAGAGTATTGGAGATAATGAATTTTTAATTGAGCTTATAAATAAACTGATTAGCAGGGAAAAATAATTATGATTCTTGAAAAAATCAATAAACCTAATGATATTAAAAAACTTGATCCAATTGAATATAATCAGTTAGCATACGAGATAAGGCAGTTTCTTATTGAAAATATAAGCAAAACAGGCGGACATCTGGCATCTAACTTAGGTGTGGTTGAACTTACAATGGCTTTGCATATTGTATTTAATCTGCCACAGGATAAGCTTATATGGGATGTAGGACATCAGTCTTACACACATAAGATTCTTACAGGTAGAAAAGACCTTTTTGGAGGGCTTCGCAAGTTTGGGGGAATGAGTGGCTTTCCTAAGAGGAATGAGAGCGATTATGATGCGTTTGATACAGGACACAGCTCGACATCTATTTCGGCAGGACTCGGATATGCCTGTGCAAGAGATGTAAGAAAACAACATTATGATGTTATTTCTGTCATAGGAGACGGTGCACTCACAGGCGGTATGGCATACGAGGCGTTAAACAATGCATCGCGTGTAAAGGGCAGCTTTATTATTGTTCTGAATGATAATACAATGTCTATCTCGAAAAATGTCGGTGGTGTTTCTGAGATGTTAAGTAACATACGTTCCTCAGATTCGTATTATGACCTGAAGGACAGTGTTGCCAATACACTCTATAAGCTGCCTAACGGAGACAAGCTTGTTGAATCAATTAAAAAGAAAAAGAGTAATCTGAAACAGATAATTTTTCCGGGACAGATGTTTGAAAGCATGGGGATTTCTTATCTTGGTCCTGTAAATGGACATGATATTGATAAGCTTATAAAAATCTTCAGAATAGCGAAAAGAATTGACAAACCTGTCCTTGTCCATGTTGTAACACAGAAAGGGCATGGGTACAGGCCGGCAGAGAGAAATCCAAGTAAATTCCACGGAATTGCACCATTTGATATAAAGACGGGTGAACTGCTCAAAAAATCGGACAAACCGACATATTCGGATGTATTTTCCGATGAAATATGCGAGCTTGCAAAAAATGATGATAAGATTGCTGCTATAACAGCTGCGATGCCAGACGGAACAGGACTTGCAAAGTTTGCAAGATGGTTCCCGGAAAGATTTTATGATGTCGGGATTGCGGAGGAGCATGCTGTCACATTTAGTGCTGGACTTGCGGCAGGCGGATTGAAACCTGTCTTTGCAGTATATTCGTCATTTTTGCAGCGTGCATTTGACCAGATACTGCATGATGTGTGTATACAGCAGCTTCATGTTGTATTTGCGATTGACAGGGCCGGACTTGTTGGAAGCGACGGTGAGACACATCAGGGAATATTTGATTTATCATTTTTAAATTGTATTCCTAACATGACAATTTTTGCACCAAAAGATGGGGAAGAGTTAAAGCTTGGACTTCGTTTCGGACTGCAGGATTACAATGGTCCTTTTGCAATAAGATATCCAAGAGGAGAAGTAACGGACGCTTTTGATGATTTTGAAACAATGCCCGTTGTCTACGGAAAAGCAGAGATGATTCATAAAGGCAGTGAAATAGCACTTGTTGCGGTTGGCTCAATGGTTGAGACGGCATGTGAAGTAAGAAAGATTCTTAAAGAAAAAGGATTAGATGTCACAGTTGTTAATGAACGTTTTATTAAGCCGATTGATGCCGGCATGATTCATAAATTGTCATTTGACCACAAACTGATAGTTACAATGGAGGAAAATGTAGGACTTGGCGGATTTGGAGATACAGTCTGTCAATATGCAGATGATTCACAGCTTGATGTGAAAGTGCTTAATATTGCACTTCCTGATGATTATGTTGAACATGGCAATGTATCAATTCTTAAAAAAGAAGAAGGAATTGACGCAGCAGGTGTGGCAGACAGAGTGTTATCATTTTATACAAATATATAGAGGAAAAAGATATGGCAAAAGAAAGATTGGATGTTCTTCTTGTGAACAGAGGACTGGCTGTTTCAAGGGAAAAAGCAAAAGCAGTTATTATGTCAGGCTGCGTATATGTAGACGGACAGAAAGAAGATAAGGCTGGTTCTACATTTCCTGAAGAGGCACAGATAGAAGTAAGAGGCAATACACTTAAATATGTAAGCCGTGGCGGACTCAAATTAGAGAAGGCTATGGAGAATTTTGACGTTACGCTTGAAGGTAAAGTATGCATGGATGTAGGTTCGTCAACAGGCGGTTTTACGGACTGCATGCTCCAGAACGGTGCGGTTAAGGTTTATGCTGTAGATGTGGGACATGGACAGCTTGCATGGAAACTCCGTAATGATGAGCGTGTTGTCTGCATGGAAAAGACAAATATACGATATGTAACACCGGAAGATATTGCGGACAAAATCCAGTTCTCAAGCATTGACGTTTCATTTATTTCGCTTACAAAGGTTCTTGGCCCCGTAAAGGCACTTCTTGCCAAAGACGGACAGATTGTATGTCTTATAAAACCACAATTTGAAGCCGGCAGGGAAAAAGTGGGCAAACATGGCGTTGTCCGTGACCCGGCTGTACATCTTGAGGTTATAAATATGGTTATTGATTTTGCTGTTTCAATTGGATTTGAAATTAAAAATCTTACATTTTCACCGGTAAAAGGACCGGAGGGAAATATTGAATATCTTTTACATCTTCAAAATCATGCAGAGGGAACATATGAAGAAGTTCCTGTTGATGCATCAGCAGTTGTAGAAGAGGCACATGCTGCACTTGACAAATAAACAGGAGTTGGCAACTACCATGAGAAAATTCTATGTTATTTCAAACAAAAATAAGGACCCTGAACAGGTTTGTGCAAAAAAAATCTGTGATTATATTATAAATGCAGGGGGAGAATGTGAATATTACAGTTCTGACAAAAGCCAGCAGTCAGATGATTATAATTATACTGACAAATCAATTGTACCTGAAGATACAGAATGTGCCATTGTTCTTGGAGGCGACGGGACGCTTCTTCAGGCAGCGAGAGATTTAAATGAGCTTAATATACCTCTTCTTGGCGTAAATATCGGAACGCTGGGTTTCCTTACAGATGCCGATATGACATCATTTGGCAGTGCAATTGATGACATACTTGCCGGAAATTATGAGATAGACAGACGAATGATGCTTAATGGCAGGATTTTCCGTAAAGGGCAGCAGATATATGAAAATACAGCACTTAATGATATTGTTATCAACAGATGCGGAAATCTTCGTGTTATAGATTTTGATATTTATGTTAATGACCAGTATTTAAGTTCATATTCTGCTGATGGTGTGATTGTTTCGACAGCTACAGGCTCGACAGCGTACAGCCTTTCAGCCGGTGGACCGATTATACAGCCGAATGCGGAACTTATGATGCTGACACCTATATGTCCTCATACGCTTAATAAAAGAAGTATTGTATTTGGTGCAAAAGATACTATTACAATAGTTATGAGTGATAACAAGCGGGTGCTTGAAGAAAGAATAGCAACATATGATGGTGAAAAGTTTTATAATGTTATTACAGATGATAAAATTGTGATAACAAAATCAGATAAAGTTTCTTCATTTATAAAAACGAATAAAGACAGTTTTTTGCAGCGTATTCGCGAAAAGCTTATGTGAGCCGCAAAAGGAGGGTATTGTGAAATCTGAAAGACATAGAAAAATTCTTGAAATTATAAATAAAAATGACATAGAGACACAGGAAGAACTTGCGGCAGCCCTTATTGATGCAGGCTTTAATGTAACGCAGGCAACAGTTTCAAGAGATATAAAAATGCTTAATCTCACAAAAATGGTTGTGAACGGACACAAAAAGTATGTTGTGTTTAAAAATGACAATAATAATATGAATGATAAGTATATACGTGTCCTTCGTGACGGTTTTTCTGATATGGATATGGCACAGAATATTCTTGTCATAAAGACAGTTCCGGGGATGGCGATGGCTGTGTGTGCGGCACTTGATGCGATTGATTATCAGGAGATTGTTGGCACAATTGCAGGCGATGATACGATAATGTGTGCTGTACGTTCTGTTGAGGATACAAAAAAACTTATGGAAAAATTAAAAAACATATTGAATTAATAGTGATTAAAGTATATAATGGATATATCGAACAGATGTTTTAAAGAACGGGAGTGATTATATGCTGACTAATCTACATGTAAAGAATCTGGCACTTATTGAAGAGGCAGATATTAATTTTTTTGACGGACTTAATATAATGACAGGTGAGACAGGTGCGGGCAAGTCTATTATACTTGGCTCTGTTAATATTGCACTTGGCGGCAAAGTTACAGCTGACATTATAAGAAAGGGGGCAGAGTATGCCCTTACGGAGCTTGCTTTTCATATTGATGATAAGAAAAAAATAGCTGCACTTAAAGATATGGATATTGAAGATGCACAGGATGGAGATGTTATTATATCAAGAAAGATTATGCCCGGACGCTCGCAAATTAAAGTTAATGGAATGATCTGTACTGTATCACAGGTAAAAAGTATAGCATCACTTCTTATAGATATTCATGGTCAGCATGACAGTCAGCTTCTGTTAAAAGAAAGCAGCCATCTTGATATGATTGATTTGTATGGCGGCAGCACAGTTTCAGATGTCAGGAAAAGATATGATGTAGTATATAAACAGTACAGGGAAGCTTTATCACAGCTTGAGCAGATGGATACAGATGAGGAGAGCAGACAGCGTGAGATTTCATTTATTGAATTTGAACTGCATGAGATTGCATCAGCAGACCTGAAACGTGGAGAGGATGAAGAACTTGAAAGCAGATTCAGAAAGATGTCTAATTCACAAAGAATTATATCTGATTTATCAACAGCAGTGCAGCTTCTGTCAGAAGGTTCTGATAATGTCATGGATATGATGGGGATAGCTGTCAAATCGGTTATTGAGGCATCATCATTTGATGAGTCACTTAAATCAGTTGCGGATTCGTGTTCTTGTGCTGAAGATATGATTTCGGATGTATGCAGACAGATTTCTGATTATGTTAATGATTCTTCTTATGATGAGGAAGAATATAAAGAAGTCGAAGAAAGACTTGATATGATTAATTCTTTTAAGCTCAAGTATGGAAGGACTATAGATGATATTCTTGAATATGCCGATAAAAGGCAGGAGAAACTTGATGTACTGTATCATTATGATGCATCACTTGCCCAGCTGAAAGAGACTGTTCATGAAAAGGAAGAAGAGTTACAAAAGCTTGCGGATGAACTTACAGCTGCAAGAAAGAAAGCAGCATCTGGCTTTTGCAAAAAAGTAAGTGAAGGGTTATCTGAGCTTAATTTTCTTAATCATGAATTTAATGCTGAATTTGAACAGACAGGTCATTTTACTTCTAATGGAGGCGACTCTGTTAAGTTTATGATATCAACAAATGTCGGTGAGCCATTAAAACCGCTTTCAAAAGTTGCTTCGGGCGGTGAACTGTCAAGAATAATGCTTGCGATAAAGACTGTTATGGCAGGAAAAGATGATACGCAGACGCTTATATTTGATGAGATAGATGCTGGAATAAGCGGACGTACAGCCCAGCTTGTCGGTGAAAAGTTAAAACAGCTGTCTTGTGGACACCAGATAATATGCATAACACATCTTCCTCAGATTGCATCTATGGCTGATACGCATTTTGTTATAGAAAAGACGGCATCCGGTGATGTTACAACAACAGATATACGCCAGCTTTCAGATGAGAATAGCATTGATGAACTTGCAAGACTGCTTGGTGGAAGTGCAATAACGGATGCTGTAAGAAATAATGCAGCCGAAATGAAAAATATGGCAAAGGCTTTTTTGAAAAAATAGACATTTATGGCAGGATTATGCTGCTTATTTGACAGTAATAACCTGATTTATTATTAATTGAAATGCAGATACTATTTTTATAAATCCTAATTTGTTTAAAGTGCGAAGGACATTTTGTGCAGGAGAATTCCTGTATTATAAGTGTTTTGTACAGGTTTGTACAGGAGGAATTTTATGAAAGGTATGTGCAGTTTAAAAAAGAAAATACATGCAAAAACAATTCTGTCTGTGCTTGCAGGAATAATAGCCGGTATTGCAATATTTGCAGGCGGATGTATATATGTTTACAATGTGTGCAGTGATATACCGCAGCAGATATATGTTGTATGCAATCAGGATACAACAATTGATTTGAATGTTCCTGTTGTTGCAACTGCAGATGCGGGGGTGGATACGAGTGCAGATCTGTCAAAGCCGTTTACTGTAAAGGCTGACACAACAGGCGATTATGAGCTTGCACTCAAATTATTCGGCATTATACCGCTTCCGTCTGTCAATGTATGTGTAGTAGATGAAAAGTATCTGTATCCGGGTGGATTTCAGGTTGGGCTATACCTGAAAACAGAGGGAATCTATGTTGCAGGAACAGGTGAGTTCAAAGACAGCACAGGTAATATGGTCTGTCCGGGTATGGAGGCAGTTCAGGCGGGAGATTATATAACAGCAGTTGATGGAAGTTATATTAATTATAAATATGAGCTTAATAAATATATCCAGACTAAAAAGGAGGAGCCCGTTGTACTTACAGTCAAAAGAGACAGTGGTATTTTTGATACATCTGTGACACCGGTACGTACTGATGAGGGGGATTATAAGGTCGGAATATGGGTTAAGGATGACGCACAGGGGATAGGTACGCTTACTTATATTGATTCTGATAATAATTTTGCGGCACTTGGACATGGAATCAGTGTCAATCAGTCGCAACAGACATTAAGCATTAATTCGGGAAGCCTGTATAATACCAGAATAGTTTCAATTGTAAAAGGACAAAAAGGAACGCCGGGAGAATTTATCGGAACAATTGATTATAAAGGGGTTAACAGGATTGGCAATATTGAAAAGAATTCTGTGTGCGGAGTGTTTGGGAGTATGACTAAGGATATGGTAAATGAGTATGGAATAACTCCCGTGAAAGTCGGTTTTAGTCAGGAAGTCCATAAAGGAAAAGCATATATCAGGATGTATGCGGATGGTGGTTTTAAAGATTATGAGATAAAAATAACCGGCTTGTCATATAGTTCGGATAAGAATATTACTTTAAAAGTTGTATCAGATGAACTCATAGACAAAACTAATGGCGTTGTTCAGGGAATGAGTGGATGTCCTATAATTCAGGATGATAAGATAGTTGGTGCTGTGACGCATGTTTTTATTGATGACCCATCATGCGGATATGGGATATTTATTGAGAATATGCTGCCGGACTGATTGGACGGCATGATTATGTCGAATCATGTCGAATGGTGCGATAAATATATATTGATTATTTCTCCGTCAGAAAATATAATAAAATTCGATATAAAATTTTTTGAGCGGAGGGCAGAAAAATGGGATGTTTAAAAATAGCAATTGCAGATGATAACGAAAATATGCTGCGTGCATTAGGTCAGGTTATTAATGGGGAGAGCGACATGAACCTTGTTGGTACTGCAACTAACGGTAAAGACACATATGATATTATAAAGAGCAAAGAGCCTGATGTTGTTCTGCTTGATATTATTATGCCTAACGGAGATGGGCTTGCTGTTATGCAGAAAGTCCAGCAGGATAAAGAGATAAAGAAAGAACCGGCATTTATCATAATAAGTGCAGTTGGAAAAGAAAGTGTTACGGAAGATGCTTTCAATATGGGAGCGGTATATTACTTTATGAAACCATTCAGCAATGATGCACTTTTAAGCAAAATAAGATATGTAAAAAATGAAGTGAAAAAGAAAAATTCGGCTTCGACAGACAAAAATATATGTACGGCTGATAATATGGCTGTTAATGAAAGAAATCTTGAAGCTGATATAACAGGCATGATTCATGATATAGGGATTCCTGCACATATAAAAGGGTATCAGTATCTTCGTGATTCAATAATGCTTTCGGTAAAAGACCGTGATGTAATTAACAGTATCACAAAAATATTATATCCGACTATAGCAAAGATGTATCAGACAACATCGAGCCGTGTTGAAAGAGCAATCCGTCATGCAATAGAGGTTGCATGGAACAGGGGAAATACAGAAACACTTAATGATTTGTTCGGATATACAATAAGCAATAGAAAAGGCAAGCCTACAAATTCGGAATTTATTGCTCTTATTGCAGATAAAATCAGGCTTGAGTATAACATTAAATAGTACGTGGGTATCATATTCGACATAAAAATGTTGCGTATAAAGCACAAATATATTATAATA
>ENA-OVGM01002699-OVGM01002699.1-human-gut-metagenome-genome-assembly--contig:-NODE-2699-length-11189-cov-3.267379_pt1 | contig 11189 bp, 5 predicted proteins | sample MGYA00237773_ERZ505425 | MGnify/ENA primary metagenome ERZ505425 (study PRJEB26158, sample SAMN06016407) | human gut metagenome | biome: human gut; feature: ankylosing spondylitis patient; material... | reverse complement strand
TTGCTTTTGTACTCTATGCCGCATGGGCGCTTCTGCGCCTCCTTTTCTATGGAGTGAAAGCGCTATTCACAAAGAAGAGAAACAGGCTGTGAGAACAGACCTGAACGAATATACTTAATCAATATCAATGAATAATTTATGACAACACGAAGAGATTTTCTAAAGACAATGTCACTGGCCTCTGCCGGATTAGCACTGGGATCCGGTGAACTGCTGAATGCTCAAACTATTTCATCGAAAAAAGGAAGAAATGAAAAGGTAAAAATAGCCTATATTGGCATTGGAAACCGTGGAGAGCAAATTATACAGGATTTTGCACGTACGGGTATGGTAGAGGTTGTGGCTCTGTGTGATGTAGACATGGGAGCTAAACATACACGAAAGGTGATGGGCATGTATCCTAAAGCGAAACAGTTCAGAGACTTCCGCCAGATGTTTGACAAGGCTGGTAACGAGTTTGATGCTGTAGCAATTGCTACTCCTGATCACTCTCACTTCCCTATCAGTATGCTGGCTCTGGCTTCCGGCAAACACGTGTATGTGGAAAAACCGCTGGCCCGTACTTTCTATGAGGCGGAACTGTTGATGCAGGCTGCCCTTAAACGTCCGAACCTGGCTACTCAGGTGGGAAATCAGGGACACTCGGAAGCAAATTACTTCCAATTTAAAGCTTGGATGGATGCAGGGATCATCAAGGATGTGACAGCTGTTACTGCTCACATGAATAATCCGCGTCGCTGGCATAAGTGGGATACGAACATTTATAAACTACCTTCAGGCCAGCAACTCCCGAAGGATTTGGATTGGAATACCTGGCTGGGAGCTGTTCCTTATCATGAATATTGCAATAAGTATGATCAGGGTGAATGGCGTTGCTGGTATGACTTCGGTATGGGAGCTTTGGGCGACTGGGGAGCACATATATTGGATACTGTTCACGAGTTTCTTGAACTAGGCTTGCCTTACGAAGTGACTCTGACACATCAGGAAGGACACAATGATTACTTTTTCCCATATTCTTCTACGATTCTTTTCCGTTTCCCGCAGCGCAAAGGAATGCCACCGGTAGATGTCACTTGGTATGACGGTCTGGATAATCTTCCTCCTATTCCTGCAGGTTACGGTGTTTCCGGACTGGATCCGAACATTCCCAAGACTAATCAGGGCGATGTTCCTCCTGCCAAACTGAATCCGGGAAAGATTATTTATTCAAAGGAACTGACTTTCAAGGGTGGTAGTCACGGAAGTACTTTGTCTATCATTCCAGAAGAAAAGGCAAAGGAAATGGCAGATAAGTTGCCGAAAGTGCCTAAAAGTCCGTCCAATCACTTCGAGAATTTCTTGCTGGCATGTAATGGCATTGAAAAGACGCGTTCACCGTTCGAGATTAACGGTGTCTTGAGTCAGGTATTCTCACTGGGAGTAATGGCGCAACGTCTCAATACCCAGTTATTCTTCGATCCCCGCACGAAGCAGATTACCAATAATGAATTTGCTAATTCAATGTTGGCCGGACTTCCGCCGCGTAAAGGCTGGGATGAGTTTTATAAGTTGTAAAGACCGGTAGGAAATATAAAACAGAATAAAGTTTGATTATAATAACAATATAAGTAATGAAGAAAAATATCGTATTGACTTTACTTTTGTTCTGTGCCGCTTCTTTGTCAGCACAGAATTGGGAACCGCTTTTCAATGGTAAAAACCTGAAAGGATGGAAAAAACTGAACGGCAAGGCTGAGTATAAAATCGTAGACGATGCCATTGTAGGTGTATCAAAAATGGGAACTCCTAATACCTTCCTGGCAACCACCAAGAATTACGGAGATTTTATCCTTGAGTTTGACGTTAAGGTTGATGATGGCTTGAATTCAGGAGTACAGATTCGCAGTGAAAGCAAAAAAGAATATAACAAGGGCCGTGTACACGGTTATCAGTTCGAGATTGATCCCTCCAAACGTGCCTGGTCGGGTGGTATCTATGACGAAGCTCGCAGAAACTGGATTTATTCTTTGAACTGGAATCCTTCGGCACGTACGGCTTTCAAGAACAATGCATGGAATAAGGCCCGTATCGAAGCGATAGGCAACTCTATCCGTACATGGATCAACGGAGTGGCTTGTGCTAATATCTGGGACGATATGACTCCTGTCGGATTTATCGCCTTGCAGGTACACGCTATCGGCAACGCTGCTGACGAAGGCAAGACAGTAAGCTGGAAGAATATCCGTATCTGTACGACAGACGTAGAACGTTATCAGACACCGGAATGTCAGGCTGCACCCGAAAGAAATCTGATTCCTAACACACTCTCTCCACGTGAGAAGAAAGAAGGCTGGGCATTGTTGTGGGACGGCAAGACTAACGAAGGCTGGAGAGGAGCGAAACTTTCTACTTTCCCTGCCAAAGGCTGGAAGATGGAAGACGGCATCCTTAAGGTAGTAAAAAGTGGCGGTGCAGAATCTGCCAACGGTGGTGACATCGTAACTACCCGTACCTATAAGGACTTTATCCTGACTGTAGATTTCAAGATCACTGAAGGTGCAAACAGCGGAATCAAGTATTTCGTTAATCCTGAAATGAATAAGGGTGCCGGTTCTGCTATCGGTTGCGAGTTCCAGATTCTGGACGATGACAAGCATCCGGATGCTAAACTTGGCGTGAAAGGCAACAGACAATTGGGTTCATTGTATGACCTGATTCCGGCTCCTAAGAATAAACCTTTCCATAAGAAAGAGTTCAATACTGCTATGATCATCGTCAAAGGCAACCATGTAGAGCACTGGCTGAATGGAGAGAAACTGATTGAGTATGACCGTAACAATGAAATGTGGAATGCACTGGTAGCTTATAGCAAGTATAAGAACTGGCCTAACTTTGGAAATATTATTGAAGGTAACATCCTTCTGCAAGACCACGGAGATGAAGTATGGTTCAAGAACGTGAAGATTAAAGAATTGAAATAAGAATATATTGTAGAAGAGGAGTTGTGCCGGAAATCTCATTTTGTTGATGAATGCTGCTTCGAGCACAGCTCCTTTCTTTTTTGATAGATGAAGACTGCCATTCAACATTTGTACAGACCATCCCATGAGGGCGACGGATTACTTTACGTCTGGTTCCCGTCTATGCATACACGCGTAGATATTCTTTTGTGCAGTCAGAAATCAGAAGAAGAACTGCTGTCTGTTGCTGAACGTATTCATGAAGCTTTAAGCTGCCTGGAGAAGACAGCCAACTATTATGATCCTGCCAGCGAACTGGCTGTCGTCAACCGGACCGCTTCTGTATCTCCGGTAGTTCTTAGCAGTCAACTTTATGCAATGGTTGATCTGTGTCTGGAATATCACGAGAAAACATCGGGATGCTTCGATGTGACAGTTCATTCGGAGAATTATAATCAGGATACTATTCATTCGGTATGTTTGTCGGCAGAAGAACAAAGTATTTTTTACCGGCAACCGGGGATAACGATCAACCTTTCAGGATTTCTGAAAGGATATGCCTTGGAGACAATCAGAGACATATTGCACTCCTGTTCTATAGAAAATGCGTTGATCAATATGGGAAACAGTTCTGTACTTGCTTTAGGCAACCATCCGGCCGGAACGGGATGGAAAGTTAACTTTGGCAACCAGTCGGAGACGGAAAAGACCGGGGAGTCTCAAAGTATACTCCTTTATAATGAATGCCTCACTACTTCCGGAAACGAGTCGGAGGGGCGCAGGCATATTATTTCTCCTCAAAATGGCAACTTTGTTGAAGGTCTCAGGCAGATAGCGGTTGTAACAAAGAATGGGGCTGTCGGAGAGATACTGTCTACCGCTCTGTTTGCCGCCGGTCCGGAACAGCGTGAAACGTTGCTTGCCAGTCTCCGCCCTTTACTTGTCAATCACTTCCTTATTGGTTATTATTTCTTCTTTCTGGCGATAAAACACGTCTGGAATGGTCTTTTGACCATATTATTCCATTTATCGGTCTATTTCTTTTATTACTTCTGTTGATTTTTGGTTTTCTTTGTAGCGTCGATTATCAATCTAACTTTTATATGAAAAATAAGATTTTATTAGTAGGGCTGTTTTGCTGTAGCCTTGTATCAACAGAAGCACAAGTATTATTGGATAAGAACGCTGGTAAAAACAGTTTTCCCATCGTTTCACCGGCTGCCAATGTCGTTGTTTGTTTTGATGGCAAGGATGAAACTGTCGTTCGTAAGAGTGTGACTTTATTTGCAGACGACGTTCGTCGTGTGACGGGACAGGACCTGAAAACACAAGCAAGTAATCCGGGTGATGTCTCGGCTCGTTATGCCATCATCGTGGGAACTGTCGGAAAAAGCGCATGGATCAATGCGCTGGTAGCCCAAAAGAAGATAGACACAACTCCCATCACCGGTGGATGGGAACGTTATATGATAGAAACGGTTGATAATCCTGCACCGGGTATTAAGAAAGCCATTGTCGTAGCTGGTAGTGACAGGCGTGGTACGGCTTACGGACTTCTCTCCATATCTAAAGCGATAGGTGTGTCTCCCTGGTACTGGTGGGCCGATGCTCCGATAAAACAACAGAAAAAACTGGCTGTCAACGTTCATAAATTCATTTCAAAAGAACCTGCTGTCAAGTTCAGAGGTATCTTTATCAATGACGAAGACTGGGGACTTTATCGCTGGTCAAAGAACAATTATGAGAAAGAACGTGGAAACTTCGGACCGAAAACATACGCGCAGATTTGTGAGTTACTGCTCCGTCTTCAGGCAAATTATCTGTGTCCGGCCATGCACGATGCGTCTATGGCATTTCATCGTATACCGGAGAATAGATTGGTAGCAGATAGTTTCGCCATCGTGATGGGGTCTTCTCACTGCGAACCGCTGTTGTTCAACACGGCAAGCGAGTGGAAACGTGACAAGATGGGCGAATGGGATTACATCAACAATAGAGCGGGAGTAGACAGTGTGCTGAGAGCACGTGCGAATGAATGTGCTCCTTTTGAGAATGTGTACACTCTGGCTCTGCGCGGATTGCATGACAGAGCGATGAATGCGAGCAATGATATGGCGGATAGAAAACAGATGCTCCAAGATGCATTGATGGCACAAAGAAAGATGCTGATTGATGCGACGGGTAAGCGTGGCGAAGATATCCCGCAAGCCTTTACTCCTTATAAAGAGGTGCTGGATGTATACGACGAGGGACTGGAACTGCCGGATGATGTTACGATTATATGGCCAGACGACAACTATGGCTATATGAAGCGTCTGAGCAGTCCGAAAGAACAGAAGCGTTCGGGACGTTCGGGTGTTTATTATCATTCTTCCTATCTGGGCAAGCCTCACGATCATCTTTGGATGAACACCACTTCACCCACGCTGATGTACGAAGAACTTCGCAAGGCTTATGACATGACGGCAGACCGGATCTGGCTGCTCAATGCCGGTGATATCAAATCATGTGAGTTTGCTGTAGATTTCTTCCTGTCGATGGCTTATGATATCGATTCTTTCAATTTTGACAGAGCGGCTACTTATCGCACGGAATGGTTGTGTGGTATGCTGGGTGACGAATACCGCAATGAGTATCAGGATGTGATCAACTCATTCTACAAACTGGCTTTTGCCCGCAGACCGGAGTTTATGGGATGGGGCTATCAGTGGGCTACCGATAAGCATGGAAGAGAACGGAATACAGATACTGATTTCTCCTTGGCGAATTACAGGGAAGTGGATTCACGCCTGAGTGAATACCGCCGGATCGGAAGCATTACAGAGAAGATTCTGAATAAGCTGCCGGAAGAGAAAAAGGCCTGCTTCTACCAGTCATTGTATTATCCGGTGAAAGGATGTGAGTTGCTGAACAGAATGATACTGGACGGACAGAGAAACCGTTGGTACTCCATTCAGCAAAGAGCGTCTACCAGCGAATTGGAGAAAAAAGTGAAGGCTTGTTATGATAGTCTGCAAGTCATTACCCAAGGATATAATTCGCTGCTCGGTGGCAAATGGGATCATGTAATGACAATGAAACAGGGATTTGCCGCTGCTTACTTTGAACTTCCGGCATTAAGAAAGACTTCACTGGCATCTGACGCTACACTGGGCGTAATGGCAGAGGGAGAAGATGTGCTGAAAGGTCTGAAGAGTTTCCACTCCTTGCCTTGTTTCAATACTTACCTGCGTCAGTCATATTATGTGGATGTTTTCAATAAAGGGGCAAGCCCGTTGAAATGGAAGGCATCTGTTACGGACAACTGGATTTTATTGAGCAAGAAGGCAGGCGAAACGGCTACGGAGGAACGTATCGAAGTATCGGTAGACTGGGCAAAAGTACCGGTTGGAGAGAAAGTATTCGGGGTATTGGAAATTACTTCCGACCGGGGCGAGAAAGAGAATGTTTACATCTCTGTATTCAATCCTTCTTCTCCATCCCTTGCCGAAATGGATACTTTATTTGTAGAACATAACGGATATGTCTCTATCGATGCGGCAAGTTTCCACCGGAAAGTGGAAAATAAGGCGATCAAGATGAGAACCATTCCTAATCTGGGGATAGAGAATACGGCTATTCAGTTGGGTGATCCGACGGCTGCCCCACAACGTACTGCAGGACGTAGCACACCACGTCTGGAGTATGACTTCTATACTTTCGAGCAAGGTTCGGTTGATGTCTATACATATGTGTTGCCTACATTCGTGACAAGCAAGGACAGAGGCTATGCCGGACACGAAGCAACGAATATCGAAACCAAATATGGTGTATGTATTGACGAAGGACCGGTTTTGAATCCGTCTACATCTTCTTTTGAATATGCGCAAATCTGGTATGAGAGCGTATTGAAGAACTGTAGAATCAATAAAACAACTTTGCATATCGACAAGCCGGGTAAGCATACCGTGAAAATAATCTGTGGAGATGCCGGAACTGTATTGCAAAAGATTGTATTGGACTTTGGAGGAATGAAACGTTCCTACTTTGGACCACAACCGACAAGAAAATAGAGTTGTTTGATGAATATGTAGTTAAAGATTGCCATGGTTGTATATGACCATGGGTGATAGGGTTAACCATGAAAAAACACTTTTTACTTTTAGTCTTCCTGCTCTTTGCTGCGATTGTTGAGGCTGCTAATCCGGTAAAGCAAATGTTGGAACGTCTTCAGGAAGGGCTTTCCGACCGGTTTAAGATTGAGATCTGTTCTTCTTCTGATGAAGGCGACTATTTTGAACTGTATGGTGGCGGGCGCAAAGTCACAGTGCGTGCCAACAATTATGTAAGTGCCGCCTTTGGCATTAACTGGTATCTGAAGTATTACTGTCATGCCCATGTCTCTTTCTGTGGAGACCAGTTACCTCAATTGCCTGTTGATCTGCCACAGGTGAAAGAACGTCATGCGACTAAACTATCCGATAATTTTTACATGAATTATTGCACATTTAGGGATACCACGGCCTTTTGGGACTGGAAACGTTGGGAACGGGAAATAGATCTGATGGCTTTGAGCGGTATCAATATGCCGATGGCTATGGTTGGGGCGGAGGCTGTATGGCGGAATACGCTGTTGAAATTCGGGTATACGCTTCCGGAAGTAAAGGAGTTCTTGTGTGGACCGGCTTATTTCGGTTGGTTGCTGATGGGTAATCTTGAGAATATCGGTGGTCCGTTGCCCGATGAATGGTTTAAGGAGCAGATAGTCTTACAGAAGAAAATACTTGCCCGTATGCGTGAATATGGGATGAAGCCTGTTTTTCAGGGATTTTTTGGGATGGTTCCTTCTTCGTTGAAAGAAAAATATCCGGAAGCCCGCTTGGTGGAACAGGGACTGTGGAACTCGCTTCAACGTCCTCCTGTGCTCGATCCTGCCGATCCGTTGTTTGAAAAAATGGCAAAGGTGTGGTATGCTGAATATGAGAAGCTTTATGGGAAAGCGGACTTGTTTGGCGGTGATCTCTTTCACGAAGGTGGAAAGACCGGGGGCATTGACGTAACAGATGCCGCTCGCCGGGTACAGACGGCCATGAAACGATATAATCCGGATGCGACGTGGGTGATTCAGGCATGGTTGGGAAATCCGAAAAAGGAATTGCTGGCAGGACTCGACAGAAAGAATACGCTGATCGTTGATCTTGCTGCCGAGTTTTGGGATAACTGGCGGAAGCGCAAGGGCTTTGATAGCTTCCCGTGGTTATGGTCGCATATTTCCAATTATGGAGGTAACATTGGTCTGCACGGGCGTCTGGACGCTATAGCTACCGGTCCGGTAGATGGTCAGAAGGATTCGGCGGCATCACCGAGCATGAAAGGAACCAGCTCTACCCCGGAAGGCATCGAGGTGAATCCGGTAGTATTTGATTTGTTGAATGAAATGCGCTGGCGTTCGGAGCATTTGAATCTGGATGTCTGGTTGAAAGAGTATTCAGTGCGTCGTTATGGTGTGGAAGATGAAAATCTGAAAGAGGCGTGGACTATTTTCCACCGTACAGCTTATGGTACTTATACCGGTCATCGCCGTCCGTCAGAGTCGGTCTTTTGTGCCCCTCCCAGCTTGAAAAGAGATAAAATCACGGCTTCTGCCTGGAGTCAATGCCGGATTTTCTATGATCCGGAGCTCTTTGCCCAGGGAGTAGGATTATTCTTGCAAAGTGCAGACCGTCTGAAGCAGACGTCAACTTATCAGTATGATGCAGTCGATTTCGTTCGTCAGTATCTTGCGGATTTAGGGCGGGAAGCATATTACAATCTGGTGGATGCTTATCGGGCGAAAGATACGAAACAGTTTGATTACTGGTCGGAGAGGTTTCTGCAGCTGATTAGGGATCAAAATGAGTTACTGTCCACCCACGAATGCTTCTTCGTGGGACGCTGGCTGGATATGGCCCGTTCGAAGTCAAAACAGCCTGAATTGCAGGATTTGTATGAGCACAATGCCCGTATGCTGATCGGGACATGGACGGAGACGCTTAGTCCGGTGCGCGACTATGCCCACAAGGAATGGGGCGGACTGTTGAAGGATTATTATCTGCCTCGCTGGACTAATTACATCGCTTATCTTAAAGGTACATTGGAAGGACGTTCACTTACTGTTCCGGACTCGTTTCAAGCGGAGAAGGCATGGGTGAATGCACATAATAAGTATGTGCTTGAGACTGGTGTAGATCTCGGTGGTCGCCGCAACATTAAAAAACAAAAATATCATATTTAATCACTACTCAAAAATAGTACTATGAAAGGATTATTGAAAACAGCTGTATTGTTGGTTATTTTCTGCGCTACAGCCATGGCCTGTGGAGGTGGTGGAGAGGATGCATTGGATCATAAGGGAGGTGATGGTGGCGGAACTGGTAATAAGGGCGATCAAGAAGAACCGGAACAACCATTTGTTGCTCATATTACTCCTGTCGACAAACTCAATCAAGGTGTCCCGGTGATTAATTCGCACGCTGATGTTACTTCGCGTTCGTCCTTGAAGATGAACTTTCGGACGTATTCACAATTGGGAGAGAGTGTACTAAAATCTGCCAAACCTAATTATGTACGGGTTAAGAAATTGGCTAATGATGGTTATATCATGTTCTATCACAACAATCAGATTGGTGCCAGTTGTTCTTATGCGACCAGTACGGACTTTAAAACATGGAGTTATAAAGGCAAGCTGTTTACAAATTACAGTATTATCGACAGTAAAGGTGAAAAGAATGACCGGCGTTATTCAAATTGTGATGGGCTGGTACTTTCCAACGGAGATATTCTGGCCGTAGCCTCCTATAGGGCTAATAATGGGTATAGAGACTTACCTAATGATGCAGGTATTGAAATGAGACGTAGTACCGATAATGGCGTTACGTGGAGTGAACCGGTCTCAGTGTATCAAGGTGTCAACTGGGAGCCGTATTTGCTGGAATTGTCCTCGGGAGAAATCCATTGCTATTTCACGGACAGTAGCCGTACGGGTATTGAAGGCAAAGACACCGGAACTGCAATGGTCATATCCAGAGATGGCGGTCAAACGTGGACGCCTTCATTTGGAAGTATCCCTTACTATGTGATACGAATGAAGTGGGAACAAGACGGAAAAACATACTTCAATCATCAGATGCCGTCTGTTATTCAACTTAAAGGTAGTAATGAACTGGCGGCCGCTGTAGAGACTAATAACCGTGGAACATATTATATATCACTGGCTTATTCCGGCGAAGATGGTGAATGGGATCATCTTGATGCGGATCAGGAAGGACCGGCTGATAGCGACAATTTGTCTTTTTTAGGCAGCGCTCCATATTTATCTCAGTTTCCATCGGGTGAGACTGTGCTTTCGTATAACAAATCTTCTACTTTCTATATGAAAATGGGGGATGCCAAAGCGCGTAATTTTGGAAGTGCTTATTCACCGTTTTCAGGTAAGGGGTATTGGGGAACGTTGAATTTGGTAAATCCGCATCAATTGGTGGGAGCGATGCCTGATACTTCTAATGGAACAATCATGTTATCACAATTTATTCATCGTATCAATGCAGTACGCCGTAACGTAAAGGTGGATGGCAACAATAAGGAATGGGTGAATACGGATCATGCGCTTTTTGTCGGAGAAAAATCGCAAGTGCAGGGAACTCTCCGCTGTTCGTGTGATGACAAGAATGTATATTTCCTGGTGGAAGTACTTGACCGGAGCTTGCTGAGAGGTGATTATGCTACTGTTTATCTCTCTCCGGATGATAGTAAAAGTTTGACGAACGGTGCTAAACGGATACAAGTATCAATGGATGGATTGAAAAGTACCGAAACTTATGCCGGCAAGTGGAACAATGCGGAGATGGGGGTAGAAGTGAAAACTTATGTGTGCAATGACACCAATGAAGATCGTATTGACAACTATGGTTATATTGCCGAAATCTCTGTCCCCCGTTCCAGCCTGACTATTTCTTCGGGACAGGTATTGGTCAATTTCTCTATTACCGACAATAAAGAAGAGGAAGCAGTCAGTGATGTGTCTTCTATAAGCCGCTGGATACCGGTGGCGGGATTGTAATCTGATAATAACGTGAATAATTAATTATATAGAAACAATTGTAATGATGAAAAAGAACTATTATTTAATTTGTGTATTGTTACTGGCTGCTTTCTGTACAACCAGTATTGCTACTGCTCAAAATTATTTTGGAGATTTTCCTGTAAAAGCAGATCCTAAGACTGTTGGAA
>ENA-OVGM01002688-OVGM01002688.1-human-gut-metagenome-genome-assembly--contig:-NODE-2688-length-11242-cov-5.806114_pt1 | contig 11242 bp, 6 predicted proteins | sample MGYA00237773_ERZ505425 | MGnify/ENA primary metagenome ERZ505425 (study PRJEB26158, sample SAMN06016407) | human gut metagenome | biome: human gut; feature: ankylosing spondylitis patient; material... | reverse complement strand
CCATGGAAATCGGTAAAGCCGTAAAAGAGGTTAAGCAGGGAAAAATTGATTTTAAAGTTGACAAATTTGGTATCGTACACACTTCTATCGGTAAAGTAAACTTTGAAGCAGAAAAGATTATGGATAATGCCCGTGAATTTATGGCTACGATCCAAAAACTGAAACCTTCTTCTGCAAAAGGTACTTATGTGAAGAGTGTATTCCTGTCAAGTACAATGAGTCCCGGTATTAAATTAGACCTTAAGTCATTACTTGATTAATTATTAACCTTTAAAGGACCATTTGTAGAATGAAAAGGGAAGAAAAACAAGTAATCATAGACAATTTAACCGAGCAGATAAAAGCACACAAGCATATCTATATCAGTGATATCTCTGAATTGGATGCAGCTGCGACACAAGAGTTGCGTAGAGCTTGCTTCAAAGCAGGAATTAAACTGATTCAGGTAAAAAACACTTTGTTGCGTGTTGCTTTGGACGGTTTGGAAGCTGACTATAATGAAATTTATAGTGCTTTGACCGGTTCTAGCGCTGTGATGCTGTCTGAGACAGGTAATGCTCCTGCGAAACTGATCAAAGAGTTCCGTAAGAACCATGACAAACCTGTATTGAAGGCTGCTTTCGTGGAAGAATGTGCCTATGTGGGTGAAAACCAACTGGACGCTCTGGTTAGCATCAAATCGAAAGAAGAGTTGCTGGGAGATATCGTACTGTTGCTGCAATCACCGATGCAGAAGCTTATCTCTGCCCTGGAATCAGGGAAGAATACTATCGGCGGAGTGCTTAAAACTCTTGAAGATAGAGCATAAATATTATTATTATTTTTTGAATAAAAACATTTTAAATACTTATCGAAATGGCAGATTTGAAAAAACTTGCAGAAGAATTAGTTAACCTGACAGTAAAAGACGTAAAAGAGTTAGCTGACATCCTTAAAGAAGAATACGGTATCGAACCTGCAGCTGCTGCTGTTGCTGTAGCTGCTCCTGCTGCTGGTGGCGAAGGTGCTGCTGCTGCTGAACAGACCGAGTTCGACGTAATCCTGAAATCAGGTGGTCAGTCTAAACTGGCTGTTGTGAAGTTAGTGAAAGAGCTGACCGGTCTTGGACTGAAAGAAGCTAAAGAATTAGTTGACGGAGCACCGAAGGTAATCAAGGAAGCTCCGGCTCCTTTGAAAGAAAAAGTTTCTAAAGAAGAAGCTGCACAATTGAAAGCTCAACTGGAAGAAGCAGGAGCTGAAGTTGAACTTAAATAAGTCATAAGACCCTCCATGGGTTTCGAGGTTTAGAGTCACTTTTTGACTCTAAACCATTTTGTTGTTATTATTGTTTAGGTTCCAAAAAATTATTAGATGTCTTCAAATACTTCAAACAAAAGAATAAGCTTTGCCTCCACGAAAAATCAGTTGCAATATCCTGATTTTCTTGAAGTGCAATTAAAGTCTTTCAAGGACTTTTTTCAATTGGGTACGACGCCTGAAAACAGAAAGAACGAAGGCCTGTATACTGTTTTCAAGGAGAACTTCCCAATCACCGACACCCGGAACAATTTTGTTCTGGAATTTTTGGACTACTTCATCGACCCGCCCCGTTATTCGATAGACGAATGTCTGGAGCAAGGATTGACTTACGGAGCTCCGTTGAAGGCCAAACTGAAGTTGTATTGTACGGATCCCGAACACGAGGATTTCGACACGGTGATTGAAGACGTATATCTGGGGAATGTTCCGTATATGACGCCCAAAGGCACCTTTGTGATTAACGGAGCCGAGCGTGTGATCGTATCTCAGTTGCACAGATCACCGGGTGTATTTTTCGGACAGAGCGTTCATGCTAATGGTACCAAACTTTATTCCGCCAGAATTATCCCGTTCAAGGGTTCCTGGATCGAGTTCGCGACAGACATCAACAATGTGATGTATGCTTACATCGACCGGAAGAAAAAATTGCCGGTAACGACTTTGTTACGTGCTATCGGCTTTGAGACGGATAAGGATATCTTGCAGATATTCGACCTGGCGGATGAAATAAATGTTTCCAAAACGGGATTGAAAAAAGTCGTTGGCCGTCGGTTGGCTGCGCGTGTTTTGAAGACCTGGGTGGAAGATTTCGTGGATGAAGATACCGGTGAGGTGGTTTCTATCGAACGAAACGAAATCATTGTGGACCGGGAAACTGTTCTGGAAAATGAACATATTGATGCAATCGTCGATTCAGGTGCAAAGACGATTCTGTTGCATAAAGAAAAGCAAAATCTGGCAGATTATGCCATTATATACAATACACTGCAAAAAGACCCGTGTAACTCGGAAAAAGAAGCAGTGATGCACATCTATAGACAGCTGCGTAGCTCAGAACCACCTGACGAAGCGACTGCCCGTGATGTTATCGATAAATTGTTCTTCTCTGACAAGCGCTACGACCTGGGAGATGTTGGACGTTACAAGTTGAATAAAAAACTGGGACTTTCTACCGATCCGGCTGTTCGGGTGCTGACCAAAGAAGATATGATCGAGATTATCAAATATCTGATCAAGCTGTTGAATGCCCGTACAGATGTAGATGATATCGACCACTTGAGCAACCGTCGTGTACGTACTGTAGGCGAACAGTTGTACAATCAGTTCGGTGTCGGGCTGGCCCGTATGGCCCGTACAATCCGTGAACGGATGAACGTTCGTGACAATGAGGTGTTTACTCCGGTAGATCTGATCAATTCCAAGATCCTGTCTTCTGTGATCAACTCTTTCTTCGGTACGAATGCGCTGTCACAGTTTATGGACCAGACGAACCCGCTGGCTGAGATTACACATAAACGTCGTATGTCGGCCTTAGGACCTGGCGGTCTTTCCCGTGACCGTGCCGGATTCGAGGTGCGTGACGTTCACTATACCCACTACGGACGACTTTGTCCGATCGAGACCCCGGAAGGTCCGAATATCGGTTTGATTTCTTCACTTTGTGTATATGCAAAAATCAACGATTTAGGATTTATCGAAACTCCTTACCGGAAGGTGGAGGCCGGAGTGGTGGATCTGTCACCGGAAGGGGTGAAATATTTATCGGCAGAGGAAGAAGAAGGACTGGTAATCGCTCAGGCGAATGCGAAGATCGACGACGAAGGTCACTTTGTGAACAAACGGGCTAAATCCCGTAAAGACGGAGACTTCCCGGTTGAAGAGATCGAGAATGTCAATCTGATGGACGTTGCACCTAATCAGATTGCTTCTATCGCCGCTTCTTTGATTCCGTTCCTGGAACATGACGATGCCAACCGTGCCTTGATGGGGTCTAACATGATGCGTCAGGCTGTGCCTATCATCAAGCCGCAGGCTCCGATTGTAGGAACCGGTTTGGAAGGTGCTTTGGTGCGGGATTCCCGGACACAGATCGTAGCAGAAGGACCTGGTGTTGTCGATTTCGTGGATGGACGCCGGATCGTGATCAAATACGACCAGACCGAAGAAGAACGTTTTGTAAGCTTTGACGGGGATACGAAAGAGTATGTCCTGCCGAAATATAAACGTACCAACCAGAGTACGACCATGACTTTACGTCCGATAGTCCGTAAAGGACAGCGCGTAGAGGAAGGGGAAATCCTGACCGAAGGATATTCTTCGGAAGGAGGTGAACTGGCACTCGGACGTAACCTGAAAGTGGCTTATATGCCCTGGAAAGGGTATAACTATGAGGATGCTATCGTGATTTCTGAAAATATCGTTCGTAACGATGTATTTACTTCTGTACATGTGGATGAATATTCACTGGAAGTGCGCGAAACGAAACGAGGTTTGGAAGAGTTGACCGCCGATATCCCCAATGTCAGTGAAGATGCTACGAAGGATCTGGATGAAAACGGTATTATCCGCATCGGAGCCCGTGTGAAACCGGGAGATATCCTGATCGGTAAGATTACCCCGAAAGGAGAATCCGATCCGAGTCCGGAAGAAAAATTGCTGCGTGCGATCTTCGGTGATAAAGCCGGTGATGTGAAAGATGCTTCTCTGAAAGCTTCTCCTTCACTGAGCGGTGTCATTATCGATAAAAAATTGTTCCAGCGGATGATCGGCGACCGGAAATCGAAAGCTGCAGGTAAGACGATCCTGGCTGAAATCGACGAACAATTCGAACGGAAAGTAGGCGATTTAACCGATTTGCTGATCGACAAATTGTTCGAACTGACCAATGGGAAGACTTCTCAGGGAGTGAAGAATTACCTGAACGAAGATGTTATTCCGAAAGGCGTGAAGTTTACGCTGAAAACCTTGCAAAATCTGAATTATCTGGAAATCAATCCGAACAAGTGGACGACAGATAAACAGAAGAACGATATGATCCGTGATTTGCTGCACAACTTTGTGATCAAATACAAGGAGATCGAAGGACAGATGAAGCGTAAAAAATATAATGCTACTGTCGGAGACGAACTTCCTTCCGGCATCATCAAAATGGCTAAAGTTTACGTAGCGAAAAAACGTAAATTGCAGATCGGTGATAAGATGGCAGGACGTCACGGTAATAAAGGTATCGTATCCCGCGTTGTAAGGGTTGAAGATATGCCGTTCCTGGCCGACGGTACTCCGGTGGATATTTGTTTGAATCCGTTGGGTGTACCTTCCCGTATGAACCTGGGACAGATTTTCGAAGCTGTATTGGGCTGGGCCGGTAAAGAATTGGGATTGAAATTCGCCACTCCGATTTTCGACGGTGCAAGCCTGGACGATATCAATGCCTATACCGATAAAGCCGGTGTGCCTCGTTACGGTACAACCTACCTGTATGACGGTGGTACCGGTGAACGTTTCGACCAGCCGGCGACAGTAGGAGTGACCTACTTCCTGAAACTGGGTCACATGGTAGATGATAAAATGCATGCCCGTTCGATCGGACCGTACTCGTTGATTACGCAACAGCCTTTGGGTGGTAAAGCTCAATTCGGTGGTCAGCGTTTCGGTGAGATGGAGGTTTGGGCTCTGGAAGCTTTCGGAGCTGCTCATATCCTGCAGGAAATCCTGACCGTGAAGTCTGACGATGTAATGGGCCGTACCAAAACTTACGAGCATATCGTAAAAGGAGAGCCTATGCCTACCCCGGGGCTGCCCGAATCATTCAACGTATTGTTGCATGAGCTGAGAGGACTGGGATTAAGCGTGAACTTGATATAATGTAAAAAGCTATAAGCTAAAAGCTATAGGTAATAAGCCTTTAGCCTTTAGCTTTTAGCCTTTAACTTCAAAAATTATGGCTTTTAGAAAAGATAATAATACCAACAAGCCCAAGAGCTTTACAAAAATTGCTATCGGACTGGCCTCTCCTGAGGAAATTCTGGAACATTCCAGCGGACAGGTGTTGAAGCCCGAGACCATCAACTACCGTACTTATAAGCCTGAACGTGACGGTCTGTTCTGTGAGCGGATTTTCGGTCCGGTAAAGGATTACGAGTGCCATTGCGGTAAATACAAACGCATCCGTTATAAAGGTATCGTTTGTGACCGTTGTGGTGTGGAAGTGACGGAGAAAAAAGTACGCCGTGAACGGATGGGGCATATCCAGCTGGTCGTTCCGGTGGCTCATATCTGGTATTTCAAATCCCTCCCCAACAAGATCGGATATCTGTTAGGATTACCTTCCAAGAAATTGGATGCTGTCATTTACTACGAACGTTATATCGTGGTACAACCGGGTATTATGTCTGAAAAAGGAATCGCTGAGCTGGATATGCTCACGGAAGAGGAATACCTGGACATCGTAGATGCTCTGCCTGCCGACAATCAGCATCTGGACGATGACGATCCGAATAAATTTATCGCTAAGATGGGTGCCGAGGCGATTCAGATGTTGTTGGAACGTCTGAATTTGGACGATCTGTCTTACGAATTACGTCATAAAGCCAATACCGAGACTTCTCAGCAACGTAAAAACGAAGCGCTGAAACGTCTGCAAGTGGTAGAAGCTTTCCGTGAAAGCAAAGAGGTGAATAAACCCGAATGGATGATCGTGAAGGTGCTGGCTGTAATTCCACCGGAATTGCGTCCGTTGGTACCGTTGGACGGAGGACGTTTCGCTACTTCCGACCTGAACGATTTGTACCGTCGGGTCATTATCCGGAATAACCGTCTGAAACGGTTGATCGAAATTAAGGCGCCGGATGTGATCCTGCGTAATGAAAAACGAATGTTGCAGGAAGCTGTCGATTCATTGTTCGACAATTCACGTAAATCCAATGCCGTTAAGATCGAGAATAACCGACCGTTGAAATCACTCTCCGACAGTTTGAAAGGTAAACAAGGACGTTTCCGTCAGAACTTGCTCGGTAAACGTGTCGACTATTCGGCCCGTTCGGTTATTGTGGTGGGTCCGGACCTGAAAATGCACGAATGTGGTTTGCCGAAAGATATGGCAGCCGAATTATATATGCCGTTTATCATCCGGAAGTTGATCGAACGGGGTATCGTGAAGACCGTGAAGAGTGCCAAGAAAATCGTAGACCGTCGTGATCCGGTGGTTTGGGATATTCTGGAAAACGTATTGAAAGGTCATCCGGTATTGTTGAACCGTGCTCCGACCCTTCACCGTTTGGGTATTCAGGCCTTTCAGCCGAAATTGATCGAAGGAAAGGCTATCCGTTTGCACCCGCTGGCTTGTACCGGATTCAATGCCGACTTCGACGGTGACCAGATGGCCGTTCACTTGCCGCTGGGTAATGAAGCTGTTCTGGAAGCTCAGATCCTGATGCTTTGTGCACATAACATTCTGAACCCTGCTAATGGGGCACCGATTACAGTGCCTTCGCAGGATATGGTGCTCGGCTTGTATTATATCACCAAACCGCGTAAGGGAGCTAAAGGAGAAGGATTGAAATTCTATTCACCCGAGGAGGTGATCATCGCCCTGAATGAAAAGGCGGTAGATTTGCATGCTCAGATACAGGTGAAGATCAAGGATGTCGATCATGCTGGAAATGAATATGTCCATATGATCGAAACGACTGTGGGACGTGTTATTCTGAACCAGTTTACACCGAAGAATTTCCCGTACATCAATACACTGATTACAAAGAAATCATTGCGTGACATCATTAGTGATGTGTTCAAACGTTGCGGGGTTGATGTGACTGCCAAATTCCTGGACGATATCAAGGACCTGGGATACCGTATGGCATTCGAAGGCGGATTGTCGTTCAATCTGGCCGACGTTATCGTACCGGAAGAAAAGGATGCCCTGTTACAGGAAGGATATGACCAGGTAGAAGAGGTCATGAACAACTATAACATGGGTTTCATCACGAACAACGAACGTTACAATCAGATCATCGATATCTGGACGCATGTGAACGCCAAGCTGACCAATACGTTGATGAAACAATTGGCCGAAGACGATCAGGGATTCAACTCTATTTATATGATGCTTGACTCCGGGGCCCGTGGTTCCCGTGAACAGATCCGTCAGTTGGGCGGTATGCGTGGATTGATGGCGAAACCGCAGAAATCGGGTGCTACCGGTGGTCAGATTATCGAGAATCCGATTTTGGCGAATTTCAAAGAGGGATTGTCCGTGTTGGAGTACTTTATCTCTACTCACGGTGCCCGTAAAGGTTTGGCCGATACGGCTCTGAAAACGGCAGATGCCGGTTACCTGACCCGTCGTTTGGTGGATGTTGCCAACGATATTACAATCACAGAAGAGGATTGTGGTACGTTGAGAGGGGTTACTATCGCTGCTATCAAAAATAACGAAGAAGTAGTCGCTTCGTTGTATGAAAGAATCCTGGGACGTGTGTCTGTACACGATATTTACCATCCTCACACCGGTGAGTTATTGGTGAAATCAGGAGATGAAATCACTGAAGAGATTGCCGAAGCCATTGAGAAATCACCGATCGAACGTGTAGAAGTACGTTCTGTACTGACTTGCGAAGCGAAGAAAGGGGTATGTTCGAAATGCTACGGACGTAACCTGGCTACCGGTAAGCTGGTACAGATGGGTGAAGCTGTCGGTACCATTGCTGCACAGTCTATCGGTGAACCGGGTACACAGCTGACCTTGCGTACATTCCACGTGGGTGGTACGGCAGGTAACATCTCGACCGAGAACTCTCTGAAAGCGAAATATGACGGTATCATAGAATTCGAGGAATTGCGTTCAGTAGAATATACACAGGACAACGGTCAGAAATGTGATGTCGTTGTCGGCCGTTTGACTGAATTGCGGATTATCGATAAGAATACCAACATTATCCTGATTACGCATAATATTCCTTACGGTGCGAAACTGTTTGTGAAAGACGGTCAGGAAATTAAGAAGAATGATCTGCTTTGCGAATGGGACCCGTTCAATGCATTGATCATTACTGAATTCAGTGGTAAGATCGGTTCTGAAAATTTGATCGAAGGAGAGACTTACAAAGAAGAATCGGATGAAACGACCGGTTTCCGTGAAAAAGTAATCACCGAGTTCCGTGATAAGACCAAAGCACCTGCTTTGACCATTGAAGACAAAAACGGGAATATCGTCAAGAGTTATAACTTGCCGGTAGGGGCTCATATCGTAGTGAAAGAAGGAGACGAAGTAACGGCCGGTAGTACGATCGTGAAGATCCCGAGAGCTGTCGGTAAGGCAGGCGATATCACGGGAGGTCTTCCTCGTGTAACCGAATTGTTCGAGGCTCGTAACCCGTCGAATCCGGCAGTCGTTTCTGAAATCGACGGTGAGGTGACTTACGGTAAGATCAAACGGGGTAACCGCGAAATTATCGTAACTTCTAAAGCCGGCGAGGTGAAGAAATACCTGGTTTCTCTGTCAAAACAGATCCTGGTACAGGAAAATGACTATGTACGTGCCGGTACGCCGTTGTCCGACGGAGCGATCACTCCGACCGATATTCTGAATATTCAGGGACCGATTGCCGTTCAGGAATATATTGTGAATGAAGTTCAGGATGTATACCGGATGCAGGGTGTGAAGATCAACGATAAACATTTCGAGATCATTGTACACCAGATGATGCGTAAGGTATTGATTCAGGATTCCGGAGATACCCGCTTCCTGGAGAATCAGATCGTGGATAAGAGCGAGTTTATGGAGGAAAATGACGAGATGTTCGGTAAGAAGGTGGTGATGGAACCCGGAGACTCCGATCGCGTGAAAGCCGGCCAGATTATTTCTGCCCGTACACTCCGTGATATCAATTCTCAGTTGAAACGCCGGGATTTAAGAGTTGTCGAAGCCCGCGATGCTGTACCTGCAACTTCGGCTCAGGTATTGCAAGGAATCACCCGCGCTGCTTTGCAGACTTCCAGCTTTATCTCTGCCGCTTCTTTCCAGGAAACGACAAAAGTATTGAACGAAGCTGCCATCTACGGTAAGGTGGATCCGTTGGAAGGCTTGAAAGAAAACGTGATCTGCGGTCACTTGATTCCGGTGGGTACCGGTATGAAAGAACTCCGGGGATTGGTCGTTGGATCGAAAGAGGAAATGGAGAAAATGCAGGGTAACAAGTAACTGGAGTAAGAGCAAAACGATCGGTTGCTTTTGTAATATAATCCGATGCGGTATCAAATTTATTTGAATACTGCATCGGATTTTGTTTGATTTCTGTGAAGCGAATGTTGATTCATTGATAGTTGATTATTGGGGAAAATATCGTTTGGGGATAGTGTTTCAAAAAGTGTGTGTGTGTTATTTTTGAGTATGATGTTTTTACTGGCTCCGGCAGGTAAGGTACAGCGTAAGATTTAGGATGAGACGGAACAGGAAAAGCAGGAACGGATGGTTTGGTGGACACGCGACCGTTTCGGTAGGTTTATCCATTGAGGATTGTACACCTTGCCTGCCAGATATGGGTGGGTGATGCGCTATGAGAAGATTCTGGTGGAAGATTCTGAAAAGTATTTCGACTTGTTCGATCCGGATTTGTATAATCCGCGTGAGTGGGCAAAGATGGCGAAGGCTGCGGGTATGAAGTATGCGGTGATCACCACCAAGCACCACGAAGGTTTTTGTCTGTTCAAAACTGATTATACGGACTATCAGGCCCTGAACCCTCCCTTGTGCCGCAAGGATTTGATCAGGGAGTGGGTGGAGACTTTCCGGGCGGAAGGACTGAAGGTGGGGTTTTATTACAGTCTGCTGGATTGGCACCATCCGGACTTTGAGATTGACCGGATTCATCCGCAGGTACCTAAAGATCCGATCGGAATTGCGGTTCGGTAAGGCCAATGCAAGTGTGACCCACAAGGATGAACTGGACGAAAAGGATATTCTTTTGGTGTTACCGGATGTCGGGCCCGATGTTGAAATTCCGGTGATAGAGCTGATATCGAATTGATAAAAAGACTTTCTGTCCCGATTCGGGGACAGAAAGAAAAAATGCCTGCAGTTATTCAAGCCTGTCCTTTCGGTTCCAGATCGATAGGAAATCCTGTCGGTTGCTGGTTTTCCGAAGCAAGGCGTATCGTACCGTTATCCTGTTCATATTTCCAGATATTGTCCTGTAAAGCCAACATCAGGCGTTTGGCATTTTCGGGAGTCAGAATAATCCGGCTTTTTACTTCCGGTTTCGTTACTCCGGGCATCAAACGGATAAAGTCGATAATAAACTCTGAAGTTGAATGTGCTATGATCGTCAGATTTGCATAAGTGCCTTGGGCCACCTCGTGGCTCAGATCGATTTCCAGTTGGGTCTGTTTTTGTTCGTCCATTGTTTATTAAATTGATAATCAGAGTGCTTTGATTTGTGATATTTCTATCTGAACAAATATATACTATTTTATATAATGAACGTAAAATTTTTTCCGGATTCTGATTTGAAAAAGTGAAATAAAGGCAAGATGGTAATTACCGGCCGATTTTGTGTTATCTTTGCCGGAGCATTACGAACAGAGTGTGATGTGAGTGATTGTTGTAAATAATAAAAAACAGAGAAAAATGACTGCGAATTGGTTTGAAGCGAAGGTGAAGTACATGAAGGTGAACGAGGATGGGCGTGAAAAAAAAGTAAATGAAGCTTACCTGTTGGATGCGATGTCGTATACGGAAGCAGAGAGCAGGATTATGCATGAGATGGAATCGGTGATTTCGGGAGATTATTATATCAGTAGTCTGAAAAAATCGAATATTACGGAACTGGTTCCTTCGGAAGATGAAAATGACGACCGTTGGTATAAGGCGAAGGTAAATATCATCGATGCCGATGAAGTGAGCGGAAAAGAAAAATCCACCGGTCAGTATTATCTGGTGGCAGCC
>ENA-OVGM01002685-OVGM01002685.1-human-gut-metagenome-genome-assembly--contig:-NODE-2685-length-11248-cov-3.948182_pt1 | contig 11248 bp, 10 predicted proteins | sample MGYA00237773_ERZ505425 | MGnify/ENA primary metagenome ERZ505425 (study PRJEB26158, sample SAMN06016407) | human gut metagenome | biome: human gut; feature: ankylosing spondylitis patient; material... | reverse complement strand
CATGCCGCTATTTCAGAAATTTTTCTCCATCTGACTGTGCCCTGATTTACGGGATTGCCGGTGGAACCCCGCAATATCTTCTTCAGATGGATGATTCCATGAGTGTTGATGAAAACATAAAAAATACATTTTTAAATTCATCCTCCGCCCTCTTCGAGGAACCTGAAAATCTTCTCAAACAGGAAGTACGCGAACCATCGCTATATAACGCAATTATCTCAGCGATTGCTTCCGGAGCTTCCAAGCTATCGGAAATCAGCACAAAAGTCGGCGAAAACAGCAGCACCTGTACTGCTTATTTAAAAAATCTGATCTCTCTGGGACTAATTCGCCGCGAAACACCTTACGGGGAAAAGAACTCCAAAAAAACAATTTACACGGTTGAGGACAACATGTTCCGCTTCTGGTACCGGTTTATTCCTGATAATGCCTCCCTGATCGTCCGCGGCGCATCTGATCTGGCCTATCAGAGGATCAGACCTCAGCTTTCCGACTATATGGGAAAAATCTTTGAAGATATCTGCACCCAATATTTATGGCAGCTGCTCTTAAATGGAAAATCTCCTGTTTTCTTCAAGGAGCTTGGGCGTTGGTGGGGAACTGATCCAGCCACACATGCGCAAACAGAAATCGACATCATGGGAGAGCAGGACAAGAATACAGCCTTGTTTTGCGAATGCAAATGGACAAACGATCTCGTTGATTCCGGTGTCCTCGAGCTCCTTGTCCATCGAAGCCAGCTTTTCCACTACAACTCCACACATCTGTTTCTGTTTTCGAAAAACGGTTTTACAAGTGGATGTACGGAAATGGCCGAAAAACTCGGAAACGTGACTCTCGTCTCCTATTCAGATATCTATGGCAGTTGTCAATAGGCGAATCACCCCCCATTTTTTATAGAATGTGCCTTTTTGTAACAGGGAATTTCACAGAATTCCCTGTTACGCAAGAATAAAGGGAGATCCGTTATCCTTCGGATCTCCCTTTGATATTCCTTATAATCTCGTCCCGATCAATTCCGTCAGCTCCTCCAGTGTCGCAACCGAATTGATCTCATTTCTTAATGCCGCAGAATTCGGATACCCGGCGGTATACCAGGCGACGTGCTTCCGCATCTCCCGCATTCCCGCGAGCTCGCCTTTAAACTCCATCATCATCTGGCCATGGCGCAGGATCATGGCTTTCAGCTCCTCCACGGAAGGTCTCGGGAGAAGCTCGCCCGTTTCGAGATAGTGGGTGATCTGCTTAAAGATCCACGGATTTCCCTTCGCACCCCGGGCCACCATGATCCCGTCACAGCCCGTCTCCTCCACAAGGCGCTTCGCATCCTGCGGTGTAAAGACATCTCCGTTTCCGATTACCGGGATCTTCACAGCTTTTTTGACCTCGCGGATGATATTCCAGTCAGCTTTTCCAGAGTAATACTGCTCTCTCGTTCTACCATGGACAGCCACCGCCGCCACACCGGCACTCTCGGCGATCTTTGCGATCTCCACGGCGTTGATGCAGGTATCGTCAAAGCCCTTGCGGAATTTCACAGTCACCGGCTTTTTCACCGCTTTCACGAGTTTCGTGAGGATTTCCTCCACCAGCTTCGGATTTCTCATAAGGGCAGAGCCTTCACCATTCTTAACGATCTTCGGCACCGGGCAGCCCATGTTGATATCGAAAATATCGTATGGACCATCCTCCAGGCTCGCCGCGATATCCGCTACAATATCCGGATCAGAGCCAAAAAGCTGCAGGGACACGGGACGCTCCCGCTCATCCACCTTTAAGAGCTCCTGAGTATTTTTATTCTTGTAGAGGATCGCCTTCGCGCTCACCATCTCCATGCACACCAGACCTGCTCCCTGCTCCCTGCAGAGGATCCGGTACGGCATGTCCGTCACGCCCGCCATCGGGGCGAGGATCACATTGTTTTCAAGTTCCACATTTCCGATTTTTAACGTCATTGAATCAAAACTCCCTCTGCGTTTACGTACCGTCCGTCCGGCGCATAAGCGTTGGTTAACATGTCTCCGTCTGGTTTCTGGAAGTAATACCAGCTGCCCTGAGAGTTGACCCATCCGTATGCCATCGTTCCGTCCGTGTTCAGGAAATAATATTTTCCTTCTTTCAAGAGCCAGCCCGTCTGCATAGCTCCTTTGCTGTTTAAATAGTACCAGTTTCCATTGACATTCTGCCAGCCGGTCTGCATGATTCCATACATATCCAACAGATATGTCTTTCCATCTACATAGCCCCACTGACTCGAGACCGGATTTCCGTCCGGCTTATATAAGGCCCATTTCCCGTCAGCCCGCTGTCTCCAGCTGCCGCCGCGGTAGGTATTGTGGATGTAGATCGTGCTGTTTTCTGTTTTTGCGTACTGCTGTGCCGCCTCGTTTCCCGGGCCTTTCGAGTACACGTAATCTTTCTCGCTGTCGAGTCCGCCGCCCGGATTGGAACCGGACGCTCCGGGGCCGACATTGGAAGTCCAGCCGTTGTTGTAGGCCGGGTTGTTTTCCGGCTGCTCCTGATAATATATGATATCGTGATCCTCCATGCCCGGACCAATGTTGAAAGCATAGGCAGTCATCCCTGCTGTTCCGGAGTCTGTAAGACTCAAAAGTACAGCACCTCCAATTCCGATCGCTGCCGCCATCATCGTTTTCCTCGCTTTTCCCTTATAAACATATCCCGCACAGATGCTTATTTTGTTTCGTATGCATTTCCAGCCTGCTCTTCTCATATCGTTTCCTCCGATACCGGTGTTATTCTCCCTCTTTTTCCAGCTGGTCTTCCAGCTTGCCGCCGAGAAATACCACACGGTAGAATAACTCCAGAGATTCTAAAAGTTCCTTCTTTTCTCTCTGGTACTGGCGGATCTTAAGACCACTTCCGATCTCATCGAAGAGATAATCCTGATCCTCCGCTTCCACACGGAACTCGAGGTTTCCTTCCGGGGTGAATTCGAGGAAGAGGATGCCGCCCACATCCTCAGTAAAGAGGACGCACATGATCTGAAGTTCCTTTTTGATGTTTTCCGGAAGAAGTTTGAATTTTTCGTTGAAGTAATATTTCTGCTGGTATGAGTTTGCGCCGCAGAGGATAATGTTTTCCTGTTTATTGTTGTTTTCTGCCATGATATATGTTTGCTCCGTTTCCTGTCATATAGTGTGATTGTAACTGTTCAGTAGGTCTGCGCATTTACTACGCTGACCGTAAGAAAACTTAGAATAGATAGCAAAAATCTTATCGGCACAGCCGATTTGGAATGGATTTTTGCGCGTAACTGTGAGGGCAAATGTTTTTGACCCCAACATCATTTTATATAACCTGTCCATGGTTTTAGCATTTTTGAAGCTTAACTGCTTTAGAAGAAATTACAGGTATCTCAAAATATCAGATATTGAATCGATATGGTAATCCGCCTTACTCTGGTCGAATCCGAACCGGTCATCCTTCAAACCGGCGATTGACATTCCGGCGCGGTATGCCGCCTCGATGCCCACGGTAGAATCCTCCACGACAAAGCACTCGTCCTCACGGATTCCCAGAGTATCCGCTGTATAGTGGTAGATCTCCGGATTCGGTTTGCTCTGTTTAAACTGCTTTCCACTGACGATCAGGTCAAATTCCGGGCGCATGCCCACCTCCTCCACGATCCTCGAGATCAGCTTCGGACCTGTGGAGGATACCAGCGCGACTGTATAGCCGCGGCGCTTTAATTCCTGCACTGTGGTCTTCATCTCCGGGCGGAAGATCTTCCGATAATCGATCCGGCTGTAAATGTCTCTTTCGGCCCACTCTTTGATCAGTGTTTCCCAGGTCTCACCGTTATTCACGGCCCGTTCCATCACAGTCCAGCTATCCTGTCTGCTGCGGCCTACCATTGGGGTGATGTCTTCCATTGTCACCGCCGGGTTCTTTTCTTTTGCGAACTCCAGCAGGTATTTCATATATACAAATTCACTGTCTACCATAACGCCGTCCATGTCAAAGAGGACGGCCCTGATCGGGCGTGTGATCTTCATGTAAATTCCTTTCCGGCAAACCTCGCGCGGACGCCTGCGGCAATCCATATCTTCACGCGGGTGTGCATGATTGGTATGTAGTGCCTTTTTCATCAGCCGGAAGCTCCATCAAAATTTCCGGTTAACGGAAAAAGGCGGCTTAAGGATAAGCCGCCTATATTCTATCGTATTTCCCTCTATTTTGCAAGAATCCCGCGCATTTTCAGGTAGTCTACCACGCACTCCACCATATCATCGTAGGAAAGTTTCGTGGTGTTGATCATCAGATCGTAGTTCTCAAGATTCTCCCAGCTCTTTCCGGTATAGTAGCGGTAATAGTCGCGGCGCTCCCGGTCGATCCGCTTAATATTCTTTAAGATATCTTCCTCCGGGAAGTATCCTTTCTCACGGACTTTGTTGATCCTCTCCTCGATCTCCGCATACACAAAGAGCCGGACAAGGTTTTCAGTTCCGTCGAGGACATAGTCGGCGCAGCGGCCGATAATAATACAGGATTCTTCCTGAGCCAGTTTCCGGATGACCGATGACTGGAACCGGAACAGGTTGTCAGATGAGATCAGGTCAGATCCCAGAGACGGGGTTCCGTTTTCCGGAATCAGAGAGTGGATGATCCGGTATAACAGCTTATTTCCGGCTTTTTCATCGGCAAGGTGGAAATAGCTCTCGCGGATCCCGCTCTCCTCGGAGGTCATCTTTAAGATCTCCTTATCGTAAACATGAAGTCCAAGGCGCTCGCCGAGACGTTTCGCCATCTCCGCTCCGCCGCTTCCATACTGTCTTCCGACCGTGATCACAAATTTCTTATTCTCCGCCATAAATGCCTCCTTCTTCCCCTCCCGCCTCTCGGCAGATGTACCTGGAAAAATCATGGGAATGCTTTTTATTCTATCTGTATTTTACCATATATAGTTTGAAATTTTAAGTCTTTTTTATAATATTTTCGCTGTTTTTCAGCTCCTTCGTAAGTTTCACAATTACAAAATACAGGCATATAACTCATGTCTTTACAAGCAATGTCGGATATCCCAGCTTTCGAAGTTCCTGCTCCTGCCGCACTGCATTTTCCATATTCCGGAATGCCCCGGCGCGGACATAATAAAGTCCGTCCTTAAACGTCATAAACGCAGGGAATCCCTGGGATTTCAGGTGCTCCACTTCCCTCTCCGCGTTAGCTCTTACCCGATAGATCCCGGTCTGAACCATATAAAAGCCCGGCATCTCCTCGCCTGCCGTCTGCTTTTCCAGCTCCGCAAATGTCTGCACGATCCCATCCGCGATGGCATCCGCGGTCCGGCTCATGTTCTCATCGAAGAAGTCATTGTCCTTCTCATTGTCGATAAATCCAACTTCCACAAGAACCGCCGGAAGTGCTGTATCCCTGAGGACCACAAGATTCGGCCTCTCACTGATTCCAAGGTCGTTCCAGCCCACCGCCGCAAGCTTTTTGTTGATATTCTCCGCAAATGTCTCCGCATCGCCACCTCTCCCAAAGATCAGGCTCAGAGTTCCGGAAGCAGACCCCGGCACCGCCATGGCATTCCGATGGATCGACAAAAACAGATCCGCCGTGGAGCTGTTCCCGATCTGCGCCTTCTCATATGGACTGTTGTATACATCGCCGACTCTCGTGTACTCCACCCGGACCCCCCGGCGTTCCAGGGCATTTCCGATATCATAAGACAACGCCAGCGTATCGTCCTTCTCCCGTCTGTTCCCATATACCGCCCCCGGATCACTCCCGCCGTGACCCGGATCAATGATGACACTGTTCTGCTTTGCCAAAATTATTCTCCTTTTTCATAAATTTTATGATATGATACAATCATTGAGTCCAAAATCTGCGCTGTCCGGATATCCACAGCGATTTTTTGAATGAATGATCGGATACCTTATCATATTCCCGTATCATCAGACCTGCGCCATCCATGTCTTAAAACTTTCCCTGGCAATCACACGAAAGGATCTCTTTACACCATGTTAATCGTATTCAACCAGATGGTGAGTCTCTTTCTCTTAATGCTCACCGGCTATCTCGCCAACTGATCCGGCGTGATCGATAAGACTTTTGAGTCGAAGGTCTCCCGGTGATCACCTTCCTCGTCCTGAGATTCTTTATCAGGAACCGCATACTTTTAGAGATCTCCACGATCCTCTCCGGCTGCCCTATTGCTGGAAACGTGTCCATGCTCTGTATGGAATACAACCAAGATGTCACCCTGGTGTCGAAAGGGATCTGTATCTCCACTCTGCTGCCCATGATCTCGATCGTGTCGGCATTGGTTGCGATCTTATAAATATCTCTGCCTCAGGCCATCCAACAATTGGTTGGAAATTCCTGCGGCAGATTAAAAAACGCTGTTTTTGCAGCAAAAAGGACATCTGAACCAGAAATACCCTCGTATCTCTCGTTCAGATGTCCTTTTTATTTTTCGTATGTATTCCTATTCCTGTACCTGCACGCCTCGTGGACCTACATGGGTGGCGAATACCACCTGGGTACTGGTCTTGCCGAACTTCTGGAGCTGGCCGAGGAAGCTATCGAGCTGCATTGTGCTCTCGAAGGCAACCTTCATGATCACGGAGTATTCTCCGGTAACGCTGCTGCACTCTAAGATGTTCGGGATTCCTTCCGCGTAGTTATAGAATTTCTGCTTGTCCTCCGGAAGCACGTTGAGGTTGATGAAGGCGAGGATGTGATATCCAAGCTTCATCGGATCGATCTGTGCCTGGTAGGATGTGATGATTCCATCTTTTTCCAGTTTTTCAATTCTTGCTGAAACCGCCGGGGAAGAAAGGAATGTCTTCTCCGCGATCATTTTCAAGGACGCTCTCGCGTTATGCTGCAGGATCTGCAGAATCTCCCTGTCAATATGATCCATAATTATCTCCTTTGTTCCGGTTTTCAAGTATATTTAGCTGTGTCATATGCCCGGAACTCCTTATCTATATACAGATAACCGTTCAGCCGCGCCGCATCCCTACGGCAGACATCTGTGATATCCAGACCACCAAACGATTCCTGCGTTCATGTTTTATCTATGCTGCCCGACCGTATTTTCACGGATCCAGCACTGTTTTAAAGGCACCCGGCTGCTGTCAGTCTGGTATTTCAGATCTCCCCGTGGAACACTTCCGCCGCCGGACCTGTCATAAATACAGTGTCCTTTTCTCTGTCCCAACGGATCAGAAGGTCGCCGCCGAGCAGTGTCACGCGGACTTCATCGTCAGTAAGACCGTTTAAGATGCAGGCGACCGCCGTCGCGCAGGCACCTGTTCCGCAGGCAAGCGTCTCTCCGGAACCACGCTCCCAGACACGCATATTTACATGTCCGCGGTCTACGATCTCCACGAATTCCGTGTTGGTGCGGTCCGGGAATTTTTCGTGGACTTCAAAGGACGGGCCGATCTTTTCGATCTCCATATCCTTGATTCCATCCATAAATACCACCGCGTGGGGATTTCCCATGGACACGCCGGTAAAACGGTACTCTTTTCCATCCACCGTGATCGGCTCCCCGATCTCGGAGGTCTGCACCGGACGCCCCATATCCACCGTCACAAGCTCTACCTTGCCGTCTTTTAATTTCATAGACAGATGCTTGATTCCGGATGCAGTCTCCACGTCGATCTCCGTCTTATCCACGATTCCGTGGTCATAGGCGTATTTTCCGACACAGCGAATCCCATTTCCGCACATGGCACCCCGGGATCCATCCAGATTGTACATGTCCATCTGGCAGTCCGCAACCCTTGACGGCTTAATTAAAATCAATCCGTCCGATCCGATTCCGAAATGGCGGTCGCTGACCATCTTTGCCGTCCCGCAGGGATCTTCCACAGTCTCTTCAAGACAGTTTACATAAACATAATCATTTCCGATGCCCTGCATCTTCGTGAATTTCATATTTTCTCTCCTATATGCTCCATCCCCTGTGCGAGGATCGTCTGGATGTGACCGTCCGCAAGAGAGTAGAGAACGCTCTTTCCTTCCCTGCGGAACTTGACAAGGCGCATCTGCTTCAGGATCCGAAGCTGGTGGGAGATCGCAGACTGTCCCATTCCGAGAAGACTTGCAATATCGCACACACATAACTCCGACTGGCTGAGTGCATACAGAATACGGATCCTTGTGGAATCGCCGAATACCCGGAAGAATTCCGCAAGATTCTGGAGCTCCTCGCCTTCCGGCATCACGTCCATCACCCGTTTTACCACCTTGTCGTGGACATGAATAAACTCACAGTGCGGGGCGATCTTTTCGTCCTCTCTGATACCCATGTTCCTGCTCCTTTACTGCTGCTGCCGCAGGTCATACGGACAGCAGTTCTTTCCACGCAGTTAGCGCACGAGAAGTTTGCTTACTTCGTACTGCTCCTCCGGGATGTCTTTCTTCATATTCAGTGCCTCCTGGATGTCGAAATCCACGAACTTGCCGTCCTTGTAGGCTACGATACGGTTGCTCTTTCCTTCCGCCAGAAGCTCTGCAGCTCTCGCACCCATGATGGACGCGTAAACACGGTCCTTACAGGTCGGTGTACCGCCTCGCTGGATGTGGCCAATGATGGTGGCACGGGTCTCGATACCTGTCGCCGCCTCGATCCTTCTTGCCATGGAAGTGGAGTGTCCGATTCCTTCAGCGTTGATGATGATGTGATGCTTTTTGCCGCGCTTTCTGTTCTCAATGATCCGGTTGATCAGGTACTGCTCATTGCCGTCGTAGCGCTCCGGAAGGAGAATATCCTCCGCGCCGTTGGCAATACCGCACCAGAGAGCGATATATCCGGCATTTCTTCCCATAACCTCGATGATACTGCAGCGCTCATGGGAGGTGGAAGTATCACGGACTTTATCGATGGCTTCCATCGCTGTGTTTACAGCGGTATCGAAACCGATCGTATAGTCGGTACAGGCGATATCAAGGTCAATGGTTCCCGGAAGACCGATCGTGTTGATTCCGAGAGCGGAAAGCTTTCCGGCACCGCGGAAGGAACCGTCTCCTCCGATAACTACCAGACCGTCAATTCCATATTTCTTACAGATTGCTGCTGCTTTCTGCTGTCCTTCTGGTGTACGCATTTCCTCGCAACGGGCTGTCAAAAGAATCGTTCCACCTCTCTGGATCGTGTCTGATACATCTCTGGCACTTAAATCAATAATTTCCTCGTTAAGAAGTCCTGAATAACCTCTTCTGATTCCTCTTACCTTCAGTCCTTTTCCCAATGCGGTTCTTACAACTGCACGGATTGCAGCGTTCATTCCCGGTGCGTCTCCACCACTGGTCAATACGCCGATAGTTCTGATTACTTTTTCTGCCATGATATGTCTCCTCCGTCTCTTCTACTTTGTAACTTTACTATCCTTTTGCTTAATTTGTCTCAATTCACACGTTATTGTATAATATTCACCCCTTCATTTCAATGGGTTTTTCTATTACTTTTACACAATCTTCTCCAAAATAATTCGTCAATCTGCTCAAAATTCCAGGTTCTACCTGGATATTTGCGTTTTTAGGAAGTCTTTTTACCGCTCTCTCCGCTTTGCAGAAGATTACAACCTGGTCCTCACCCTCACTTTCCGCGAGCATCCGGAACAGATTCTGCTCATCTTGAAGGTAACTCTGTTTGTCGGTATACCGGATCCACAGTTCTTTTTTCGTCATCTCAAACGGAATCACCTCTTCACAGATCAGCTTACTTGCATTATCATCTTCTTCCGATACACGTCCCCGCACAAATACTTTGCTGTCCTCCTGCAGATACTGCTGGCTTTTCTCATAGCTCTGCGGGAAAATGACAACCTCTACCGTTCCAAGAAGATCCTCTACGGTAATAAATGCCATCGTTTGATTCTTCTTTGTATATTTGATCGTCTTCGATGTGATCATACCACCGATGATCTCCCTTGACCCGTCACGCACTTTTGTCCGTCCGGTCTCTTCATCAAGCTGAAAATCCAATGTCGTTGCGGAAATACTCTTGCGCCATTTCTCTTCATATTCTTCCAATGGATGTCCGCTGATATACACGCCGAGTACTTCTTTTTCAAATGCAAGCATCGTTTCCTTCTGGTATTCTCCCACATCCGGAAGCGTGACCTCAAATTCTTTTTTCTGTTCGTCATCTACAATATCAAAGAGCGACATCTGTCCGGCAAGCGAATTTTTCTTGTTCTGTGCTACCTGATCCATGATCTGTACATAAATGATCATAAACTGCTTTCTGGTCCCTTTCAGACTGTCAAATGCGCCGGATTTGATAAAGTTTTCTACCGCACGTTTATTGACTTCCTTACCGGAAAGCCGTTCCAGAAAATCCTTCAGATCACGAAACGTGCCATGCTCTTCTCTGTCCCGGATGATCTGCTCGATCACCGGTCTTCCAACCCCCTTGATCGCCGCAAGTCCGTAACGGATATTACCGTTATCTACAGAAAAATCACCAACCCCACGATTGATATCCGGCGGCAGGATAGAAATTCCCATCTGTCGGCAAGTGTAAATGTATTCGGCAACCTTTCCCGGATTGTCGATGACAGAAGTCATAAGCGCTGCCATATATTCTACCGGATAATAATATTTTAACCAGGCTGTCTGATAAGATACCACCGCATATGCCGCAGCATGCGACTTGTTAAATGCATATTTGGCAAAATCAATCATTTCATCATAGATCTTATTTGCCGTCTTCTCGTCGATTCCATTGGCAATACAGCCTGGTACGCCCTCATCCGGATTCCCATACACAAAGTTCTGACGTTCTTTCTGCATGACGTCGCCCTTCTTCTTGGACATTGCTCTTCGCAGGAGGTCACTTCGTCCGAGTGTATAACCTGCCAGATCACGCACGATCTGCATAACCTGCTCCTGATATACGATACAGCCGTAAGTCGGCGCAAGGATCGGCTCCAGCTGCGGGCAGTCATAAGTAATGCTTTCCGGGTTATTCTTGCCTTTGATATACTGCGGGATGAAGTCCATCGGACCCGGACGGTATAATGAAATACCGGCGATAATATCTTCCAGATTCTGTGGCTTCAGTTCTTTCATGAAGTTCTTCATACCGGCGCTTTCAAGCTGGAATACTCCGTCCGTCTTTCCTGTTCCGATGGATGCAAGGACTGCTTTATCATCATAATCTATCTTATTGATATCAATCGTCTTTCCACTGCTGATACCTGCCAGGCGTTCTGCATCCTGGATAACTGTTAATGTACGAAGTCCCAGGAAATCC
>ENA-OVGM01002679-OVGM01002679.1-human-gut-metagenome-genome-assembly--contig:-NODE-2679-length-11271-cov-3.644437_pt1 | contig 11271 bp, 10 predicted proteins | sample MGYA00237773_ERZ505425 | MGnify/ENA primary metagenome ERZ505425 (study PRJEB26158, sample SAMN06016407) | human gut metagenome | biome: human gut; feature: ankylosing spondylitis patient; material... | reverse complement strand
TATTGCAGATAAGATTATTGACAAGGCTAAAGAGAATGATGTACCTGTTTATCAGGACAGCAAGCTTGCAAATACGCTTTCAAAGCTTGAAATCGGTGATATGATACCGCCGGAATTATATGGTGTTGTAGCAGAGATTCTTGTCTTTGTCGATGAATGCGACAGAATAAGGGGAAAAGTTAAACATTGAGTATAAATAATAGAAAACTGGGTTCAAAGTGGGAACATGCGGCTTCCGATTATCTTAAAAAATCAGGATATGAGATATTGGAGACTAATTTCAGATGCCGTATCGGTGAGATTGATATAATAGCAAAAGCGGAAGATACACTTTGTTTTATAGAAGTAAAGTATAGAAAAACAAGCAGATATGGCTTTGCGGCTTCGGCTGTAACACAGGCAAAGCAGCAGATTATAAGACGCGTTGCACAGTATTATCTGTATACACATAATATTGCAGATACTCAATGCAGATTTGATGTTGTGGCTTTTGATGCCGGAAATCCGCAGATTATAAAGAATGCATTTTAAAGCTGACAGGGCTGCCTGTGACACATTGGATGTGGGAAAAGATTATAATAAAAACAATACAGGGGTTATAATGAACAGTAATAATTTTGGGCGTATTGTAAGAAAAGATAATGAACGCCTTTTTTATAATATTTTTAAAACATATGGCATGGCAGATATTAAAGAGTCGAATTATATTGACACAATACATTTGTACAATGAACCTGTGCCTCATATTAAGTTTGCACCTTTTGAAAAGTCCTCATTTGTCAGCCAGTGTTTTTCAACGAGACTGGGAGGCGTAAGCAGTGGAATGTTTAAGAGCATGAATCTGACATTTAATAAAGTCGGAAGTTATGAAGCTGATTTGCGTGATAATGTTATGGAAAATTTCAGGCGTATGGGTAAAGTGATTAATACGCCTGTTGAAGATATGGTTTATTCAAAACAGACACATACCAATAATGTTTTGTATGTTGATGACAGTAATCGTGGAATGGGAATAGTGAAAGACAGGAATTATGATAATATAGACGGTCTTGTCACTGGTACGAAGGAACTTACGCTTGTGACATCGTTTGCGGATTGTATCCCTGTTGTCATGGCAGATGAAAAATCACGCTGCATAGCATCAGTTCATGCCGGATGGCGTGGAACAGTCAGCAATATTGTTAAGAATGCCATAAATATGATGACAGATAAGTTTGGAAGCAATCCGTGCGATATAATTGCATTTATCGGTCCGGGAATATGTGGTGACTGCTATGAAGTGTCACAGGATACAATAAATGAATTCAGAAAAAACTATAGCCAGAGCGAATGTGAACTTATAATTCAGCCGGAAAATAAACCTGGAAAATATCTTCTTAACTTGTCAGGGGCTGATTATATTAATCTGATTAACGCAGGTGTCAGACCGGAAAACATTTACCTGTCTGATGTATGCACAAGCGATAACAGCGATATTTTGTTTTCACATCGTGCAAGCAGCGGAAAACGAGGAATAATGTGTAATTTTATAAAAATAATTAACTAATATATTAATACCCGGAGGATAACCATGAATGAATTAGAACTTTTAAATGATACTGAGGAAATAATGCCTGAAAATATTATTACAAAGGAGCAGTTCGTCAAATTCGTTGAGAATAGTGTGAAATTTGAGGAGCTTATGATGATGTACAGATGTGCGATAAGGGAAGTGCAGACAAAGCTTGAAATATTAAATGATGAATTTAAGACAAAACGCCAGCGTAATCCGATTGACAGCATACGTTCAAGAATCAAATCGCCTTTGAGCATATATGAGAAACTTAAAAGAAGGAATCATCCTATTTCAATACAGTCGATAGCAGACAATCTTAATGATGTTGCGGGAATCCGTGTTGTTTGTCCGTTTATAAGTGATATTTATGATGTTGCACGCATGCTTATATCACAGGACGACGTGGAGGTTATGGAAGTAAAAGATTATATCAAAAATCCAAAGCCGAACGGTTACAGAAGTCTCCATTATGTAGTAATTATTCCTATTTTCTTATCGTCAGGAAAAGAATATATGAAAGTTGAAGTCCAGATAAGAACGATTGCCATGAACTTCTGGGCAAGTCTCGAACATCAGATGCATTATAAACAGTTTGATAATGATGATATGCCTGAAATAGTAAAACAGCTTACAGAATGTGCTGAAAATATTTATCATACAGATGTACGGATGCAGGAAATCAGGGAAGATATACATAAGTTTAATGAATAAACATTTATAAAAAACTTAAAAGCTGCCGCTTAACGATAGATTGTGTTAAGTGGCAGCTTTGTTTTATTTACGCGTGTAACGAGCCAAAGTCCGTGCTTGCACGAGACCTTGGCGACTGCCGCGATAACTTGAGAAACTCGCGGAGCGTGTTTCTCATAGTTATGTGAATAATGAATTTTAAAAATCAATGTTTTTTCTTTTTTCTTTTGGCACTATTAGTTATAAAAAATACTATAAGTGCAAGAATTGCGATAGGAAGAAGCAATGAAAGAACAGTTGTCATTATTTCTGAATAAATTGGATTGTCAAATATTGATTTTTTGATGTTTTTATATTCGGCTGTTTTTACTATATTTTCAAGTTCTGTTTTCATGTTGTCTGTAAGCACTGACTGGTTTGTCTGGAGCGAAAATGAAATTGCCTTGCCACGCATGATTGTATAATATTTTCTGAGATAAACAGTTACATCATTATTGGCAATTGAAGTTACATCTGTTACAAAGTATGTAACACCGTTGATTTTATCAATATATGAATTGGTAATGTTTTCCGTGACAATCTCATTTTTTGTGTTGTCTCTTGATTCGACATATGATTTGAAGCTGCTTTGTAACTCATCATCGCTTAAATCGTTAAGTGATTCTACACCGGAAGGAGCGTCTTTTCCGCTTAAAAGTATTTCATATGTAACATTCTGCTTTGGTATGATTTCAAGATAAATATTATTAACTTTCATAAGTGCACGAAGCTGTTCTACGTCATCTGCACCTATAAGGTCAAGATACGAATTGTTAGATGTAACATTCTGTGTGAAACAGACAAGGTCGTCTGAAACTGTTACAGCGACATCAAGGTCTGCAATTTTGTAAGTCGATGCTTTTGAAGTGTCGGAAAGAGAAATGTCTTCTGCCATTACAGGAACAAGTGATGTGATGGCAAGCTGTAGTCCAATTAAGACGGCTGCTGCCGATTTACACAATTTTTTGAATCGTGATGTATTTTTTAACATTAAAAATGTACCTCCAATAAATATTAACACGTCTATAACAATATCACATAACTTTACAAAATACAATTTAACTGCTATTATATATTAGATTATGTTTATTAATTTTTTGTAAATTTGTTAATGGAGGCTATAGATGAGCAAACCTATTGTAGCTGTTGTCGGCAGACCAAATGTTGGAAAATCAACATTATTTAATGACCTTGCGGGACAGCAGATTTCTATTGTAAAAGATACACCCGGTGTTACAAGGGACCGTATTTATGCAGATGTGACATGGCTTGACAGGTCGTTCACACTTATTGATACAGGCGGTATTGAACCTGAAACTAATGATATTATTCTTTCGCAGATGCGTGAGCAGGCTGAGATAGCTATTGAGACAGCTGATGTAATCATATTCCTTACTGATGTGCGTCAGGGGCTTGTTGATTCAGATGCCAAAGTTGCTGATATGCTCCGCCGTTCTCATAAGCCGGTAATACTTGTTGTAAATAAAGTTGATAATTTCGATAAGTTCATGCCGGATGTATATGAATTTTATAATCTTGGCATTGGCGACCCGATTCCGGTTTCTGCTGTTTCAAAGCTGGGAATCGGAGATATGCTTGATGAAGTAATTAAGCATTTTCCTGAAGATTCAGATGGCGATGAGGAAGATGACAGACCTAAGATTGCTATAGTAGGCAAACCTAACGTAGGTAAGTCATCAATTGTAAATAAGCTTGTCGGTAAAAACAGGGTTATTGTTTCCGATATTGCCGGTACTACAAGAGATGCTATTGATACAACGATAAAGTATAATAACAAAGAGTATGTATTTATTGATACAGCGGGATTACGCCGTAAAAACAAGATAAAAGAAGAGATTGAAAGATACAGTATTATACGTACTGTAGCGGCTGTTGAGCGTGCTGACATTGTTATTATTGTAATTGATGCGATAGAAGGCGTTACAGAGCAGGATGCAAAGATTGCCGGTATTGCACATGAACGCGGCAAAGGTATAATTGTTGCCGTGAACAAATGGGATGCAATCGAAAAGAATGATAAGACGATATATGAATATACCAATAAAATAAAAGATACGCTTTCATTTATGCCTTATGCAGAGATTCTTTTTATTTCAGCACTCACAGGACAGCGTCTCAATAAGATTTATGAGCTTATTGATGAGATTATTGACAGCCAGAACATGCGTGTGCCTACAGGTGTGCTTAATGAAATACTTACAGAAGCAGTTGCTATGCAGCAGCCACCTTCAGATAAAGGAAAGCGTTTAAGAATTTATTATATTACACAGGTGTCTGTAAAACCGCCTACATTTGTAATGTTTGTAAATGATAAGCAGCTTACTCATTTTTCGTATACAAGATATATTGAAAATAAGATTCGTGAGGCATTTGGCTTCAGGGGAACTTCAATAAGATTTATTAACAGGGAACGCAAGGAGAAAGACTGATGTTAGAACGTGTGATTTGTCTTGTAACCGGCTATCTTTTAGGCTCAATAATCCAGGCCGGCTACTGGTATGGAAGATTTAAGCATATTGATATAAGAAAATATGGAAGCGGTAATGCCGGAACAACTAATGTTATGAGAACACTTGGCAAAAAAGCCGGTATGACAACATATCTTTTTGATGCATTAAAGCCAATTATGTGTATGGCTATAATTCATTTTGTATTTGGCAATAAGAATGGTAATGAGCTTCTTCTGATGATGTATGGCGGACTTGGCGTTGTGCTTGGACATAATTTCCCATTTTACCTTAATTTTAAGGGAGGAAAGGGAATTGCTGCGACATCGGGAATTGTACTCGGACTTTTATTTTATCCTACACACTGCTGGGCATTTGCTGTACTTGGAGCATTGACATTCGGTCTTGTTACGTATTTTTCAAAGTATGTATCACTCGGTTCACTTATGGGAATCGGCATGTGGTTTGTTGAATTCGTAATATGGGGCTGTCTCGGCTGGCTTCCACTTTCAGGAAGTGTACTGTATGAATGTTACGGAGTAGTATTTATAATTACACTTCTTGGATTTATACAGCATAGAGGCAATATTAAGCGTCTTATCAACGGAACCGAGCGTAAAGTCGGACAGAAGAGAACGGAGGAAGTAAAATAATGGCTGAAGTTACTATAATGGGTGCAGGAAGCTGGGGGCTTGCCCTTGCTATTCTGCTTAATAACAACGGACATCATGTAAATGTATGGTCAGTATTTCCTGATGAGGTAGAACTGCTTGCAAAAGAGCGTGAAAATAAAAAGTGTCTTCCGGGTGTCCATATTCCTGAAAATATTGAATTTTCTGCTGATACAGAATATGTTGTTGAAAAATCGGATGTTATCGTTCTTGCGGTTGCGTCTCCTTACACAAGGTCAACAGCAAAGCTTTTTGCACCTTATGTAAAAAAAGGACAGTATATTGTCAATGTAGGCAAAGGAATTGAAGAGGATACGCTGATGACGCTCTGTCAGGTTGTCGAGCAGGAAATACCGCAGTGTACGGCAGCGGTTCTTTCAGGACCGAGCCATGCTGAGGAAGTGGGTAGAATGATTCCTACAACATGTGTAATAGGCACGCATAAAAAAGAAGATGCTGAATATCTTCAGAATATATTTATGAATGATGTGTTCCGTGTATACACAAGTCCTGATATGCTTGGAATATGCATTGGTGGTGCATTAAAGAACGTTATAGCACTTGCTGCCGGTATTGCTGATGGCCTTGGCTATGGAGATAATACAAAAGCTGCACTTATAACGAGAGGAATAACAGAGATTGCAAGACTTGGAATTGCCATGGGTGCAGACCCGATGACATTTACAGGCCTTACTGGAATTGGCGACCTTATTGTAACATGTGCAAGTATGCACAGCCGTAACAGACGTGCCGGTATTCTTATCGGAAAAGGTTATACAAAAGATGAAGCAATGGCAGAAGTACAGATGGTTGTTGAGGGCGTTTATGCTGCGAAAGCGGCACATAAGCTTGCAGAAAAATATAATGTTGAGATGCCTATAGTTGAACAGGTCAATGCTGTTTTGTTTGATGACAAAAAGCCGTCAGAGGCTGTAAAAGAGCTTATGCTTCGTGATAAAAAGATTGAGCTGGCAGACAGCGATTGGAGGTAATATATTGAGAGTTATTGCAGGAACAGCAAGAAGTCTTCCTTTAAAGACTGTTGATGGAATGGATACAAGACCAACAACAGACAGAATAAAAGAGACACTTTTTAATATGCTTCAGACAGATGTATATGCATCAAGATTTCTTGATTTATTTGCAGGAAGCGGAGCTATAGGAATAGAAGCTTTGAGCCGTGGTGCCAAAGCTGCTGTATTTGTGGAACATTCAAAACAGTGTGTTGAATGTATAAAAGATAATCTCAAATTTACAAAGCTTTCCGATAAGGCTGTTGTAATGGAACAGGATGTGTTATCGGGAATAAGCAGACTTGCCGGGAAAGGTGTTTTTGATATAGTATTTATGGATGCACCTTATAAAACAGGACAGGAAAGAGATGTCCTTGTGGCATTAAAGAACGGCGATATTATTGATAAATACACAATAATCATAATTGAGGAGGCACTTGATACAGATTTATCATATGTATCTCAACTTGGTTATGAAATATACAAAGAAAAAAGATATAAAACAAACAAGCATGTTTTTTTAAGGATTGGAGAATAAAATGAAAACTGCTATTTATCCCGGAAGTTTTGACCCGGTGACATTTGGACATTTAGATATTAATAATAGTTCAAAAACGCCATTGTTTTCCGTGGACGAACGTGTTAATATGATAAAAGAGGTCACGGCTGATATACCTAATGTTGAGGTCTTGAGTTTTTCCGGGCTTTTGGTTGATTTTGCAAGAAAGCATAATGTTCAGGTTATAATAAGGGGACTTCGTGCTGTTACAGATTTTGAATACGAGCTTGCAATGTCACAGACTAACAGAGTGGCTAATCCTGATGTTGACACAATCTTTTTAAATACAAGCCTCAAGTATGCTTATCTTAGTTCGAGCATTGTTAAAGAGATGGCACAATATGGTGGTGACATAAGTAAATTTGTGCCTGCACAGGTTGTAGATTTAGTATATGAAAAATACCATATAAAAAATAAATAAAGGGGATATACATGATGAGTAGAATAGAACAGGTAATAAGTGATATAGAGGCTTATCTTGATGACTGTAAATTTCAGCCATTTTCTAACACAAAAATAATAGTAGATAAAGACCAGTTAGAAGATATGCTTGCAGAGCTTCGTTTAAAAACACCGGAAGAAATTAAGAAATATCAGAAGATAATTAATAATAAAGAAGCAATTTTAAATGATGCAAAAGAGCAGGCAGATGCTATTCTTGATGCTGCCAAGGTTCAGACAGAAGAACTTATCAATGAGCATGAGATTATGCAAAGAGCGTATGCACAGGCAAATCAGCTTATTGAACAGGCTACTGCACAGGCCCAGTCTATTCTTGACAATGCGACAGAAGATGCTAACAGCATAAGAATGGGTGCGGTTGCATATACAGATGATATGCTTTCAAAGCTTCAGTACATAATTGAACATTCAATAAAAGATAATAAAGAAAATATTAATGATTTTATAACTCAATCCTGTCTATATACTGATTGTGGATTGTCTAAAATATTAGGAAATATGTCCGTTCTTGCAATGAATAAGAATGGGACAGTAATACTTCCTGGCCTTTTCGAAACAAAAAAATCTTTAGTTGGAAAATCTGATAACTTGAATAAGCTATTAATTCAATTGCTCCAACTACAAATACAGACAAACAACGGAAATGTTATGAATATATTCTCTGTTTATCGTATATTTGCTTTTTTAGGAGAATTGCTTAGGGATGCTAATGATGTAAAAAAGGAATTAACTAACTCTATTGAAAGACAACTTGATTCACACTGGGATCTGTTAAAAAAGAATTCACAGATAAGGCTATACATCGGAAATCAAAATAAAGAGGAAATAACAGAGATACATAATATTGAAGATGTATGGTTAGAAAATCTAACATCTAATATCTCTATAGAAAATGAAAACGGTTTAAATTCTTTAATTCTTTTTTATAAACACGTATTTGAGTGGGAAAGAATAAGCTTTGATAATGAACTAGTTATACAGCCCTATTGGATTGATCATATATTTACACGTTTTTACCATACTATTCATCATTTTAATTCAAAAATTAAATTAAATGATTACATAAATAATTCGATACTAGCTTTTTGGAATGCATTAATTGTAGAAGGATTTTATGCAGATAATAGCTCAAATCGAATTCAAAATGACCAAAATGGAGATATTAGAGAGATTTTTTTCAAAAATTATCTATCTTATCTATTTAGATATAAAAACGAGAAATCATCAAGGTTCTTGGAACAAGATTTATTACTTCAATGGTTATTGTATTGTCCGATATTGCATAAATATATTAATCCCTTGATTAGTAAATTTATAATAATAGCTCGTTTGCATCTTGAAGGGTTAAAAGAAAATGATGATTATGAAAAAGAGTTTATTGAACTTTTAATGAATAGTAAAAATACTAATAATAAGTTCAGCAATGAAAAATTATTTAGCGAAAATGACTTAATAGCATTATACATGAATAAAATATGTATGCCTCAAAACGAAACTGAAATAAGTTATGATAAAAAAGAATTACTGAGTTCTTTAATTGATTATTACAATCTTTATGATAATAGTCAGATATACGAGTTATTAAAAGTATTTAGTATAGAACAAGAGAAATAAAATGCAAATAGATATACCGTTTTTTGCTTATATATTAAGGGATACATATACTTTGTCCAATTATGATTCAGGTAAGGTTACTCCATTAAGTGAAATAAGGCGCAGATTATTAGACTCTTCCAGATCTTTTAATCCTTATCTGCCGGACTATATTTATGAGAACCGTTATCGTCATGAAAATGAAGTTCCTGATAAATCTTATATAGAGAATTTAGGGAGTTTCATTACTAATGGTTTTGTTTCATTGGCAAACAAATACTTATATAAGGTGAATGGAAACTTATATATACAGAAGGAAAAATTAGAAGAGTGGATGGCAGTAATGCAACTATGTCCGCCGCTTTTAATTTGTGCTGCATATTATTTAAACGACTTTAGGAATAGAAGCTCAAATTCTTCCTTTTTCCGGCAAGTCTTAATACCTCAATTTAGTTCCTCTGCCATGCGTATTCCCTATGTATTTGAGTTGGATAATTGGATAAATGATGGTAAAGGGCTCATGGATTTACATGTTCATTTAAATGGAACGACTGAAACTGATATGTTATGGTGGTCACAAATCGGACAAGTAGATAAATGGATTGCATCTTTAAGAGACTCATTAGTGAAAGAAAGGGTACGAAGCCAATATGAACAATTATACATTGAACAGGAACAATTTATTAAACAGCTTCGTCTGGCATTAAATATTATCAAGAAATTGGTAAGAATTATAAACAAAGATTACAAGCTGTTCAAAAATGATTGGGATTACTATATAGACAATGGGAATACTCCAGTATTAGCCAAAGGCGCTTATTTTTATTTGGCGCTTTTTGATAAGATTCAAAATGAAGGCAACCTGAATATTGCCTGTAAATTTCATCATCTCATTCTGATATTGGGAAATCTCCATAAACTACTTGTACAACAGAAAAATCAAAAAGGTTTTACTCAATTTGGGGTTATTCCTGATAATGACTTACGCTGGTCACATGAATCGAAGGAGTATCTTAAACGTTTACGGCAAATAATATCAGATAATCAATTTTGCTTTATAGATTATTTGGAAGGACGTTTTTCACCTAGTAGCCAATCAAATGATAACCTTAAAATAATTAAGAAAATAAATGATGATTTTGAAAAGCTTTGTAAGGAAATTAGCTCAAACAGAAAAAAAGTAGAACTTTCTTTAATAGCACATTTCATCAAGAAAATGGATAAAAATCCTTATAGCCACTTTGAACGGCATAGTGAATTACGCAGGGAAATTTCTCAAAAGAGTCATAGTTTACTAAATGTAGTTCAACGGATAAAACACAATAAGTGGGATGTCCAAATAAAAGGTATAGATGCAGCTTCCAATGAAATGAGCGCTGGCCCCGAAGTTTTTTCACCGGCCTTTAGATATATGCGTAATCATTGGACGGGAAATGAAGATCTTAGGATAACATTTCATGCGGGCGAAGATTTTGTTCATCTGCTGAGTGGACTGCGAATGATAGTAGAAGCAGAAGAATTTCTTGAAATGAGACAAGGTGACAGAATCGGACATGGAACAGCTGCGGGTATTTCTCCGGCTCTATGGATGGAACGAGTAGGTGATAATGTACACATCAGTCAAGGCGAATGGATGGATGACCTGCTGGTTACTTATTACCTGATATCTTCAGAATACAATCCATACATTTCCTTGAAGTCTTTATTGACTAAATTAAAAGATGAGATTGAAGATTTAGCTTTTAAAATATATCAAAAGCCAACATCAATTACAGTATTATTAGATAGCTGGAAGTGCAGAATGTATGATCCAAGGAGATATCTTTTAAACGATAGAACAGCAGAAAAAGACGAACAGCAGAAAGAATGTGTATGCAGAAGATTATTGTCAGACTATCATGTGAAAGATTTGTATTTTCAGTACCATTTCAACTCTTTAACAAAAAAACGATATAATAATATGATTTCAGTATCAATAGATAAAGGAATCTTTTCTGTGGAGGATTTTATACATATACAAGACTTAGTATTATATAAACTAGCCAGAAAAGGTATAGCTTTGGAGAGTCCTATAACCAGTAATCTTAATATTAGTTTTTACAAAGAATTAAAGGAACATCATTTAGAACGCTGGTTAAAGGGACATTCCGCAGATGGTAAGATTCCAATGCCAGCAGTAGTTATCGGAAGTGATGATCTAGGAATTTTCATGACCAACATC
>ENA-OVGM01002671-OVGM01002671.1-human-gut-metagenome-genome-assembly--contig:-NODE-2671-length-11315-cov-33.265098_pt1 | contig 11315 bp, 8 predicted proteins | sample MGYA00237773_ERZ505425 | MGnify/ENA primary metagenome ERZ505425 (study PRJEB26158, sample SAMN06016407) | human gut metagenome | biome: human gut; feature: ankylosing spondylitis patient; material... | reverse complement strand
TGATGCTCAGCGAGCAGATCGGCACCGCAGCCCATCAGGTGCTGGAAAAGACCCCTCCGGAACTGGCAGGCGATATCTTCCGCAATGGTGTCATGCTGACCGGCGGCGGTGCACAGCTGCACGGCCTTACCGAATACCTGAGCGAAGAGCTGAAGGTGGAGGTGACGGTTTCGCCCGATCCCGTCAACTGTGTGGCACTGGGCACTGCCATGAGCCTTGGCCTGAACGACAAGCTGGAAACCGGCTTTTTGGATGCAACGCCCCGCATTGGCCGCAGATAATCAAAGCTGCACCATTTATCCATGAATCTGAACAAAAGCGCCAAAAAGAAAAAATATCTATTTTTGTTGAAATAAATTGGAAAATAAGGTATAATGTACCCAAATTGATTTTCTGCTGACGATCTTGTATCGGACGCAGTATACAAGAAACAGGAGGAAAACCATGGATTTAGGTTTTGACGTGGTCGTTACCATTACCGGCATCGTACTGGTGTTCTTGATCCTTATCCTGCTGATGGCGATTATCACGCTGGAAGGCAAGATCTTCGATTCGATGAACGCAAAGAAGAAGGCTGCCAAGGAAGCCGCCAAGGCTCCCGCTGTACAGCCCGCTGCACCCGTGCAGCAGGCCGCAGCTGCTCCCGCTCCTCAGGTGGAAGAGGGCATTCCCGGTGATGTGATCGCCGCCATTATGGCAGCAATCCATGCAATGGGCAACGGCAAGTACACCCTCAAGGCTGTGCGCCGCAGCAAGAACGGCTGGGGCAATGCGGGTGTAAACGACACCACCGCACCGTTTTAACAGAGGAGGAAGAGCATGACACAGTTTATTGATACTCTGGTCGGTATTTTCCAAAGCTCCGGCTTTGCGAAGTTTGGCGAGCCGGGCGGCTACCTGTACGCAGTTATGATCTGCGTGGGCTGTTTTTTGCTGTACCTGGCCATCGTCAAAGAGTTTGAGCCGCTGATCCTGCTGCCCATGGCATTCGGCATGATCCTGGCAAACCTGCCCGGCAGCGGCGTTATCCACATGCAATATTTCGTCGGTGACGGTCTGGAACACCCCATGTGGGTGGAGATCCTGAACAACGGTGGTCTGGCCGATATGCTCTACATGGGCGTTAAGTTGGGCATCTACCCGCCGCTGATTTTCCTGGGCATCGGCACCATGACCGACTTCGCACCCCTGATCTCCAACCCCAAGAGCCTGCTGCTGGGCGCTGCCGCTCAGTTCGGCATCTTCGGTACTTACATGGGCGCTCGTCTGCTGACCGCTACCGGTCTGGTGGACTTCACCCAGAAGCAGTCTGCTGCTATCGCCATCATCGGCGGTGCAGACGGTCCTACCGCTATCTTCGTTACCTCCCGTCTGGCACCTGAGCTGCTGGGCTCCATCGCTGTGGCGGCCTACAGTTACATGGCTCTGGTGCCTGTTATCCAGCCGCCCATCATGAAGGCACTGACCACCAAGAAGGAACGTACCGTCGTGATGAAGCAGCTGCGCACCGTCTCCAAGACCGAGAGGATCATCTTCCCGATCATGGTCACCATCATTGTCTCTCTGATCGTGCCCGATGCCGCTGTTCTGGTGGGTATGCTGATGCTGGGCAACCTGATGAAGGAGTGCGGCGTTGTGGATCGCATCCAGAAGACTGCCGGCAATGAGCTGATGAACATTATCACCATCTTCCTGGCACTGTCCGTTGGCTGCACCACCTCTGCAAACACCTTCCTGAACACCCGCACCCTGTTCATCATCGTGCTGGGCCTGATCGCCTTCTCCTTCGGCACCGCAGCCGGTGTGCTGTGCGGCAAGGTGATGTACGCTGTGACCGGCGGCCAGGTCAACCCGCTGATCGGTTCCGCAGGCGTTTCCGCTGTGCCGATGGCCGCCCGTGTGTCCCAGAAGGTGGGCCAGAGCGAGAACCCGCAGAACTTCCTGCTGATGCACGCCATGGGTCCCAACGTGGCCGGCGTTATCGGTTCTGCCGTTGCTGCTGGTATTCTGATCAACATCTTCGGCTAAGCATTCCCTGAAAAACAAACGTTCCCGTCCGGTGGTCCTGTACTGCCGGGCGGGTTTTGTTTTGTCACTGTGCAAGCTCTGATAGAGAAGCATTATCTTGCACACTGACTGATTTTGAACAACGTATCGTCAAAAAAGTCACTGTGCAAGGCTTGCACACAGACAATGCCTGCACACTGAGTCTCTGTGCAAATAGGGGTCAGAGTGCAAGACTTGCACACAGACGAAAAATAACGATATATAATTATATATTTGTCTCTGTGCAATCTGTTTCACCCCGGTAGAAAAACCATGTGGACCCTCCGTCTGCGCCAACCGCCTTGTGGTGTGGCAGAGCATGGCTCCACGGAACCTGCCCGGGGCGGCACCGGCAGCGGACCCCCTGCGCAGAAAATGGGCCGCAAAATTTCCGCGCAAATGCCGCCTGCAAACGCACCGGCTATTCTCAATTTCCTGAAAATGTGGTATACTGTTCTTTGACAATAAAAGGAGACAGGGGAACCCATGGCAACAGATCTGACACAAGAATTCTGCGCTCTGCGCGACACCTATATCGAAAAGCAGTTCGGCCGCCTGAACGAGATGCAGCGGCGGGCGGTGTTTACCACCGACGGCCCGCTGCTCATCCTGGCCGGAGCCGGCAGCGGCAAGACCACCGTGCTGGTCAACCGCATTGCCAACCTCATCCGGTTCGGCGCGGCCCACGGCTCGAAGCAGACCCCCCGCCCGGCCACCGAAGAGGACGTCAAGGCCCTGCGCAGTGCCATCATGACCGGCACCGCCGCGCCCGGCTGGCTGGACGGTATGCTGCGGCAGAACGCCGTGCGCAGCTGGAACGTGATGGCCATCACCTTTACCAACAAGGCGGCCGGGGAGATGAAGGAGCGCCTGCGCCGGATGCTGGGCGGGGAAGAGGGCGACGAGGTGTTTGCCTCCACCTTCCACTCGGCCTGTGTGCGCATCCTGCGCCGCTGGGCGGAGGAGATCGGCTACCCCCGCAGCTTTACCATCTACGACACCGACGACGCCCAGCGGGTGATGAAGGCGGTTTACAAGGACCTGAACGTGGATGACAAGTTCTTCCCCATCAAGAGCGCCATCAACCAGATGAGCCGCTGGAAGGATCAGCTGGTCAGCCCGGAACAGGCCCTTGCCAACCCCGCCAAGGACACCAAGGGCGCACTGGCGGCCCGCATCTACGCCGCCTACGAAAAGCGGCTGAAGGAGGCCGGTGCCTTCGACTTCGACGACCTCATCTACCAGACCGTGCAGCTACTGGCAGAGCACCCGGACGTGCGGGACTTCTACCAGACCAAATACAAATACCTGCTGGTGGACGAGTATCAGGACACCAGCGTGGCCCAGTTCCGGCTGGTGAGCCTGCTTACGGGCCCGGACCGGAACATCTGCGTGGTGGGTGATGACGATCAAAGCATCTACCGCTTCCGCGGGGCTACCATTGAAAACATCCTCAACTTTGAAAAGTGCTACCCCGGGGCAAAGACCATCCGGCTGGAGCAGAACTATCGCTCCACCTCCAACATCCTGAACGCCGCCAACTGCGTCATCCAGCACAACACCGAGCGCAAGGGCAAGACCCTGTGGACCGACAACGGCGAGGGCGACAAGGTGCAGGTGTACACCGCCGAGAACGAGCAGGACGAAGCGATGCACATTGCGGACGTCATCGGCCAGCACCTCAAGGCGGGCGGTCATCTGGCCGACCACGCCATCCTCTACCGCATGAACGCCCAGTCGGCTCCCATCGAAAGCTACTTCACCCGCGCGGGCATCCCCCACAAGATCGTGGGCGGCCAGCGTTTCAACGACCGCAAAGAGGTCAAGGACATCCACTCCTATATGTCCATCGTGGCCAACCCCCGCGATGACGTGCGCCTGCGCCGCATCATCAACGAGCCTGCCCGTAAGATCGGCAACACCACGGTGGAGGTCATTGCAGACCTTGCCGCCCAGCAGGGGGTGAGCATGCTGGAGATCATCGGCCACGCCGACCAGTACGCCAAGCTCAGCCGGGCTGTGATGCCCTTGCTGAAATTCTGGCAGATCTACCAGAGCCTGCAGGATTCGCTGGAGACCAAGACGCTGGACGCCTTTGCCGCCGACGTCATCGAGCGGACCGGCTACAAGGCCATGCTGGAAGCCGACGCCGCCAAGGGCCACGAGGACGCCGCCGACCGCCTGCAGAACCTGGGTCAGCTGGTGAACAACGTCAAGAACTACTGCGACCAGCACGGCGAGGACGCCACGCTGGAGGGCTATCTGGAAGATATCGCCCTCATCAGCGACATCGACAGCTACAACGAGAGCGCCGACCAGGTGGTGCTGATGACCATCCATTCGGCCAAGGGGCTGGAGTTCCCTTATGTGTTCCTCATCGGTATGGAAGAGGGCGTGTTCCCCAGCGAGATGAGCAAGTATTCCGAGGCGGACCTGGAAGAAGAACGCCGCCTTGCCTACGTCGGCATCACCCGCGCCAAAAAGGAACTGTACATCTCCAACAGCGTCACCCGCATGCTCTACGGCCGCACCCAGCGCAACGAGCCCAGCCGCTTTTTGCGCGAGATCGAGCCGGAGTACATCGAAGAGACCCGCAGCCCGGTGCTGGAACAGCGTTCCCGTCTGGGCGGCTGGGGCAGCAGCTACAGCGACACCGTGCCCGGCGGCGCGTCCGGGTACTCCGGGCCTTCCGGCTGGGGCCGCAGCGCCGGGGGCTACGGTTCCGGCGGCTATGGTTCCCGCTCCGGCGGCGGTTACCTGAACCGCGAGTACAACGCCGGGGAGCGCAGCGGGTTCGGCTCCGGTTATGCCGGGCGGGGCACTTCCTCTTCCGGCTACGGTGCCGCCTACGGCAACAGCTCCACCCAGCCCAAGGTGCGTTCGGGCGGGTTCGGTGCCGGGTATTCCGGCGCGGGCACCGCAAAAAAGCCCATCAGCTTTACCGGTGCACCGGCGGCCAAGGCCGCGTCTGCCGGGCCGAAGCATTACGAGCCGGGCGACATCGTGGAGCACAAGGTCTTTGGCCGGGGCACCGTGCTCAAGGTCAAGCCTGCGGCCGGAGACCAGATCGTGGAGATCAACTTTGAAAAGGTCGGCATCAAAAAGACCATGGCCAATTTTGCGCCGCTGACCAAAATCACAACGGAGGAATGACACAAAAATGATGACAGTTCGTTTGATCGCCCATACCCCGGAGCCGGAAAAGGTGGTGGCGGCTGCCGCCAAGCTGTGCTACTCCGACGCCCACATCACCGACCTGCTGGACGGCCTGACCGAGGAAAAGACGGCAAAGTTCCTGACCATGCTCAGCGACCTGGGCCACGCCAGCCCCATCGAGCACGCCAGCTTCACCTTTGGCATCGAGGGGGTCAGCCGTACCTTGCTGGCCCAGATCACCCGCCACCGCATCGCATCCTTCAGCGTGCAGAGCCAGCGCTATGTGCGCCTGGACGATTTCCGCTATGTGGTGCCGCCGGAGATCGAAGCCATCCCGGAGGCAAAGGCGGCTTTCCTTGAGAGCATGAACGAGGACGCCAAACGCTACCTTGACCTTGCCCACAAGCTGGAAGAGGGCCACACCGCCCGCCTGATGGCCGAGGGCATGCCGGAAAAGGCAGCCCGCGCCAAGGCCGGCAAGCAGGCCAATGAGGACGCCCGCTTTGTGCTGCCCAACGCCTGCGAGACGAAAATGGTGGTCACCATGAACGCTCGCAGCCTGCAAAACTTTTTCCACCTGCGCTGCTGCAGCCGCGCCCAGTGGGAGATCCGCCAGCTTGCCGAAGAGATGTTCAAACTGGTGTACCCGGTGGCACCCCACATCTTTGCAAAGTCCGGCCCGGCCTGCGTGAGCGGCCCCTGCCCGGAGGGCAAGATGTGCTGCGGCAAAACCGCCGAGGTGCGTGCAAAATATGCCGCCATCAAGGAAGGTGCTGCCGTATGAGCAAGGGCAAGCTGATTGTCATCGAGGGACTGGATGGCAGCGGCAAGGCCACCCAGGCAAAGCTGCTGGCCCAGCACCTGGCCAGCCAGGGCCTGCCGGTGCGGGAGGTCACCTTCCCGGATTACGCCAGTGATTCCAGCGCCCTGATCAAAATGTATCTGGCCGGGCAGTTCGGCTCAAAACCGGACGATGTGAACGCCTATGCGGCCTCCAGCTTTTTTGCGGTGGACCGCTATGCCAGCTACAAGACCGACTGGGGCCGCTTTTACGAGGAGGGCGGCGTGGTCATTGCTGACCGCTACACCACCTCCAACGCGGTGCACCAGTGCTCCAAGCTCCCGCCGGAGCAGTGGGAGGCGTTTTTGCACTGGCTGTTCGATTACGAATTCCATCTGCTGGGCCTGCCCGCACCGGACAGCGTCATCTACCTGCAGGTGGACCCGGCGGTCAGCCAGCGGCTGATGACCGCCCGCTACCACGGTGACGAGAGCAAAAAGGACGTGCACGAGAAAGATACCGAGTATCTGGCCCGCAGCCGCCGCGCCGCCGAGTATTGCGCGGAGCATCTGGGCTGGACCACGGTGCACTGCACCCACAGCGACGCCATGCGCAGCATCGAGGACATCCAGGCCGAGGTGCAGGGCATCGTGCTGGGCGGACAGTAACATAAAATACGATAAGAGGGGGCATCCTGACAGATGTATCGTTTGATGCAGCCATCCGACAAGGCGGCTGTGCTGGCGCTGTGGCAGCGCGAGCGCGGCGAGTCGGAAGAATTTGCGGCCAACGCCGTGGAGCGTTTTGCAGGGCAGCAGAATGTCTATGTGGCCGAGGAAAATGACGCCATTGCCGCTGTGGCACTGGCGGTGCCGGTCACGCTGCAGGGGCGGCAGGGCAGTTACCTCTACGGCCTGTGCGGACAGGGCAGTTTGATCCTGGCCGGCCTGCTGGACTACCTGTGCGCGCAGCAGAAGCTGCGGGGCGCAGGCTTTACCGTGGCCGTGCCCGCCACCCCGGAGCAGGCCGCTCTGCTGCAGGACAAGGGCTTTGCCCGCGCCTTTGCATTGCGCTGCCTGCCGCGGGAGGTGGCCCGCAACCTGTGGAGCCAGGCCGAGTTTGACAGCGTTACCGCCAAGAAGCTGTGCGAGCTGCGGGAGAAGTTCTGGCCCGATACGGTGCAGTTCACCCCGGAGCGCATGGCCGTGGTGCTGGGGGACCTGTATTCCCGCGGGGCCACCATCGTGGCCAACGAGCGGGGCTACGGCGTGTACTTCCGCAAGGAGGACACCCTGTATTTCGTGGAGCTCATGGCCGAGGACGACCGCGCCGCCGAGGTGCTCATGGAAGCCGCCCGCGAGAAGGAAGTCATCGTGGAAAAGGCCGTCATCACGGTGGGTGCCGCCCAGTCCCTATTCCTGGGGGAGGGCACCCGGCAGGAGTACGGCATGATCCGTTTTGACGGGGAGCCCTTTGACGTATCGGAAAGCTATATGCGCCTGATGCTGGAAGGCTGAGACGCAGAAAAACAACAAAGGAAGGTGCATATGGCACACAAGGAGAGACACACCGCCCCGAAGAAAAAAGGCGGTGCCGTGAAGATTTTGCTGGCAGTGGTACTGTTGCTGGTGCTGGCCGCCGGAGCAGCAGGGGTGTTTGCCTACAACGAGATCCACGGCAATGGAAAGCCCGGCACCGAGGTCACCGTCAGCATCCCCCAGGGCAGCGGCGTTGCCGCCATCGCGCAGGAGCTCAAGGACGCGGGCGTCATCCGCTCGGCCTACCTGTTCCGCTGGTATGTGGGGCACAAGGGGGCCGCGGCAAAGCTGCAGTACGGGGACTTTGCCCTGCAGACCGGGGCCAACGCCTACGATGCCATCATCGCTGTCCTTTCCCAGTACGCTAAGGCCGAGACCGTGCGGATCACCATCCCGGAGGGCACCACAGCCATCGCCATTGCCCGGAAAATGGAGGAAGCCGGTCTGTGCAGCGCCGAGGACTTTCTGAAGGAAGCCAACGAGGGCGATTTCAGCGCGTACACCTTCTGGCAGTACGTTCCGGAGGACAAGGACGCCCCGGATCGCTTCATGAAGTGCGAGGGCTATCTCTTCCCGGAGACCTACGAGTTTCTGAAGGACGACACCGTGCACAACTATGTGGCAACGTTCTATGCTCAGTTCGACGCGCAGATCACCGATGCGATGTATGCGAAGCTCAAGGAGCAGGGCATGACCCTGAACGAGCTGGTCACGCTGGCCTCCTTTGTGCAGGAGGAAGCGGGCAACAGCCAGGACTCCAACGTGGCGCAGGTGTTCCGCAACCGTCTGGCCGAGGGCTCGCCCTATCCGCGCCTGCAGAGCAACACGTCCAGCTACATCCAGAGCGACGCCGACAACAACTACCTCTGGAACTGGGTGGCCCCCTACTGCGGCGGGTGGGACAATATCCCGGAAAACATCGTCTCTGCGTATGATACCTACCATACGGCGGGCCTGACCCCCGGCCCCATCTCCAACCCCGGCATTGCGGCCATCAAGGCTGCGCTGGAACCGGACCCGGACGAGGAAGCAAAGGACGCCTATTTCTTCGTCACCGACCTCAAGGGCAGCTACTACTATGCCCGCACCCTCAGCGAACACAACGCCAACTGCCAGACCGCAGCGGACGTGAACAAAACGGTAGGGTAAGAGGGAAAACTTTTGCAAAGCCACCTCCCTCAGTGAGGGAGGCTTTATCGTCATTTTCTGAAAAAAGAGAGGAATATCAACTATGCTGCAAATCCCGGAACTGCTCGCCCCGGCGGGCGATCTGGAGCGCCTGCGCTATGCCATCAACTACGGTGCCGATGCCGTTTACTGCAGCCTGCCGGAGTTCGGCATGCGGTCTGCACCGGCCAACTTTACGCCGGAGCAGCTCACCGAGGGCGTCATCTATGCCCATGCCCGGGGCCGCAAGGTCTACCTGACCATGAACACCCTGCCCACCAATGAGGAAGCCGACCGCCTGCCGGACGCCATCAAGGAGGCCGCCAAGGCCGGTGTGGATGCCTTCATCGTAGCCGACCTGGGCGTGCTGGATGCCTGCAAGACCGTTGCCCCGGACATCGACGTGCACATGTCCACCCAGACCGGCATCACCAACTGGGCCGCCGCCCGCGCCGCCTATAACCTGGGTGCCAAGCGCGTGGTGCTGGCCCGCGAGATGTCCTTGCAGGACATCGCCATCCTGCGCGACAAGACCCCGCCGGAACTGGAGATCGAGGCCTTTGTGCACGGTGCCATGTGCATGAGCGTGTCCGGCCGGTGCCTGCTGTCCAATTACATGGCAGGCCGCGACGCCAACCGGGGCCAGTGCGCCCAGCCCTGCCGCTGGAAGTACTACCTGAGCGAGGAGACCCGCCCCGGCCAGCTGTACGAGATCGGCGAGAACGAGAACGGCAGCTACATCCTCAACGCCAACGACCTGTGCACCGCGCCCTTCATCGACCTGATCTGCAAGGCCGGTGTGGACAGCCTGAAGATCGAGGGCCGCGCCAAGACCTTCTATTATGTGGCCAGCGTGACCGCCGCTTACCGCAAGGCGCTGGATGTCTATCTGGCCGACCCCGCCAACGACAGCTTTGAGCTGCCGGCTGAGGTCTACGAGGAGCTCACCCGCACCAGCCACCGCCACTACTCGCCGGGCTTCTACTTTGGCCGCGAGCAGGCCAAACAGGCCACCGACAGCGCCACCTACATCCGCGAATGGGAGTTCGTGGGCACGGTGGACCGCTGGGAGAACGGCGTGGCCCACTGCCAGCAGCGCGGCAAGTGGAGCCTGGGCGATACGCTGGAAGCCCTCTGCCCGGACGGCCGCAGCATCCCGCTGACGCCGGAGTGGATCGAGAACGAGGCCGGGGAACGGGTGGACAGCACCCCTCACGCCATGGAAAAATACACCATGCCCACCCCGGAGCTGCCGCCCATGAGCCTGCTGCGCCGCAAAACAGCAGAATAAGCAGCCGCACCCCGCAAACCATGCCAACCGGCACCGCCTGCAAAGGCTTTGCCGGCTGGCTTTTTTTGCATCCCTTGCAAAACCGCACAAACCGCGCTATACTGACATATATTATAATGCAGAGCGAAAGGAGGGAGCCTGATGTTCCGGCTGCCGATCGTAAAATTTTTCAGCCGCATCCTCAATCGGATCACCATCACGGTGGTGCTGGTGGCCCTGCAGGTGGCATGGGTGCTGTGGGCGTTTTTCTCCCTCACCACCGGCCGCGTGTGGGTCAACGTCGGCTTGCAACTGCTCAGTCTGCTTATGATGCTGTACCTCGTGCGCAAGGACGAGAACAGCGCCTACAAGATCGGCTGGATCGCGCTCATGGGGGTGCTGCCGCTGCTGGGCGGGGCACTGTACCTCTCCTTTGGCAACAAGCGCCCGGCCAAGCAGCTGCGCAGCAAGCTGCAGGCGGTGGACGAGGCCCACAGGGCTGATCTTGTCCAGCAGCCGGACCAGGTGGCCGGACTGGATGCTTCCGGCCTCGGCATGAGCCGCTATCTGGCGCGGTACGGCCGCTACCCGGCCTGGAAGAACACCGCCGCGCAGTATTTTGCCTGCGGCGAAGCCATGTACCCCCAGCTGCTGCAGGATCTGGAGCGGGCCGAGCACACGATCTTTGTGGAATATTTCATCCTGCACACCGGCAAAATGTGGGACGGCGTGGAAGCCATCCTCCGGCGCAAGGCCGCGCAGGGGGTGGACGTGCGCCTGATCTACGACGACTTTGGCAGCCTGCTGGGCCTGCCCACCGACTTTGTGGTGCGCATGGAGCGGGCGCACATCCGGTGCATCCCCTTCAACCCGGTGGTGCCGGTGCTCTCGCTGGTGATGAACCACCGCGACCACCGCAAGATCGTGGTCATCGACGGGCGCATCGCCTACACCGGCGGCGTGAACCTGGCCGACGAGTATATCAACGCGGAGCAGCGCTTCGGCTACTGGAAGGACGCCGCCCTGCGCATCGAGGGCGATGCTGCGTGGAATTTCACCGTGATGTTCCTCAACTTCTGGAACGCTTTCCGCCCCAGTGAGACGGACTACAGCGCCTTCCGCCCCCAGCACAGTGCACACCCGGTGCAGGACGGCATCGTGCAGCCCTACGCCGACAGCCCGCTGGACGAAGAGCCGGTGGCGGAGACGGTGTACCTGAACCTGCTGGCCCGGGCCGAGCAGTATGTGTATATCTACACGCCCTATCTGGCTGTGGGCGAAGAGATGCTGGATGCGCTGAAAAACGCCGCCAAGCGCGGGGTGGATGTGCGGCTGGTGCTGCCGGGCATCCCGGACA
>ENA-OVGM01002644-OVGM01002644.1-human-gut-metagenome-genome-assembly--contig:-NODE-2644-length-11441-cov-13.592306_pt1 | contig 11441 bp, 7 predicted proteins | sample MGYA00237773_ERZ505425 | MGnify/ENA primary metagenome ERZ505425 (study PRJEB26158, sample SAMN06016407) | human gut metagenome | biome: human gut; feature: ankylosing spondylitis patient; material... | reverse complement strand
TGGTTTACTTCTTCAGCGAAGAATTGAAGAAACTTCCGGCGAAGCCCGGAGTTTATCTGATGCATAACAGTAAAGATGAGATCATTTATGTTGGAAAAGCGATCAAGTTATGTAATCGTGTGCGTCAGTATTTTCAAGACAGCCGGAATCTGTCTGTGAAGATTCAGCATATGGTAAAGAATGTTGCTTATTTTGAATATATCATCACAGACTCGGAGCTTGAGGCTCTGGTTTTGGAATGTAATCTGATTAAAGAACACCGTCCACATTACAATACGATGCTGAAAGATGACAAGGCGTACCCGTACATTAAGGTGACCGTGAACGAGGATTTTCCACGCATTCTGTTTTCCCATCAGATGAAGAAGGACAAGGCGAAATATTTCGGCCCGTACACGAGCGCCGGAGCTGTGAAAGATACGATCGAACTGTTGCGGAAGCTGTACGATATCCGTTCCTGCAATAAGAGCCTGCCAAAGGAGATCGGCAAGGACCGCCCGTGTCTTTACTATCACATCCACCAGTGTAAGGCACCGTGCCAGGGATACATTTCCAAACAAGAGTACGGCGAGCAGATCAAAAAGGCGATCAGTTTTCTGAATGGAAATTACAATGACATGATCAAAGAGCTGACTGGAAAAATGACGGAGGCGGCTGAGGAGATGCGGTTCGAGCAGGCGGCGGAGTACCGTGATCTGATCGACAGCGTGCGCAGGATCGGCGAGCGGCAGAAGATTACGAACAGTGACGGCGAGGACAAGGATGTCATTGCGCTTGCGATGGACAAAGAGGATGCGGTGGCGCAGGTCTTCTTTATCCGGAATGGAAAGCTGATCGGGCGGGAGCATTATTATCTGCGGATCGGCGAGGAGGAGCAGAAAAGCGAGGTGCTGCTCACGTTTATGAAACAGTTCTATTCCGGCACGCCGTTCATCCCGCGGGAAATCATGATTTCCGAGGAGATTGCCGAGCAGGAGCTGATGGAAGAGTATTTAAGCAGCAAACGGGGCCAGAAGGTCCGCATCCGCGTGCCGAAAAAGGGCAGCAAGGAAAAAATGGTGGAACTGGCAGAGCGGAACGCACAGATCGTTCTCGACCAGGACCGCGAGCGGATCAAGCGGGAAGAGGGTCGGACGGTCGGTGCCGTAAAAGAGATCGCCAGATGGCTGAACCTGCCGTCGATCGACCGCATCGAGGCGTACGATATCTCCAATATCAGCGGTTTCCAGTCGGTCGGCTCGATGATCGTCTACGAGAAAGGAAAGCCAAAGCGCGCCGATTACCGAAAATTCAAGATCAAATCCGTCGAGGGACCGAACGATTACGCCAGTATGAAAGAGGTCTTAAGCCGCCGTTTTCTGCGCGGCATCCAGGAGGACAGCGGTTTCGAGCGGCTGCCGGACCTGATCATGATGGACGGCGGACGCGGCCAGGTTAACATTGCGCTTGAGGTGCTTGAAGAAATGGATCTTGCGATTCCGGTCTGCGGTATGGTAAAGGACGACAAGCACCGCACGAGGGGTCTGTATTTCCGAAACGTGGAAATTCCGATCGACCGGAACAGCGAGGGCTTCAAACTGATCACACGCGTGCAGGACGAGGCACACCGCTTTGCAATCGAATACCACCGCCTGCTGCGGAGCAAGGGCCAGGTCCACTCGATTCTCGACGACATCCCGGGCATCGGGCCGACAAGAAGGAAAGAACTGATGCGCCACTTTCAGGGAATTGATGATATCAAGGCGGCAACCGTGGAAGAACTTTCCGGACTTCCGGGCATGAATAAAAAGGCGGCGGAGCAGGTTTACACATTCTTTCACGCACCTGCACAGGAGGAAAATGAGGATTCGTCAAAATAGTTAAATTTCTAGGTTGCCCGTGATGCTTTATTGTGCTAAAATCATAGAAGAGACGGATTTAAAAAGACGTCGAATGAAGTCGGAGGACAGGAAAATGAAAGAAATTGAAATGACCAAAATGGTGGAGGAAATGGATCTCCGCAACCTGACACCAGAGGTTGATATGACAGATCTTGTCATTGCCACACCGGATATCAACCGTCCTGCACTGCAGCTGACCGGTTACTATGAGCATTTTGCCAATGAGCGTGTGCAGATCATCGGTTATGTAGAGTTCACGTATCTGCAGCATCTTGAAGAGAGCGAGCGCGTCCGCGCGTTTGAAGAGTTTGTAAGCCGCAAGATCCCATGTGTCATTTTCACCACGAAGATGATTCCGGGACCGGAAATTCTGGAGCTGTGCAATCGTTATCAGGTACCGGCCTTTGCGGTAGACAAATCGACTTCCGTTTTCATGGCTGAAATCATCCGCTGGCTGAATGTCCAGCTTGCTCCGATGATCTCCATCCACGGCGTGCTGGTCGATGTATTCGGCGAGGGCGTTCTGATCATGGGCGAGAGCGGTATTGGTAAAAGCGAGGCAGCTCTGGAGCTGATCAAGCGCGGACACCGTCTTGTTACCGATGACGTAGTAGAGATCCGCAAGGTCAGCGATGATACACTGATCGGAAGCGCACCGGATATCACCAGACATTTTATTGAACTTCGCGGTATTGGTATTATCGACGTAAAGACACTGTATGGTGTTGAAAGTGTTAAGGATACCCAGTCTATTGATATGGTCATCAAATTAGAAGACTGGAATAAGGATAAAGAATATGACCGGCTGGGACTGGAAGACCAGTATACAGAATTTTTAGGCAACAAGGTAGTCTGCCATACCATCCCGATCCGTCCGGGACGTAACCTTGCCATTATCGTAGAGTCTGCAGCAGTTAACTACCGTCAGAAGAAGATGGGCTACAATGCGGCACAGGAATTGTATCGCAGAGTCCAGGCAAATATGACAAAAAGCAATGATGAAGAATAGACGAGAGTAAATGAGGAGATGTAAGAAATCATGGAAAAGAAGAATGCGTGGGAGAAATACCCGGAAGGAACCAAGAGACAGGATGTATTTACATTTGCGGAAGAATACCGTAAGTTTATATCTTCCTGCAAGACCGAGCGCGAGTGTGCAGCGGAATTCTACCGGCAGGCAAAGGAAGCCGGATTTACAGATCTGAGTGAAAAGATCGCGCAGAATGCAAAATTAAAAGCTGGAGACCGCATTGTTGCCAATAATATGGGAAAGGGTCTGGCTCTGTTTGTGATCGGCGAAAAAGACATCGAGGAAGGAATGAACATTCTCGGCGCACATATTGATTCCCCACGTATGGATTTAAAACAGGTACCGTTATATGAAGATACGGAGATGGCACTGTTAGATACGCATTATTATGGAGGTGTGAAGAAATACCAGTGGGTGACACTTCCACTTGCACTGCACGGTGTAATCTGTAAAAAAGACGGCACAACGGTTACGGTCAATATCGGAGAAAAACCGGAAGATCCTGTTTTTGGCGTGAGTGATCTGCTGATTCATTTAGCGGGAGAACAGATGGAGAAAAAGGCATCCAAGGTGATCGAAGGAGAAAACCTTGATCTGCTTGTCGGAAGTATTCCGGCAGCAAGTGATGATGAAAAAGAGAAAAAAGAGATGAAAGACCGCGTAAAGGCAAATATTTTAAATATTCTGTCCAAAGAGTACGGTGTGGACGAGGAAGATTTTCTGTCTGCGGAGATTGAAGTTGTCCCGGCAGGGGCTGCCAGAGATTACGGTTTTGACCGCAGCATGATCATGGGATACGGACATGACGACAGAGTGTGTGCTTATCCGTCTTTTGCGGCAATGCTTGAGATTGAAAAGCCACAGCATACCAGCGTATGTCTTCTGGTAGACAAAGAGGAGATCGGAAGTGTCGGTGCATCCGGCATGCAGTCCCATTTCTTTGAGGACAGTGTGGCAGAGATCATCAATCTGCTTGGGGAATACAGCGAATTGAAAGTGCGCAGAGCGCTGCATAATTCCAGAGTGCTTTCTTCCGATGTATCTGCGGCATTTGATCCGAATTATCCGTCTGTGATGGAAAAACGTAACTGTGCTTACTTTGGAAAGGGACTTGTCCTGAACAAATATACAGGAGCCAGAGGAAAATCAGGTTCCAATGATGCAAATGCAGAGTATATTGCAAGACTGCGCAGAATTTTTGATGATAATGATGTATCGTTCCAGACATCAGAACTTGGAAAAGTAGATCAGGGAGGCGGCGGAACCATCGCATATATTCTTGCAAATTATGGCATGAATGTTATTGACAGCGGAGTTGCCGTACTGAATATGCATGCACCATGGGAAATCATCAGCAAAGTGGATCTGTATGAGGCATTGCACGGCTATGTGGCTTTCCTGAAGGAGGCATAATGGATCAGTGGCTTGAAGAAATCAGGGCGGCATTGCCTGAGCTGGTCGTATATCAGCAGGAACCGATGAAAAAACACACGACATTTCGCGTGGGAGGTCCTGCGGATCTTTACGTGTGTCCAAAGAAACAGGAACTTCCGGTAATTCTTGGCCTGGCTAAAAAGAAAGGGCTTGCAGTGACCGTGATCGGAAACGGAAGTAATCTTCTGGTTGGAGACAAAGGAATCCGTGGACTTGTTATTGAAGTCGGGGCACAGATGAATGCGGTGGAAGTGCAGGGAAATATCCTGCGTGCGCAGGCAGGTGCCCTGCTTTCCCAGGTGGCTGCAAAAGCGGCAGCTGCCGGTCTGGGCGGCATGGAATTTGCTGCCGGAATTCCGGGAAGCATGGGCGGTGCAGTGACCATGAATGCGGGTGCCTATGGCGGAGAAATGAAAGATGTCATCCGGCAGGTGACAGTGCTTACCCAGGAGTGTGAGCAAAAGGTACTCTCACGGGAGGAACTGGATCTGTCCTACCGGCACAGCTGTATTCCCAAGAATCATTTTCTGGTACTGGAGGCAGAGTTGTCCCTGACGCCGGCACCGGAGCAGGAGATCCGTGCAAAGATGGCAGAACTCAGGGAAAAACGTGTGGAGAAGCAGCCGCTGGAGTATCCAAGTGCAGGCAGTACGTTTAAGCGTCCGGAAGGCTATTTTGCAGGAAAACTGATTATGGATGCCGGGCTGAGAGGCTATGCAGTGGGGGATGCCCAGGTTTCCGAAAAACACTGCGGATTTGTGATAAACAGAGGAAATGCCACCGCAGCAGAGATTTTGCAGCTGATGAAAGATGTACAGGAACGTGTGAAAAAACAGTCTGGTGTGACACTTGAACCGGAAGTGAAAATGATAGGAGAGTTCTAGATGAGATTTGTAATTGTGACGGGCATGTCAGGAGCCGGAAAAAGTACAGCAATGAAAATGATGGAAGATATGGGATTCTTTTGTATCGATAATCTTCCGATTCCGCTTCTGGATAAACTTGTGGATTTTGCAACAAATTTTGATACGCAGATGAAAAATGTGGCGATCGGAATTGATGCGCGGAGCGGTGAAAATCTGGATAAAGTGCAGGATATGCTGGAAATTTTAAAAAGTAAGGATGTCCAGTATGAAGTGCTGTTTCTGGATGCAGAGGATGCGGTTCTTGTAAAACGCTATAAAGAGACCCGAAGAAGCCATCCGCTGGCACAGGGAGAGCGTGTGGATAAGGGAATCATGCGGGAACGTCAGAAAATGGAATTTCTGAAAAAAGAAGCGGATTATATTATCGACACCAGCCGTCTGCTTACGAGAGAATTAAAAACAGAACTGGAAAAGATCTTTGTGCAGGATGAAGAATTTAACAGTATGTATGTTACGATCCTTTCTTTTGGATTCAAGTATGGAATTCCGGCAGATTCTGATATCGTCATGGATGTGCGGTTTCTGCCAAATCCGTATTATGTGGAAGAACTTCGTCCAAAGACAGGAAATGATGTGGAAATCCAGCAGTATGTCATGAAATATGATGAGGCAAAGATCTTTTTAAACAAGCTGGAAGATATGGTGACATTTCTGATTCCGCACTATATTTCCGAGGGCAAGAATCAGCTGGTAATTTCCATCGGATGCACCGGAGGAAAACATCGTTCCGTCACACTTGCCAATGAATTGTACAAGCGTCTGAGTCAGAAAAAAAACCGGGAATACGGATTGAAAATTGAACATCGTGATATCGGGAAAGATGCGCTGAGAGGAAAATAGGATGTCGTTTTCGAGTGAAGTAAAAGAGGAACTGGCAAAACAGTTCGGACGGAGCAGACATTGCCAGATCGCAGAACTGGCAGGAATACTGGAACTGGAAGGCATGCTGGATGAAGAGGGAAAGCTTGTAGTTTCCAACGAAAATTCTTTGCTGCAGACAAAATATGGTCTGCTGTTGCAAAAAATATTTGGAGAGAAACAGGAGGTTTTACAGATCATGCAGACACTGCACTGGGATCAGGAACCGTACCGGTCCCGGAAAATAAATCACCGGAGAGCGGATGGACTGCTGGTGCAGCAGACCTGCTGTAAACGGGCTTTTATCCGCGGAGCATTTATGGCTGCGGGGTCGATCAGCGATCCGAACAAGTCATATCATTTTGAAATCGTCTGCCATACGCTGGAACAGGCACAGCAGCTAAAAGAATTGATGGAATTTTTTGAGACGGAGCCCAAAATTGTGGCGCGCAAGGAGCGGATGGTTGTTTATTTAAAAGAGGGATCACAGATCGTGGATCTTTTGAATGTAATGGAAGCATACGTATCTTTGATGAATCTGGAAAATGTAAGAATTTTAAAGGAGATGCGCAATTCTGTTAACCGCAAGGTAAACTGTGAGACTGCAAACATCAACAAAACGGTGAATGCAGCCGTAAAACAGATGGAAGATATCAAACGAATCCGGGATACGATCGGATTTGACAACATACCATATCAGCTGGCAGACATTGCGCAAGTCCGTCTGGACTATCCGGAAGCAACCTTAAAAGAGCTGGGAACCTATCTTGATCCACCGGTCGGAAAATCGGGGGTGAATCATAGATTGCGTAAACTTGCCGCGATTGCGGAAAATCTTGTATAAAGGGGAAAATTATGAGCCAGAAACTGTTATTTATTTTTAATCCGCATGCAGGAAAAGGTCAGATTAAAAATCATCTTGTAGATATCGTAGACATGATGGTAAAAGCAGGATTTGAGGTCACAATCTATACGACGCAGGCACAGGCGGATGCCACACGCAAGGTGGTGGAAGATGGTGCCGGATACGATCGTATCGTCTGCAGCGGCGGAGATGGGACGCTTGATGAAGTGATGACCGGATTGATGCAGGCAGAACTTCATACCCCGATTGGGTATATTCCTGCCGGAAGTACAAACGATTTTGCAAATTCTCTGGGAATTCCAAAGGAAATGATAAAGGCGGCTCAACGGGCAGTCGGAGAGAACCGGTTTCCTTGTGATATCGGAGATTTCAATGCGGATACGTTTGTCTATGTTGCCGCGTTTGGTCTGTTTACGGAGGTCTCTTACAAGACCTCGCAGCAGCTGAAAAATATTTTCGGACATGTGGCATACATTATGGAAGGGGTCAAACAGCTTCGGGATATTCCTTCGTTTCGTATGCAGGTGGAATATGATGGAAAAGTTTTTCAGGACGAATTTATATATGGAATGATCACAAACTCTGTCTCTGTCGGAGGATTTAAGGGGATGACAGGAAACGATGTAAAGCTGGATGATGGCTTGTTTGAAGTGACGCTGATCCGTAATCCCAAAAATCCGATTGAACTGAATGAAATCCTTGCCTGTCTGACAAACATGATTGATGATTCGGATTTGATTTATTCGTTTAAAGCCGATGCGGTGCACATCACAGCAAAGGAAGAAGTACCGTGGACACTCGATGGTGAATTCGGTGGAGCACACCGGGAAGTAGTCATCCGAAATTTGAAGCAGAGAGTTGAAATATTTTGTTAAAAAATTAACTTTATTTTTTGGGAAAAGTGTACTATAATCTAGGTAACTTATGATTAGGAGGAAATACAAATGTTAGTATCTGCAACAGAAATGCTGAAAAAAGCAAAAGCAGGCCACTATGCAGTTGGTCAGTTCAATATCAATAACCTGGAGTGGACAAAGTCCATTCTTCTTACCGCACAGGAATTAAAGAGCCCTGTAATCCTTGGTGTATCTGAGGGTGCTGGTAAGTATATGACTGGTTTCAAGACCGTAGCAGCTATGGTTAAGGCTATGGATGAGGAGCTTGGAATCACAGTTCCTGTAGCACTTCACTTAGATCATGGAACATACGAAGGATGCTACAAGTGTATCAAGGCTGGTTTCACATCTATCATGTTCGACGGATCTCATTATCCATTCGAGGAGAACCTTGCAAAGTCTACAGAGTTAGTTAATGTAGCACATAACTTAGGTCTTTCTATCGAGTGTGAAGTTGGTTCCATCGGTGGTGAAGAAGATGGTGTTGTTGGTATGGGCGAGTGCGCAGATCCAGACGAGTGCAAGACAATTGCAGATCTGGGCGTTGATATGCTGGCTGCTGGTATCGGTAATATCCATGGTAAATATCCTGCAAACTGGCAGGGATTAAGCTTCGAGACTCTTGATGCAATCCAGGCAAAGACTGGTGTTATGCCATTAGTTCTTCACGGTGGTACAGGTATCCCTGCAGATATGATCAAGAAAGCAATCTCTCTTGGCGTATCTAAGATCAATGTAAATACAGAGTGCCAGTTATCTTTCGCAGATGCTACACGTAAATACATCGAGGCTGGTAAGGACTTAGAGGGCAAAGGATTTGATCCTCGTAAGCTTCTTGCTCCTGGTGCAGATGCTATCAAAGCTACTGTTAAGGAGAAAATGGAACTGTTCGGTTCTGTTGGAAAAGCTGAATAATAGAACATGTACAAAAGGAAGTGCCGCATGACACTTCCTTTTTTTCATTTCATAGGAAAAAGGCTGGTATGCCTCATACAAAGAAATTAGAAAATGTACCTGTTTTGTAGTAGAACTGGAAGAAGTAGACAAAAAAGAAGTAGATTTTGATAGAAAAACGTCAAAATGTATAAATTATAAAAAAATTCTAAAAAGAGGTTGCATTTTGTGTTGGAAAGAGGTATCTTAGTTTCAGATTAAACATGAGTTAAGAACGAGGGCGTTCCAATATAGCTATTGGAATGCCCTTTTTTAGTAAAATGACTGATGTTTGGTGAATAAGCGTACAATCAGGGGATTTGATTGTGAAAAGAAAGGATGTTGTAAAAAATGAGTGATTATTTTAACGTTGCAGACATTTTTGGCGAGAACGTATTTAATGACACGGTCATGCAGGAACGTCTTCCAAAAAAAGTTTACAAGAAACTTCACGAAGTTATGGATGAAGGAAAAGAACTTGATCTTGAGACCGCAGACGTCATCGCACATGAGATGAAAGAGTGGGCCATTGAAAAAGGTGCAACCCATTATACCCATTGGTTCCAGCCATTGACTGGTGTAACGGCAGAGAAGCATGATTCTTTTATCACAGCACCGATGCCAAATGGCAAGGTTCTGATGAGCTTTTCCGGCAAGGAATTGATCAAAGGTGAGCCGGATGCATCTTCTTTCCCGTCTGGTGGACTTCGTGCCACTTTTGAGGCAAGAGGATATACAGCCTGGGATTGTACATCACCTGCTTTCGTTCGTCAGGATGCAGCAGGAGCAACACTTTGTATTCCAACTGCTTTCTGTTCCTACACCGGAGAGGCATTGGATCAGAAAACTCCGCTTCTTCGTTCTATGGAAGCGATCGATACACAGTCCATTCGTCTGTTAAGACTGTTTGGAAACACGACTTCAAAGAAGGTAACTCCTTCTGTTGGACCAGAGCAGGAATACTTTATTGTAGATCGTCAGAAGTATTTACAGCGTAAGGATCTGATCTTTACCGGTCGTACTCTTTTCGGGGCAATGCCTCCAAAGGGTCAGGAAATGGACGATCACTATTTCGGAGCAATCCGTGAGAGAATCGCAGCATACATGAAAGATGTCAATAAAGAACTCTGGAAACTTGGAGTATCTGCAAAGACACAGCACAATGAAGTAGCTCCGGCACAGCATGAGCTGGCACCAATTTATGCAGAGTGTAACGTAGCAGTTGATCATAACCAGATCATCATGGAGACCTTAAAGAAGGTTGCCGGACGTCACGGTTTACAGTGTCTGCTTCATGAGAAACCATTCGCAGGTGTCAACGGTTCCGGAAAGCATGACAACTGGTCCATTACAACAGACGATGGAATCAATCTGCTTGAGCCTGGTAAGACACCACATGAGAATGTACAGTTCTTACTGGTACTTACCTGTATCCTGAAAGCAGTTGACAGACACGCAGATCTTCTTCGTGAATCTGCAGCAGATCCTGGTAATGATCACAGACTCGGAGCTAACGAGGCACCACCGGCAATTATCTCTGTATTCCTCGGAGAACAGTTAGAAGATGTACTGGAACAGCTGATCAGCACAGGCGAAGCTACACATAGTCTGAAAGGCGGAAAGCTTCAGACAGGAGTTGATACACTTCCGGATCTTGCAAAAGATGCAACAGACCGTAATAGAACATCACCATTTGCATTCACAGGCAACAAATTTGAATTCCGTATGGTAGGTTCCCGTGATTCTATTTCAGGACCAAACGTAGTACTGAATACAATCGTTGCAGAGGCATTCTCTGAGGCTTGTGATGTTCTGGAAAAAGCAGACAACTTTGATGAAGCAGTACATGATCTGATCAAGCAGTATGCAACAGAGCATCAGAGAGTTGTATTTAACGGCAACGGATATTCAGATGCATGGGTAGAGGAAGCAGAAAAACGAGGACTTCCGAATATCAGATCCATGGTAGAAGCGATTCCGGCCCTGACTACAGAGAAAGCTGTAAGTATGTTTGAAAAATTCAAAGTATTTACAAAGGCAGAACTGGAATCACGTGCAGAGATCAAATTCGAAAGCTATGCCAAAGCAATCAATATCGAAGCACGTACGATGATCGATATGGCAAGCAAACAGATTATTCCTGCAATTATTAAATATACCAAAGATCTTGCAGACACAGTGGTTGCAGTGAAGGAAGCAGGTGCAGATGCATCTGTTCAGGCTGAACTTCTGACAGAAGTTTCCGGACTGTTAGCAGAGACTAAAAAAGCGCTGGAAGCATTGAAAGTTGTCGCAGATCAGGCAGCAGCTATGGAAGAGGGAGAAGATCAGGCAAGATTCTACCACTTCGATGTTGTACCTGCAATGGAAGCACTCCGTACTCCGGTTGACACACTGGAGATGATCGTTGACAAAGAAGCATGGCCAATGCCTTCTTATGGAGATCTTATCTTTGAAGTATAATCAGAGATGGAAGATTATCTGTTAGACGAAGAAAATATTTTAGAAATACATTAGAAAAATTTAAGAACCCTGGACTTGGAATGGACACATGATTGTGATATTCTAAGTTCAGGGTTTTTGAATACCAAAGTATGTTAAAATCCTGCAAGGAGGGCA
>ENA-OVGM01002637-OVGM01002637.1-human-gut-metagenome-genome-assembly--contig:-NODE-2637-length-11466-cov-3.828411_pt1 | contig 11466 bp, 9 predicted proteins | sample MGYA00237773_ERZ505425 | MGnify/ENA primary metagenome ERZ505425 (study PRJEB26158, sample SAMN06016407) | human gut metagenome | biome: human gut; feature: ankylosing spondylitis patient; material... | reverse complement strand
AACCTACTGTGGTCAGAATCTCGGTGCAGGAAAATACGACCGTATTTTCGACGGTATGCGCAAAGGATTTTTCATCTGTATCGCTGCTGCAGCCATCGGTGCTGCCATCTGTATTTTCGGTGGAGAATTTATCGTGAGCTGGTTTGTAAGTAATCCTTCCGATGAACTTTTCTCCTATGCAATGATGTACTTAAAAACTGTAAGCTGGTTTTTCCTCCCGCTTGCCATGATCTTTTTATACCGCAATGCCTTACAGGGATTAGGCGAAGGACTTGTTCCAATGTTGAGTGGCGTGATCGAGCTGGTATGCCGCTTTGTTGCGATCGCACTCCTGCAGAAACCACTCGGTTATCAGGGGATCTGCCTTGCTGATCCTGCTGCCTGGGTGGGCGCCGGTATTCCTCTGATGATCACTTATATCATTTGGAAAAGCAAAAAGATACGGCAGCACAGCAGTTCTCCAGCCTAAACAGCGTGAAATTTTTCTGTCTGCAAAGGACTTTAATTTCTATAGGTAAAAATCGCCTGAGATCCGAATTATCTCTTGTAATTCAGATTTCAGGCGATTGCTTTATCTGGCTTTTCTCTCTGTTCTCTTTTATTTTTCTATTACGCTTCCAGCTCTGGAATCTTTCTTGAACATGCCACTGCTAACGCTCCCGGTCCGATATGGCAGGAAATGCTAAGTGAAAGCGGATCCATACGGATCTCCATCCCCGGAAATGCCTCCTGCACTTCTTTCTTGAAGTTTTCTGCCGCTTCTAAATCATGCGTATATGCCATCTCAAGATACATATGCTCTCCGTTCGGATCGTTAAACCGGTTGGCAAAATCATTCTTCATTGCCTCAATCATGATACTCTTTGCCTGTTTTACCGTTCTTGCCTTGGCAAATGCATCTAATTTTTCTCCCTGGATCTGAAGCACCGGTTTTAACTTTAACAGTGTTCCAAGCGCGGCAGCAGCTGGTGTGATCCTGCCGCCTTTTTTCAGATAATACAGCGTGTCCACCATAATGTAAATCGATGATTCAAATTTATCACGCTCTAAAATTGTCTTGATCTCAGAAGCAGTTCTTCCCTGTTTTGCAAGCGCAAGTGCATCTAAAACAGACTGGCGCTGTGTAACAGAAATTCTCTGATTGTTCACCACCTGCACCTTTCCATCATAATCCTGGGAAAGCATCATGGCTGTCTCACAGGAACCACTAAGTCCGGACGACATTGGGATATGTACGATCTCATCGTACTCTTTTAACAATTCATCCCAGGTATCTGTCACATTTCCTACAAGCGGCATGGATGTATGGATGTCTGTCTTCTCGGAAAGCATCTGGTAAAACTCTTCCTGTGACAGATCGATATCTTCATACAGTGTCTTGTCTCCCACAAAAAAAGGCATCGGCATCACGGTAACTCCAAGTTCCTTTGCCATACTCTGCGTGATTCCGCTGTTGCTGTCTGATACGATTGCTACTTTGCTCATGAAAAATGTTCCCCCTTATAATGTCTCTGAGCGTTTTTTGATGTTTTCTTTGAAGTTGATCACCTCATGCTCATACTCTTCATTCATATATTCAGATCTGATCATAAAGTCTGCCGATGCCTTATTGTTTGCGATCGGGATGTCGTAGACCTGGGCGATACGAAGAAGCGCCTTCACGTCCGGATCGTGGGGCTGGGCAGTCAGGGGATCGGAGAAGAAAACAACGAAGTCGATGCGCCCCTCCACGATCTTCGCGCCGATCTGCTGGTCACCGCCGAGAGGACCGCTGTTATAGCCCTTTACCGGGAGACCGGTGGCTTCGGTGATCATTCTCGCGGTAGTTCCTGTGCCGCATAGGAAATGTCCCTTTAAGATCTCTTTATTTGCCTCGCACCATTCGATCATCTCATGCTTCTTACTGTCATGGGCGATCAGAGCAATGTTTTTCTGTTTACCGATGGTCAGTGTCAGAAAATCCATAGAAATTCCTCCTTTTTGACAGGTGTTGTCTCGAAAAGACCTGCATATTGCGAATGCGAATGGATGAAATAAAAGATAATATGCAGATAATTTGCTGCCACAAGGTGATAATGCCATAAAACGGGAATTGTGTCAAGAAATGTGGGCAATGTTTCGAAATAAATTCACAGGTTAGGTTAAAACATGGATCCATCCCGGCGGACTGCCCGCCACTTGACAAATATTACGGATTGTGCTACCATCGTCAATGTGTAAAACGCAATGACAGAGACAGTACAAAGAAATTCCGGTATCACAGAGAGAAGGTTCACCGGCTGAAAGACCTTCCGAAGGAAGCTTTTGTAAATTCACTCTTGAGCAGCCTGTGCGAAAGAAATTCCGGTAGTGCAGGACGGGAAGTCCCGTTACAGACGTTTGAGTGCCGCATATGAACCATGCGGAATCTGGGTGGTACCACGGAGAGTCAGCTTCGTCCCAAGGCGGGACGGGGCTTTTTTTATGTAAACAGTTCAGCCATGCGATGATTTTTCCTGGGAAAGGTGTTGCAAGCTCGCTTGCATAAGCCTTTTTCAGGGAAAATCATCATACGGGGAACGTCCCGTGCTTCTTGTTTTCGTGAAAGCGAAAACAAGAAGATATGGATATGTAGAAAAGCCTGACCGCCGCACTGATAGATAACCAAACCATACCGAAAGAATGAGGTGGACTATGGAAGAGAAGATCAAGGCACTGAAAGAGCAGATGGAAGCCGCTCTCGGCAGTGTAGAGTCCAAGGAACAGCTTGGTGAGTTCTGGCAGAACTTCCTTGGAAAGAAAGGCAGCATTGCGGACCTGATGAAAGGTCTTGGAAGCGTTCCGAAGGAGGAGCGCCCGAACGTTGGTAAGACGATCAACGAATTTAAGAATCAGGTAGAAGCACGCTACCAGGAAATGAAAAATAAGATGGATGAGCTGGAGCTTGCAGCCCGCAACAAGAGCGAGCAGGTCGACATCACCATGCCGGCAAAGATGCGCCCGGCAGGAGGACTTCATCCGCTCACCGTCACAGAGAACGAGATGATCGATGTCTTCGCCGGAATGGGCTTTGAGATCTATGACGGTCCGGAGATCGAGGATGATGATCACAACTTTACAAGATTGAATGTAGCTAAGAACCATCCGGCGAGAGACATGCAGGATACCTTCTATGTGGCTGAGGATATTTTACTCCGCACACATACAAGTCCGGGACAGATCCGTGTCATGGATGCGAAGAAGCCGCCGATCAAGATGCTGGCACCGGGGCGCGTATTCCGTTCCGACAGCGACGCGACCCACTCCCCGATGTTCCATCAGATGGAAGGTCTTGTTGTGGATAAGAAGATCACACTCTGCGACCTTCAGGGTATGCTGGACAAGTTTGTACAGGCGATCTTTGGAAGCGAAGTTAAGACACGTCTCCGTCCGAGCTATTTCCCGTTCACGGAGCCGAGCGTTGAGGTCGATGTCAGTTGCTTCGAGTGCGGAGGAAAAGGCTGCCCGCTCTGCAAACACACCGGCTGGATCGAGGTCCTCGGCGGCGGTATCGTACACCACAAGGTGCTTGAAAACTGCGGCATCGACCCGAATGAGTATTCCGGTCTTGCTTTTGGTATCGGTATCGAGCGTATTGCCATGTTAAAATACGGTATTAACAACATCAACCTGCTTTATGAGAATGATCTTCGTTTCCTGAAGCAGTTCAAAGGCTAATAAGGGAGGGAGAAGATCATGAAAGTACCATTTAGTTGGCTGAAAGAATATGTTGACATTGACGTGACAGCACAGGAGTTAGAGGATAAGCTTTTTGGTTGTGGATTTGAGGTAGAGGAACTGATCGATCTCTCCGCTGAGATCGACCGTGTCGTTGTTGGTGTTGTAAAAGAATGTACCCCGGTGGAGGGAACACATCTTTACACATGTAAAGTAGACTGCGGCGAGTATGGAAACGACATTCAGATCGTCACAGGCGCTCCAAATGTCTACGCAGGCATGCACACACCGGCGGCTCTTGACAATTCCTCTCTTCCGGGCGGTATCAGGATCAAGGCAAAACCGATGCGCGGCATTGAGTCCAACGGTATGCTCTGCTCCGGTGAAGAGCTGGGCTTAAACGAGGACCTGTATCCAGGTTCTGAGGTCTACGGTCTTTTAGACCTTCCGAAGGACACCGTCCCGGGAACAGATATCGCGAAAGTCGTTGGCTTAGACGACTATATCTTCGACATCTCTGTAACAGCGAACCGTGCGGACTGCCAGTCTGTTTTAGGAATCGCGAGAGAGGTTGCCGCAGTCTTAGACAAACCGCTTAAAATGCCGGCTCTCGACTACAAAGAGAGCGATTATAAATATGAAAACCTTGACATCAAAGTAGAGGCACAGGATCTCTGCCCGCGCTACTTAGGTCATGGTGTCAGAAACATCACTCCGGGCCAGTCCCCGAGATGGATGCGCCGCCAGTTAGCACTCTGCGGCTTAAGGAGCATCAGCAATGTGGTCGATATCACAAACTATGTCATGCTTGAGATCGGACAGCCGATGCATGCCTTTGATATGAACACCTTAGAGAGCAGCCAGATCATCGTCCGCCGCGCGGAGAACGGCGAGATGATCCAGACACTTGATGGAAAAGAGTTTAAGTTAAACGAGAACAACCTTGTGATCTGCGACGGCAGCAAACCGGTAGCCCTTGCGGGTATCATGGGCGGCATGAACAGTGAGATCACAGAGAACACCACACAGCTTCTCTTTGAGTCCGCAAAATTCATGCGTGACAACATCCGTAAGACCGCGAGAAGCCTCGGACAGAATACGGATGCGTCCAGCCATTACGAGAAAGGTATCGCAGAGTATACCGTTGAGATCGGTATGGCACGTGCCCTTCACCTGATCGAGGAACTCGGTTGCGGCGAGATCACAGCGAGTGCCTTCGATGTAAGCGCAGGCGCACCGAGAGAAGGAAAGAAATTTACCGCAACCTTAAGCGGCATCAATAAGATCCTCGGAATCGAGGTCCCGTCAGAGAATGTTCTTGACATTCTCCGCAGACTCTGCTTTGAGGTTGAGCGCGACGGTGATGTTCTTACTGTGACAGCGCCGCGCTATCGTGAAGATATCGAGGTTGGTGAGCCGGATCTCGCGGAGGAAGTGATCCGTGAGTACGGCTACGAGCACATTGTGCCGACATTCTTAAAGGATTCCGCAGTTACAAACGGTGGATTAAACCCTGTACAGAAGAGAAGAACAAAATTAAAACAGGTAATGGTATCTCAGGGTTACTTTGAGGTGTCCACACTGGCGTTCTATTCTGACGCTGACCTTGACGCGCTTCATATCGCCGGAGATGCGAAAGAACGCAATGTGATTCGCCTGTTGAACCCGATTACCACAAACCTTTCCATCATGCGCACAACACTGGCTCCGTCCATGTTGAATACGGTGGTTGAGAATGTGAAGAAGGGCAACGCAGCCGGACGATTCTTCGAGTACGCGAATGTATACTATCCGAAGGCACTTCCGCTCACAGAACTCCCGAACGAGATCCCGCATGTTGGATTCGCGGCATTCGGTGAGGCAGAAGACTTCTTTACCCTGAAGGGGACGATGGAAGAGCTTGCGGCTTCCTTCGGTGTAAGCTTCGACTATGAGAGAGCGGAGGATGTCCCGTATCTCCATCCGGGAATCTCCGCGTATGTTCTCTGCGACGGTGAGCGCGTCGGCTCCTTTGGTAAACTTGCAAACAGTGTCGCTGGAGAGTTAAAGCTCCCGAAGGACAGCAAGGCAAACAACCAGATCTATCTCGGTGAGATCGACTTTGCGGCACTTGCTTCCCATATGCCGGAAGGTCTGCGCTACAAACCGATTTCCGAGTATGACACGGTTACCCGTGACCTGGCTATGGTCGTTGACGAGGATGTAAGCTGCGGCAGCCTGATTAATGAGATCAGGAAGGCATGCAAGCAGGTCGGTGACGCAGAGCTCTTCGATATTTACCGCGGCGAGCAGCTCGGAAAGGGTAAGAAGAGCATGGCATTCAAGATCACCTTTGTCCCGGAGGACAAGGCACTTGATCCGAAGGATATCGAGAGATTCGTAAAGAAGATCCTCGGAAACCTGAAGTTCCGTCTTGGAGCTGATATCCGGTAGGATCAATGGAATATTGATCAAATATTTGAAAACGGTCATCTGATACAGGCATGAACCTGCACCGGATGACTGTTTTTTTCGCTTAAACAAAAAGGCTGGAAGATAAAAATCAGACGTTCGGCCAGAAAAATTACAAAAGAACGTTTCCCTATGGTACAATACAAAAGAACATGTCTGTTCAGAAAATTGGCAGTCAGATATGACCGAATCCTTGCAGAGGTGACAAATTATGCATACAAAACGTTTAGGGGATATGTTTCTTGAGGCTGGGCTGATCACGGAGGAGTAGCTCGACGAGGCATTAAAATATCAGGCACAGGAAAAAGAACGACTGGGAACGACTCTGGTCAAACATAACTATATAACGGAAAAACAGCTGATCGATACACTGCGGATCCAGCTTGGCATCGAATATATCGATCTCTCAATGGTGGATATCACGCCGGAAATGTCCAGATATGTACCAAAGCCTGGCGAAAATATTATCCAGGCAGCCCCGTACTACGACGAGGATGGAAACGTAGGAAAGATCCAGGGACAGAACCCATTCGGCCCTCGAAGATAGGACTACAAAGGATCTTTGACAAAAAGATAAAGGAGTATCAATATGCTGCACATCAGCCCGGGAATTACAATATATATCCTAACGATCACATTCATCCTGGGCTGCTGTCTCGGAAGCTTTGCGGACTGCGCGGCGGGACGGCTTCTTTCCGGAGAGTCAGTGTTTGCCGGGCGGTCCCACTGTGACCACTGCGGGCATGTCCTGGGAGTGCTGGACTTGATCCCGCTGTTTTCCTGGCTCCTTTTAAAAGGACACTGCCGCTACTGCAGGGCAAAGCTACCGGCAGAAGCCTTTTTTGTGGAACTGGTATCGGGAATTGCCTGCTGTATGATCGTGTATCGCTATGACATGTCTGTGATGAGTCTCAGGGGAATTCTTCTGACAGTAGTCCTTATGATCCTCAGCCTGACCGACCTTCATGGATGGATCATCCCCGACCGCCTGCAGATTGCGGGCTGTGTGATATTTTTAGCGACCGCCCTGTTTCTCCCGGACCCGATCCAGAGAATCTTTGGAGGTCTCTTCCTTGGATTGATCCTCGGCGGGGGGATGCTTCTCGTATCTCTGGTCTTTGACAAGCTCACAGGGAAGGAAAGCCTTGGCGGGGGCGATATCAAATTGTTTTTTATGACAGGACTTTACCTGAGCTCGGCCTGGGAGATCCTGTTTTACCTGATCTTAAGCTGTCTCTTCGGTCTGGGGTTCGCGTCTTTCCGGAAAGAAAAACGTGTTCCTTTTGGCCCGGCGATCGCGGCGGCCTGTTTTATTATGATATTATACGGAGAAAAATTGACCGGCTGGTATACTGACCTGTTCTGAATTGGAGAACTTCAAGATGAAAAATTGTTTGGGAATTGAGATTGGAAATTACCGGATCAAGATCGCGTATATGGAAAAAGGCGTGCTGAAGGAGTGTATTTCAGAACGGATCGAAGAAGGAGCGAAACCGGATGCCAGACTCTGCGCGGAGACGATCCGGGATCTTCTGGCTCAAAAAATGATCCGTTGCAATGCCGGGTGTTCGTAAAACAGTTAAACCAAAAACTTAACTATTTTACGGTATCTGTCAAACGGGGATGGTAAGAAACAACGAAAAACGAGTGATGCCAGGTTGAAAGACCGAGCATCACTCATTTTTTATCTCAATACATTTTTTGATATTGTAAATCTGGCGGCAGTGCCGGGAGAGGAGTCCATGTCTAATATCTTATCTTCCGGAAACGAAAACAATGCGGATAAAACGTTCAGTTTCAGCGCAGACTTATCGTGGAGCTCCTACCCATATAAGATATGGACGAAAAACGGGGAAGACCAGACCGTCTATTACGGCGACTGGATCGACTGGAAAAAGCTCCAGTGATCCGTAAAAAACTTCTGAAGCAGGCAGGCATTCTTCTGCCTGCCTGCTTCGTACCGTCCCCATGCGCTTTCGAGCGCGGCAGACAGTAAGTCCGTAGTTACTGTACACGGGCAATGTCAGTAACTGCCCGCGTGCTGTCTGAGATTTCAGCGCCGCAAGCTGGAGATTGACAGCCCTGAGTTTTTATGTTATGATGACTTTATCTGTGGACAGGAGGTGTAGTCGGTGATTAGAATTATTCTGACGATCGTATTCGTTATCTTATGTATCGCAATGACAGTGATTGTGTTAATGCAGGAAGGAAAGACTTCCGGACTTGGCGCGATCAGTGGTGTAGCTGAGAGCTACTGGGGAAAAAATAAAGGCCGTTCTATGGAAGGCAACCTTGAAAAGTTTACAAAAATTGCGGCAATCCTGATTTTTGTACTTGCCCTGGTATTAAATTTAAAGGTAATTTAATTCTAAGATGACGAACACTCTTGCAGCGATAACTTCCGTGCAGGAGTGTTTTTTGTTTAACAGGAAATTTCGATGAAGATTCCGGGTGACAAAAGGGCGCGCTCTTTATTATTTATAATATGGTCTGCAGAATCTTATTAATTTGATCATTTGCGGCTGCCCGGTGTGAATACTGCGCTGGGAACTTTTAGATTGTTTGGATTTTACCGGATATTATTTAAGGAGAAGAATGGAAGAAAAGTTAATGGAAGAGCGGAAAAATATGCTGCTGGACCTGATGAAGGATCCGACATATGTTCCGATGAAACTAAAAGAGCTGGCGCTGCTTCTTGGTGTCACAAAGGAGCAGTGCGGCGAGCTGGAAGAAGTTTTAAATGAGTTGGTGGCGTCTGGAAGGGTTGGAATCTCGAAAAAGGGAAAATATGCGAGATCCGAGGTCTTCGCCCAGACGGGAGTTTTTGCGGCTCATCACCGGGGCTTCGGCTTTGTGACTATCGAGGGCAGGGAGGATGATCTCTTTATCCCGCCGGATGATACCGGGGATGCCATGGACGGGGATACGGTCCAGGTCGTCATCAATGAGAACGGAAGAGGCGGCCGGACGGAGGCGAGAGTCTTAAAGGTATTGAAGCATGCCAACGAGACCCTGATCGGAACCTTCGAGAAAAACAAGAATTTCGGTTTCGTGATCCCGGACAACCCGCGGATCACCATGGATATCTTTATCCCCCAGGGAAAGGAAAATGGCGCGGTATCCGGGCACAAAGTTGTGGTAAAGCTGGATACTTACGCGGCGAAAAATAAAAATCCGGAAGGCCATGTAAAGGAAATTCTGGGTCATATCAATGATCCGGGAGTGGATATCCTGTCCATCGTCCGGGCCTACGGGTTGCCGGAGGAGTTCCCGGAAGAGGTGATGGAGGAGGTCTCCCATGTTCCGGAGGCGCTCTCGCCGGAATATGTGGAGGAGGAGATCGAGAAGAACGGAAGAGTGGACCTTCGAAATGTGCCGATGGTGACCATCGATGGAGAGGATGCGAAGGATCTGGACGATGCAGTCAGTGTGTCGAAGGAGACGATAAACGGGGAGACGATCTACCATCTCGGCGTTCACATCGCGGATGTGAGCCATTATGTAAAGGAGAAGAGTCCTCTCGATGAGGAGGCGTACAAGCGGGGAACCAGCGTGTACCTTGTGGACCGCGTGATCCCGATGCTGCCCCACAGACTTTCCAACGGAATCTGTTCCCTGAATGCAGGATGTGACAGGCTGGCGATGAGCTGTCTTATGGATATCGATGAAAAGGGTATTATTGTGGGGCATAAGATCTGCGAGTCTGTGGTGAACATTGACCGGAGAATGACGTACACGGCGGTGAATGCGATCCTGGAAGCGAAGAATGGAAAGAATAGCGGGGAGGACGCTGAGTTAGAAGAGACAAAAGGACGGAACCAGGACGAGCGTTTTGAGAATGATGAACAGAAAAAATCGAAACGGAGTCTGAAAAATGTACAGGCAGATGATCTCGAGAAAAAGAAAGACGCAGCGAAAGAGAAAGCTGAATTCGCGAAAAAGTGCCTGGAAGAGTACGAGGATTTCGTCCCGATGTTCCTGCTTCTGGACGAGACCGCTCGCGTCTTAAGAGAAAAGCGCATGGCGAGAGGTGCTGTGGACTTCGATTTCCCGGAGTGCAAGATCATCCTGGACGCAAAGGGACGCCCGGTGGAGATCAAGCCATACGAGCGGAATGCGGCGACGATGCTGATCGAGGACTGCATGCTGGCGGCCAACGAGACGGTTGCGGAAGATTACTACTGGCAGCAGGCGCCGTTCCTGTACCGCAGCCATGAGAAGCCGGATGGGGAGAAGATCAAGCGCTTCGGAATCCTGATCAACAATTTCGGTTACTCGATCCGTCTCCAGAACGGAGAGCTTCACCCGAAGGAGATGCAGAAGCTTCTTGCAAAGGTGGCCGGATCCCCGGAGGAGGCGCTTCTCGCGAGACTGGCGCTCCGCTCCATGAAACAGGCGAAGTACACGACGGACTGCATGGGACATTTCGGTCTTGCGGCGAACTATTATACCCACTTTACTTCACCGATCCGCAGATACCCGGATCTTCAGATCCACCGGATCATCAAGGAGAATCTTCACGGTGAGCTCACGAAGAAGCGCGTTGCCCACTACGAGAAGATCCTGCCGGAGGTTGCGGTCTGGACATCATCCAGGGAACGCCTTGCGGACGAGGCGGAGCGGGAGACCGACAAGGCGAAGAAGGTCCAGTTCATGGAACACCATATCGGCGAGGAATTCACCGGTGTGATCTCTGGAATCAGCAACTACGGTTTCTATGTGGAACTCCCGAACACTGTGGAAGGCATGGTACGCCTTGCGAACCTGGATGGCGATTACTATGTGTTCGATGAGGAACACTATGAGTTAGTGGGAGAGCGGACGAGAAAGAAATATAAGCTGGGACAGACGGTGAAGATCCAGGTGGTCTCTGTGGACAGGTATTTGAAGACCATTGATTTTCTGCCGGTAAGAAAATTTGATTAGGCGAAATGATTCGGACACGACGGATTGGCGGCGAAAATTTCCCGGAAAACATTGCTTTGCGGTGAAATGGTATTATAATATAGAGATAAGTTCCGGTCGGATGAGGATAGGATTATGGCAAAGAGCAGCGGCTTTAAGCTGATCGCGAACAATAAAAAAGCGTATTTCGACTTCTTTATCGACGATAAGTTCGAGTGCGGTATTGCCCTTGCGGGAACGGAAGTAAAGTCTATGCGTATGGGCAAGTGCAGCATCAAGGAATCCTTCGTGCGGATCACAAACGACGAGGTCATGATCTACGGCATGCACATCAGCCCGTATGAGAAGGGAAATATCTTCAACAAGGACCCGCTCCGCGAGAGAAAACTCCTGATGCACCGCTACGAGATCAAC
>ENA-OVGM01002636-OVGM01002636.1-human-gut-metagenome-genome-assembly--contig:-NODE-2636-length-11479-cov-3.587185_pt1 | contig 11479 bp, 10 predicted proteins | sample MGYA00237773_ERZ505425 | MGnify/ENA primary metagenome ERZ505425 (study PRJEB26158, sample SAMN06016407) | human gut metagenome | biome: human gut; feature: ankylosing spondylitis patient; material... | reverse complement strand
GACAAATATAAAGATTTTGATGTAGATAAATACCTTGACGACCTTGAGATAGAGTTATTAGTATACGAGAACCCATTGACAGATCCGAAAGGAGAACCAATCAATTTCGATAATGCAGGCGAAGCGATTAGTGCGCTGAGGGTACAGACAGTTATGCTGGATAACACTCTCAAGACATTAAAGGAACAGGTAAGGGAATTAAAAGAGCATCTTGTCGACTGTTCTGATGACATCAGAGTGGGAATCGAAGCGGAAATAAAAGATCTGGAAGATATTTTGAAACTTTCGGATCAATTCCAGGAAGTATATGACCTGATTGAGCCGACCAATCAGGACAAATTGAAAAATGAAAGAAATAAAAGTGATCTTGCTTATGAAGTAGGTGAACTGAAAGATGTCCGGGAAAAGATCTTAAGTGGTGAAATTGAAGCGGGTACTGACCGCACGTGGAAGTCAAAAGTCTGGGGACAATGGTATGACTTCAGGGATGATAAAGGAGAGTTTTATCAGGAGCTTCAGAAATTCTGCGAAGGAGGAGCAAGTGGAAAAGGCGATAAAGATGCCGGAGATAAAAAAATAGATGAGGCAAAAAAAGCACAGGAAAAGGCGGAGGAAGAACTGAATAAGCCTGAACAAACCGAGGCAAGAAATATCCCGGAGGGGATTGCAGCACAATTAAAATCCGGCGGAGCTACGGGAGATGTTCCAGGATTCAGTGATTATTTCTCAGGAGGACTTTCCCTGAAAAACCTGTCAGCAGGCGGAGAACATGCGTTGGATAAATTTCTCGTTACCAGTTATGATTTCGGAATGTTTTCCAGCAGAGTGACAGGCGTGAAATCACCAAAGAAAAACAGTCTTGAAACGAATATGACGGAAGAAAAAAAGGATTCCAAAGAAGACATCAGCCTGACCGGATACGAAATGTCACCGGATATCAACTACCTGTATGGAGCGGAACTGGAATATCTTCTCGGCGGATATAATAATTCGGTATCAAATCTGAATAAATCGAGAAATATCATCTGTGGAGTCCGTGAGACGATGAACTTTGCAGCCAGTTACGCGATCACGGAAATAAATGAGGCAATCTGTGCAGTGGCAGATACGGCAGCGACCGCAGTAGCTGCAACAGGAGTAGGTGCAGCGGTGGCTCCCCTTGTGCGGATTTCTGTCAGCGGCGCGTTGAGACTGGCGTTTGCTTCTATAGAGACAGCGGCGGACTGGATGGAACTAAAAGAGCGGGATAAGGTAACCTTTATGAAAACGGAGATGGAAGACCTGAACGGAATTGACGGAATCGCATCTCTGCTTCATATCGACATTCCGGAGTCCTCGGAAGATAAATTCGGCCTTACCTATGAGGATTATATGTTTGTACTGCTTTGCATTTTTACAGACTCAAATACGCTTACCTCACGAACGGCCAATTTGATCACACTAAATATGAATCAGGCAAAGCATAAAGGCGGTGAATGGTCGTCTCTTGACTTTAAAATGCAGGATACCGTGACAGCGGTAAAAGCGACCTGTAAAGTGAAGGCGGATTTTGTTGTTCTTCCCGATAATTTTGCGGAGATGTTTTATTCCGGTACAAGCACAGAGTCACAGATCGAACGTCTTGAGAACCATTATTTCGGATATTCTGTTATTCGAGGTTACTAAGGAGGGAATCGGTACATGCAGTGGAAAAAAACAGGAGAAGAAGGACTACTGACTGTTGAAGCAATTCTCGGTCTTGTACCTTTTATCCTGGTGATTCTTGGAATTATTTCTTTTATTGATATTTTTGCGGTTCATAATAAGATCCAGTATGCCATGCATCAGATGGGAAATGAAATCTCAGCGTATACATATTTTTATGAGGCGTTGGGGATCCGCTCTGCCGACCTTGGTTTAAAGGCCGACATTGATGAGCAGACAGCGCCACTGGATACGACATTGGATGATTTCTCCAGCTTTCTGGAGCAGGTCGGACAATTTGAAGATGACCTTAATGGAATAAAAAGTGGTTCATCATCCCTTTCCGGAACCATTGAATCCGGAAAGAATACGATCAATAAAGGACAGCAGCTGGTAAACTCTGCGGGAGTTTTTATCAGTGACCCGAAACAGCTGCTCAGGAGCATAGTATATCTTGGGATCGAAAAAGGCGAGCAAAAGGCTAAAACGTGGCTTCTCGGATGTATCTCGAACGGCATGTTTCAGGTTTATCTGGATGAAAGCTTCGCAAAACACAGGGCGATGTCTGCGGATGAATATCTGATCCACTATGGAGTGAAGGACGGAATAAACGGCCTGAATTTCAAAAACAGCAGTTTTTTGAGCGACGATCAGTATCGGATGATCGACTTGGTGGTGGAATACGATATCGAAGTGTACTTCTTTAAGCTTTTTCGGAAGGATCCGACGATCCACGTCGTTCAGAGATGTGAGGTCCCGGCCTGGCTGGACGGAGACGGCGTGACATATTCAAAATAGCAGGGGTATGAAATGAATGAGTATTTAATATTGGCAGCGGGAATGATCTTGCTGCCGGGAATTTATATATGTCTCACATTCTGGCAGACAGAGAAATTCAACGGAATGTCTAAATTTGAAGTGATCGTCCTTGCAGCGGCAGAAATTGCGTTTCTACGGATGTGGAGAACGGACAGCGCCGGGGAAGTGCCATATATTTTATCAGAGATGAAATACGTGATGCTCGCGTTCATGACATATTTCTGTGTGGAAGACCATAAAGAGCAGCTGGTTCCAAATCGTGTATTGTTGCTTCTTTTGGTATTATTTCCCATTCTGTTGGGCGGATATGGAATCCATGATATGGACACGGTCTTAAAGATCATACCGTCGATTATCTTGGGCTTTCTGTTCTGCTTGATCTCCTTCGGATTGGGATATCTGCTGAGTCATGGAAGCATGGGAGCGGGGGATGTAAAGCTTTCTCTGATTATGGGTATTTACCTAACCGGAAACGACATTCCAGGAGCAATCTTCTACGGATGCCTTATCGCGGCGGGATATTCAATCGTTCAGTTATTAAGGAAAAAAAAATAGAAAAAAGATCGGCTTCCGTTCGTCCCATTTTTATACATGGGCGTGGTTGTTCGATATATTCTGTAAATTTATACGGGGCAGGTGGAAGAGATGGCAAAAAAGAAAAATCTTGTAGGCGGAGCAAAGGTAAAAATCAGTTTAATGCTGACTGCCGGTATGATTGCAGGCTGGGGAATTTGTGGATACGCAGTGATTCTGCAGAATGGAGTCAGAAAACAGAACGCAATGGTGGAGAATGCTGAAAGTTTCTTGCCAGACAAGCTGTATATCAGGGCAGCTAATGGGTACAAAGAGGCTTTAAAAACATATTCGACGAAGAATAACCTCACATACGAAAGACGCCTTCTCGATATTTACGATGAAGCGGGCATGGAGGATGAATATGCAGACCTTGTCGACGACAGGATTGAGGCAAAGACAGCACTTGTGGATGAGTATCAGAGCCGTGCGGAAACACTGATCGGAGAAGACAACATAAAGAAAGCAATCACCATTTTAAAACAGGGAATTGAAATATATGGCGACAGTCAGCTGGTGGAGCTCTGTGAGTCTATAAAATATCAAACCCGCGAGAATGGAACGAATTATCAGGAAGGAAAACTTCCGTCGGACAACTGGATCATTCCCATGTGGAACGGGGAAAAATGGGGATACACTGGAAAGAATGGACGTACAAGCCTGGATTTTATATATGACGAAGCTACACGATTTTCCGGAAATTATGCGGTCGTAAAGCTTGATGGAGTTTACACATTGATTGACCAGAATGGCTACTGGAATGCTGTGGACAAAAATGGTCTGGACGAGGTCACTGAGATTGCAGGAACAAGGATCATTGGAGTTAAAGATGGAAAATACGGGATCTATTCAAATACCTTTATCCGCCAGAGCGAGGAAAATTATGAAGATGCCCACTTAAATGACAACGGAATGATTCTGGTGAAACAGTCTGGAAAATGGGCAATTTTGGATCAAAATTTAAAGAATGTAACAGATTTTGTATTCACAGATGTTGCGGTGAACAGTAAGAATCAGGTGTTTAGTGGAAATTATGCAGTCGTGGCAGATGAAAACGGATATTTTCTGATTGACCAGAAGGGAAAAGCCTGCTTTGAAAAGAGATTCCCGAATGCAAAGGGCATGGAAGGCGGTTACTACGCTGTAGCAGATGAGAGCGGGCAGTGGGGATTCGCGGATGAAAAGGGAGAACTTGTGGTTCCATGCCAGTATGTGGACGCATACTCATTTTCTAACCAGACGGCAGCAGTACAGTATGCCGGAAAATGGGGATATATCAATCGCTATGGCAACATGGTAATCGATGCCCAATTTTCAACCGCACTGCCTTTCTTAAACGGAAAAGCAATGGTACAGGACGATCAGGAAAATATAAAAGTGCTTGAACTGAGATATTTTGATACATTCTAAAATGGGAAAGGGGAATTTGAGATGCTGACAGATGTTTCAGACGCAAATAAAAGTTATACAAAGCTTGAGGTGGCAGAAAAAAGTGATCTGGACCTTATCGCTGTGAAAGTACTTCGGAAAGACTGCCCGGATTTTTTGTTTCCATTAAAAATGATGGAAATCGATGGAGAGACGGAAATCCGTTATGAACTGACAGATGGGGTACGGTTCTGTTATATGCCGACCCAGATGAAGAAAAGGGAATTTATTGAATTGCTCACAAATCTGATCCAGCCGTTTAAGGCATGTAGCGACTGGTTCCTTGATTACCACAATTTTGTGTTGGATGAAAATTATATTCTGGTCGGAAAGAATGAGCAGTCAGTGAAATATATTTATGTGCCGACTAAGTCACAGACTAATTCTGACCAGGAGATCATTAGCTTCTTTGCGGGTCTGATCCTGAAAATGGACATCAAGGATGATCAGAGTTATACGGTCGATCTGCTTCGTGTAATCAAGAGTTCGAATGCCAATTTAATGACGCTGTTGGAACATCTTCAGAAAGACCATGTGGAGAAAAAAGCAGCGCCTCTGGCTCCGCCAAAGCCAGCCGAGGATCATATGAAGAAGATCGTTTCATTTGTCCAGGATATTCCGGAAAAAATGGCAGAGAAGAAAGAAAAGCAGGAGCCTGTAAAGGCAGAGAAAAAGACACCTGTCCGGGAGCAGGGAACACGCCCGGGAATCAGTTCCGGCGCTTATGGAAAGAGCGATGAGGAGAACCGGCTGATCAATAACCTGTTCGGAGATGATGAGCCGGATAAAAAGAAGGACAGGAAAAAGAAGGAAAAACAGCCGAAGGAGAAGGCACCGAAAGAAAAGGGCGCTGGTCTGTTTGGCTTTTTAAAGGGAAAAAAGAAAGAGGAAGAAGAACCGGAAGATCTGCTGGCGGGATTTAAGAAGGCGGCAGAGCCGGAGAAGGTGCAGTCCACACCGAAATGGGAATCTGTACCAACACCAGCACCGGTTTCTGATCCGGCAGGAGGCGAGGATACAGTTGAAGCTTACCGTTCTTATGTTCAGGAGGAAGATGGGGATGACAGCACTGCAATAGCAGGAGACGGAGAGCTGGATGATAACCGCGTGATCCGGTTGAGACTGGAAGATTGTGCCGGATGCACATGCCCGAAATTTATCGAGATCGATCTGAGAAAAGGTCATGCGACGATTGGAAGAATGGACAAGAATGGTGAGCCATGCTCAGATTATAACTTTGATGCTGCGGTTTCGTTTGTCAGCCGCCGCCATTTCCGAATCGAGCCGAGCGGAAATGAATGGCAGATCATTGATATTGGATCTTCAAACGGTACGATCGTAAGTGGAGAAAATCTTACACCAAATATGCCGCACACCCTGAAAAGAAATGATACGATCATGATCGTGTGCAAAAAGAGATTTATGATCTATCGGGTGTGCTGAGAAAGGCAGGGGTAATGAGAAAGTATGCAGGCTGTCTTTCTGTAAAAGGAAATTACAGGAAGAAGAATCAGGACCGGGCATGCTGCCTGAGCAGTTCAAAAAAAGGAATATTATTTGCAGTGGGATGTGTGTGCGACGGAATCGGCAGTTTTGCGCAGAGTGAGATCGCGGCGGAGATGATCCGGGTAGGAATTGAACGTTGGTTTCTTGGAATGGAGCCGTTGTATCCTGAAAATATTGACGAAGAGTCCTTGATAGATGATCTGGATATGACGATTCGCGAACTGAATGAGCTGATTTGGATTTATCGAAAGGAAAACGGAATTGATATTGGATGCACGATGTCACTATTGGTTCTTTTGAATGAAAAATATCATGTATTTCATGTTGGAGACAGCAAGATCCTGCTGATAGATGATCGCGTCTCACAGATTACGAAAGACGAGGTATCGGTTGTCGAGCGGGATGGAAAGTTGAAGACATTATTGGCAAATTTTATGGGGAAGGTCGAAGAATTGTGGATGAATCAGTCAAGCGGAAGCCTTGTTCCGGGAGAGACATTTCTTGTGGGGTCCGACGGACTTTTTAAGAGACTCCGGGAAGATATTCTGTTTGATGTGATTAGAAGGAAGAATGTGCAGAGTGATACAGAGGCAGAGGACGTGCTGAAATATCTGATCCGGAATGTCATGGAGATGGGGGAGAAGGATAATATATCAGGAGTTCTGGTCCGGATTGCTTAGAGTTCCAGGTATGCCTTATATATTGGATAAGGCTGCCGGAAGCAGGTCTTGAAGACCGTCAAAGCAGCCCAAGAGCAGCATAAATGATGAGAAAAACGGCTGAATAGATGAGATGATAGCCGGTGAAGATCATGATTCCTTTTAGCGTTCCGCGAAGATGGGAACTGCAGCGGAAGAACAGGAGAACGATCACGGCAGCGATCCACAGACCGCAGAGAAAGAGCGGATGCGTGAAAAATAACAGAAATGTAATCCCGTAGAAACATGTGAAGCTGAACTCGATAAGCGGGTAGCGGAGCGGGATTTTTGTTCCGCAGTAGTGACACTTTCCACCGAGAGCGATCCAGCTGATCACAGGAATCTGGTGCAGACCGTTTAAGACATGACCGCACTCCGGACAGTAACAGTCTTTTGTGATCAGCGGCTTATCAAAACGGATCCGATACTCGGCAGTCGTAAAATAAGCGCCGATGATGCTGCCGAAGACCAGTGTGCAGATCAGAAGAACAGAAAAATAATATGTGGTCACTGGAAAGTCCTCCAAATAGGTAAATTATAAAACATTTTTATATTAAAGAGCCTGGAGGAAAAAGTCAAGGACAAAGGGGGAAGAGAGTATGAAGAAGGGCTGGAAGATCGCAGCAGTGGGATTGATTATATTATTGCTGTTTTTGATTTTTTTTAAGGAGTGTTTGTGGGAGTGGTATGACGAAGTTCTGCATCCGTGGGCGCCATGTCGTGCGGATTGGCTTTGAAAAGTTGGACAAAGTATTAACAGATATGGTTTGCTTTATTGAGCATAATGAAACTGTCATGAAAAAATCAGAGGAAAAGCAAAATGCTGAATGAACATTTATTTTACGGTGGAATTTTTCTATGCGCGTGTTCCGTCGGACTTGCGGTGATTTTGGGAAGTCTGTATACAATCCAAAAGATCAGGCTGAACAGCAAGCTGAATGAAGAGTATGGGAAAGAAATAAAAGGAAAGTAACAAAGCGGGAGGTACCAGGTGGAGGAAATTATTGCATCGACGTATCGGATCATAAGAAAACTGGGATCCGGCGGCGGCGGAAACGTATATCTCGCAGATCATCTGAGATTGAATAAGAAAGTAGTCCTGAAGGCGGACAAACGCCGGATTACGACGAAAACGGCTCTGCTTCGCCGAGAGGCAGATGTTCTGAAAAACCTGAATCATCCGAATATTCCGAAGGTATATGATTTCTTTGTTGAAGATGACACGGTATATACCGTTATGGACTATATCGAGGGAGAGAGTCTTGACCGTCCATTAAAGCGGGGAGAACATTTTTCACAGCCTCAGGTAATTCAATGGGCGAAAGAACTCTTAGACGCTCTTGATTATCTCCATAGTCCGACACACGGAGACCCGCCGCGGGGATTTGTACATAGTGATATCAAGCCGGCGAATCTGATGCGGACACCGGATAACCATATCGTTCTCATTGATTTTAATATTGCTTTATCGCTCGGCGAGGACACAGTGATCGGCTGCAGTGCCGGATACGCATCACCGGAACACTACGGACTTGATTTCTCTTCAGACAGCGATACAGTAAACGGCGAGTCAGAGACAGAGGCGGAATCAAAATCCGGACAGGATAGTGAGACAGAGGTTGATAATCCTACAGTTGAGAGGACGATCACGGAATCTGATACAGAATCCACAGAGAAGGAAGAAGGAAACAGAAAAGAGAAAAGCTTTTCTGCATCCCCGAAGAAGATCATCGTTCCGGATGTGAGATCCGATATTTATAGTACCGGAGCAACCCTATATCACCTTCTCAGTGGTTCAAAGCCGGCAAAAAATGCGAAGGCAGTCGTATCGCTTTCAGAAAAAGAATATAGTCCGCAGGTTGTAAAGATCATCAAAAAGGCGATGAATCCGAATCCGGATCTGCGATATCAGACGGCGCAGGACATGCGTTCAGATTTTTTACATCTGAGAGACCGGGATCCCCGGGTCAGACGATTGAAGGCGGTAAAACGGCTGGATATCGGTGTAGTTCTTCTGCTTCTTGCGGCAGGTGCATCCATGACATTTGTGGGATTAAAGCGGATGCAGACGACGGAGAACTGGCTGAAGCTTGCGGAATACTCGAAAAGTGCTCTTGAGTCAGGGGATGTGGACGAGGCGGTCAAGGATGCTCTTGCAGGTCTTCCCGAGGCGAAAGGAATCCTGAAACCGGAATGGCTTCCAGAATCTAAGCGGGCGCTGGCAAATGCGCTGGGAGTGTATGATCTCTCCGACAAGTTTCGGTCGAGCGGAGTTATAAAGCTTCCGTCGGCTCCTTATAAGATAAAGATGTCCCCGGACGGGAAGAAGCTTGCGGCTGTATACCAGTCCGAGGCTGCGGTTTATGATGCGGAAAGCTTAAAATCGTTAATGACCTGCCCGATGATGGATTCAGCATTAGCGGATGCGTTGTTTTCCGATGATAGTCATCTGCTGGCTGCGGGAAAAGACGGAGTTTCACTTTACAACATTGAGAGCAGAGAGCAGATGTGGAGGGCAGGAATGGCTTCGACTCTGACAATCTCTGGAGACGGACAGGTTGCGGCGGCGATGGACCGGGACAGAAATATTGTCTCATTCTATGACATGAAAGATGGTCAGCTGCTGCGGGAACGCTCTATGGGAGATAAAAAAATGCCCTCTGCATTTAATGATTCCTTTGCGGATCCGGACAATGCAATTTTCTGCCTGAATATGGACGGAACCATGTTGGCGATCAGTTTTTCGGACGGCGGACTATATGTGATGGATACAGAGCATCCGGAGGATGACCTGATCGTGTACGAGAGCTCGGATTATACAGAGTTTGCAGGCGGCTTCCATGGAGATAAATTTGCGTTTTCTGCCGGAAAGAGTGGTCACAGCATCTTTGGACTCATCAATGTGGACGAGGGAGCCTATATCGGTGATATGGAGTCGAACCTGCAGATGAAGGCAAAGGCAGATGAGAGTGGAATCTGGGTTTCAGAGGGAAATCTCCTGTCTGAGTTTGATCCGGATACGCTGGATGATAAGGAGGTCTCCTTCACAGATACATGGAACATCAGCCATTTCAGCGTTTCGGACAAGCATGTGCTTGCCGTGACGGATGAGCCGGGATTTTCCATCTTCGATCAGGGAGAGAACGCCCTGGTACATGAAAAGAGTGATGAGGAATATAGCTTTGCGGAACTCGGGACAGAGTACGCGGCGTTGGCAAACCGGAGTCAGCCGGATATCCGCGTCATGAAGGAGGAGACTCATGAGGATACATGTGTGGTGCGTTACGACGCGAAGTATTCCCATGACGAGGCCAGAGTGACGGGAGACGGGGAAAAGGCGATGCTTTTCAGTTATGATGGATTCCGGATCTATGGTAGTGACGGAACCCTGACGGCGGAAGGAAGCTTCCCAGAGGCGGAAAAGATCTACGACCAGCAGTTTAGAAGGGACGGAGAAAAGTCCTGGCTGGATGTGATCTGGTACGATGGGACAGTCCGGGCGTATAGTTCGGAGGATGGCACTCTGATCTCGGAGGAGAGAGGGGAAGCGCCTTCAAAGGATCTGGAAGAGGAATTTTCAACAGAAAAGTACCGGTTTGTGTCGGAACTTCACAGCGCTCCGAAGGTTTATGACAAGCAGAGCGGAAAGTTTGTAAAGGAACTGGAGAAGGATGATTTCCTGGCCTATGTGACAGAGGTCGGCGAGTACATACTAACAGAATATGTCCGGGCAGAGCCGAGGCACTGTCGCTCATCTTCGCGCGACGGAACTAGGGCGCCCCCCCGAAAGGGCCATCGCGAATGTTTCACGTGAAACATTCGTTCCCTACACGACGCTCTTCCGATCTAAACAATCTATTTCGATTACAAAAATGGAGAATTGAGACAGTGTCATTTGTATTCGATCCAGGAACTGATCGATCTTGGAAAGAATTACAGATAAAATTTTAAGAAAGGGGAAAAATTATGAAAAAACGCATCTTTAAACAGGGAATGGCATTGATGCTGGCAGCTGCACTGGCGCTTCCGGCTAATGTGGTTCCGGCGGAAATTCTGGATCAGCAGACGGAGACAGAGCTGCCGCATATTGTATTAAATCAGGAAACACCTGATGAAAAAGTTACTGACAGTGATGCGAAGGAGAAGGAGGAGCAGACTGGAACGCAGACAGAGACAAAGAAAAAGACAGAAGTCAATACCACAGAAACTGCGGAACAGATCATTTACAATACCGGTTCCTTCAATGTTCACGTCGTAAGCGCGGAAGATTTTGAGAACGATCTCGGCGACGCATATTTTGAGGAGGATGGCAGCTATACCATCAATATCCCAGAGGAAAACCCATTCTTCCCGTATGAGGTTCAGTTTACCTATGACGGAAAAACAGAAAATGAGTGGTTCATGAATCCGGAGGATTCCATCGAGATCGACGGACATACCTTCTATGTATCCGCAAGCTTCGACGGAACAGCCGTTACCCAGATGACCATGGATGTTGCAGGTCAGGAGGTTGTTGTTTATCCGGAGAAGAAAGAGTTTACGGACGGAGATGATGTGGCGTTGATGTCATTGCTGCCGTTGGAGGAGAGAAATCTGTCGCTTGATCTGTCGGGATTTACGCCGATTGAACTGGCATGTGTAAAACCGGCGACTGTTTTTAAGGGTGAGAACCAGATTGGAACGGAAACAGAAATTTTATGGAAACCACGTGACAGCAGAGATAATTATGAAAGCGATCCAGATTCTGTCGGAGTAGTAGCGATGGATCTTGC
>ENA-OVGM01002622-OVGM01002622.1-human-gut-metagenome-genome-assembly--contig:-NODE-2622-length-11548-cov-19.876447_pt1 | contig 11548 bp, 9 predicted proteins | sample MGYA00237773_ERZ505425 | MGnify/ENA primary metagenome ERZ505425 (study PRJEB26158, sample SAMN06016407) | human gut metagenome | biome: human gut; feature: ankylosing spondylitis patient; material... | reverse complement strand
TGGGCGGCACCTCCAAGGTGCTGCTGGGTGCCATCGTGGCCGGTATGATGAGCATCGACATGGGCGGCCCCTTCAACAAGGCAGCGTATGTGTTTGGCACCGCAGCCCTTGCTTCCGGCAACTATGAGGTCATGGCCGCCGTCATGGTGGGCGGCATGGTGCCTCCCATTGCCATCGCCCTGTCCACCACCTTCTGCCCCAAGAAGTGGACCCCCGACGAACGCCGCAACGGCATCGTGAACTACGTCATGGGCCTGTGCTTCGTCACCGAGGGTGCCATCCCCTATGCAGCAGCCGACCCGCTGCGCGTTCTGCCCAGCTGCATCATCGGTTCGGCCCTGGCCGGTTCCCTGTCCATGGTCTTTGGCTGCGGCCTGCGGGCACCCCACGGCGGCATCTTCGTGTTCCCCGTGGTGGACCACGCCGCTCTGTACTGCGTGGCGCTGGCCGTGGGCAGCGTGGTGGGTGCTGTGATCCTGAGCCTGCTCAAGAAGGACCGCACCGACGCCTGATCCGCCATTTACTCCCTCCATTGGAGACTTCTTCATACAGCACAAGGCCCCCGGGAATCCGGGGGCCTTGTGTCGCTTCAGTGGCTCTCTTTACACAAAAACGGCTGCCCGGTGTGGAAAACCGGAGCAGCCGCTTTGCATGGATGAAATCTTATTTGCCGTGCTTCACGCGCTGGATCTCGCCCAGATCGTAAGGCGTGTTCTGGTAGACGTAGTAGTTCAGCCAGTTCTCGTACAGCAGGTGAGCATGGGCGCGCCAGCGGAACAGCGGAGGCTGCTCCGGGTCATCGTCCGGATAGTAGTTGACGGGCACATGGATGGGCAGGCCCTTGGCCACGTCCCGCTTGTACTCGGCATCCAGCGTGTACTTGTCGTACTCCGGGTGGCCGGTGACAAAGATTTGCCGTCCGTTCTCGGTGCTCATGAGGAAGGGCCCGGCCACATCGCTCTCGGCCAGGATGCGCAGCGCGTCGCAGGCATCCACATCGGCCCGGCGGATGCCGGTGTGGCGGCTGTGGGGCGCATAGAACACCTCGTCAAAGCCGCGCACCAGAGGGTTCGCCGGGCGGGTGACCCGGTGCTCGAACACGCCGAACATCTTTTCCGGCAGCAGCTCCTTGTGCACACCGTAGTGGTAGTACAGGCCCGCCTGGGCACCCCAGCAGACGTGCAGGGTGGAGTAGACGTTCGTCTCGCTGAAATCCATGATCTCGCACAGTTCCGGCCAGTAGTCCACCTGCTCAAAGTCCATGGTCTCCACCGGGGCACCGGTGATGATCATGCCGTCGTAGCGGTTGTTCTTCACCTCGTCAAAGGTCTTGTAGAATGCATCCAGATGGGCGGCCGACACATGGGTGGCGGCGTGGCTGGCCGTCTGCAGCAGGGTCATATGCACCTGCAGGGGGGTGTTGGCCAGCAGACGGGCAATCTGGGTCTCGGTGGCGATCTTGGTGGGCATCAGGTTCAGGATCAGGATCTCCAGCGGGCGGATGTGCTGTGCCAGTGCCCGCTCCCGGTGCATGACAAAGACGTTTTCTTCATAAAGGGCATCGTAGGCGGGCAGGGTCTTGGGGATGATCAGCGGCATAGCGTGTTTGCTCCTTTGAGTTGACGATTTTGAAAAACTATTTTATTTGCAGGCCTGGAAAGCCTGCCTTTTTACGGGAGGAATCGTAGCGGGAACCCGACCATGCAGCTGACCGGACAGGATCAGATCTTATCCAGTGCCTGTGCGATGTCGGCAATGAGGTCCTCGCTGCTTTCCAGGCCGCAGCTCATGCGCACCAGCTCAGCGGGCACACCGGCGGCCTTCAGCTGCTCATCGTTCATCTGACGGTGGGTGCTGGAAGCGGGGTTCAGGCAGCAGGTGCGGGCATCGGCCACATGGGTCTCGATGGCGGCCAGCTTCAGTTCCTTCATAAAGGTGCTGGCTGCCTCACGGCCGCCGGCCAGGCCAAAGCTGACCACGCCGCAGCTGCCGTTCGGCAGGTACTTTTCGGCCAGTGCATGGTAGGGGCTGGATTCCAGACCGCAGTAGTTGACGTAAGCCACCTTCGGGTGAGCTTCCAGGAACTTTGCCACGGCCATGCCGTTCTCGCAGTGGCGCTGCATGCGCACATGCAGGCTCTCCAGACCCAGGTTCAGCATGTAGGCGTTCATGGGGGACTGCATGGAACCAAAGTCGCGCATCAGCTGGGCCGTTGCCTTGGTGATGAAGGCACCCTCCTTGCCAAAACGCTCGGCGTAGGTGATGCCGTGATAGCTGTCATCCGGGGTGCACAGGCCGGGGAACTTGTCGGCGTGGGCCATCCAGTCGAACTTGCCGCTGTCCACGATGGCACCGCCCAGTACGGCACCATGGCCGTCCATGTACTTGGTGGTGGAGTGGGTCACGATGTCGGCACCCCACTCGAAGGGGCGGCAGTTGACCGGGGTGGGGAAGGTGTTGTCCACGATGAGCGGCACGCCGTGGGCGTGGGCTGCCTGCGCAAACTTTTCAATGTCCAGTACGGTCAGGGCGGGGTTGGCGATGGTCTCGCCGAACACGACCTTGGTGTTGGGGCGGAACGCGGCGTTCAGCTCTTCCTCGGTGCACAGCGGGTCCACAAAGGTGGCCTCGATGCCCATCTTTTTCATGGTGACCGAGATGAGGTTGAAGGTGCCGCCGTAGATGGTGCTGGATGCCACGATGTGGTCACCGGCCTGGCAAAGGTTGAACAGGGCGAAGAAGTTGGCAGCCTGCCCGCTGGAAGTCAGCATGGCAGCGGTGCCGCCTTCCAGTTCACAGATCTTCTGGGCCACAAGGTCACAGGTGGGGTTCTGCAGGCGGGAATAGAAGTAGCCGTTGGTCTCCAGGTCAAACAGCTTGCCCATGTCCTCGCTGGTGGCGTACTTGAAGGTGGTGGACTGGATGATGGGGATCTGGCGGGGTTCGCCGTTTCCGGGCGTATAGCCGCCCTGCACGCAGATGGTATCACGATTCATACTACATACTCCTTTGCTGGGTTTGTCCATATAGCACAATTCCCCGCAGGGAGCATACAGCCTCCGGCGGGGAATTGAAACGTTAAATTTTTCCCTGCCGGGATCGTCTGGCAGTATGCAACCCTCTCAGTCACAGCTTACGCCGTGCCAGCTTCCCCCGAAGAGGGAGCTTTTTGGCTTTTTTATAAGCACTCTTTTTTATTGAGAAGGATTGCTTTTTCTTACCTGCTGCAACAAGCTCGCCCGTCGGGAGAGCTGTCGCCCCAGGCGACTGAGAGGGTTCGGTTTACTTCCGCAGGCGCTTGTCGCTCCGGGTCGCCCAGAAGGTGCCCGCGCTCTGGAACACCTGCACCATGAGCACCAGCAGGATGACACACACGATCATGATGTCGGTCTGGTAGCGGTAATAGCCGTAGGACAGGGCGATCTTGCCCAGGCCGCCGCCGCCAATGACGCCGGACATGGCCGAGTAGCCCAGAATGGTGGTCAGGGCCGTGGTCATGCTGGAGATCAGGCCGGGCAGGCACTCCGGGATCATCACTTTGGTAATGATCTGGAACGGGGTGGCACCCATGCTCTGGGCGGCTTCCACCACACCTTCGTCCAGCTCGCGCAGGCTGGTCTCTACCAGACGTGCCACGAACGGGAAGGCGGCCACCACCAGCGGAACGATGGTGGCTTTGGTGCCCACCGTGGTGCCTACGATGACACGGGTGAGCGGGAATACACAGATCATCAAAATCAGGAAGGGCACACTGCGCAGAATGTTGATGACGATGTTGAGGATGTGCATCAGCCAGCCGGGCAGGGGCAGCACGCCGTCCTTGTCACCGACCACCAGCAACACGCCCAGCGGCAGGCCCAGCACCAGCGCAAACGCGGTGGAAAGAACCGTCACATAGAACGTTTCCCAAATGGCAAAGCCATAATCTGCAATACTCATTCGCCGGTCACCTCCTCCACGGTCACGCCGGGCTGGCTGCGCATATAGGCAGCCGCCTGCTTGGCCTGCTCCACATCGGCAGGCAGCTTGAGCAGCATGGAGCCGTAGCACTGGCCGCTCAGATCACGGGTATCGGCGCTGAGCACCGATACCAGAATGCCCTTTTCGGCGGCAAGGCTTGCCACCAGCGGCTTTGCGGTGGACGAACCGTTGAAGGTGACACGCACCACATGGTCATCCGGCGCAAAGCTGGAAAGGTCGCGGGCTGCGCTGCCGCCGTTGGGGGCGACCAGACGCTTTGCCGCAGCCGTCTTGGGGTTGGCGAAAATTTCCTGCACCGAGCCCTCTTCCATGACCACACCGCCGTCCAGGATGGCCACACTGTCGCAGATCTCTTCCACCACGCTCATCTGGTGGGTGATGACCACCACGGTGATGCCCAGCTTCTGGTTGATGTCCTTGATCAGGGTCAGGATGGAATGAGTGGTGTTGGGGTCCAGCGCACTGGTGGCCTCGTCGCACAGCAGCACCTTGGGGTTGGTGGCCAGGGCGCGGGCAATGGCAATGCGCTGCTTCTGGCCGCCGGACAGTTGGGCGGGGTAGGCGTTTGCCTTGTCGGGCAGGCCCACCATCTCCAGCAGCTCTTTGGCGCGCTTTTCGGCGTCGGCCTTTTTCACACCGGCCAGCTCCATGGGGAAACAGATGTTCTTCAGGCAGCTGCGCTGCATGAGCAGGTTGAACTGCTGGAAGATCATGGTGATCTCGCGGCGGCGCTCACGCAGGGCCGCCGGAGACAGGGTCTCCATGGCGGTGCCGTCGATCACCACGCTGCCCTCGGTGGGGCGCTCCAGCAGGTTGATGCAGCGCACCAGCGTGGATTTGCCCGCACCGGACATGCCGATGATGCCATAGATGGAACCATCCGGAATGGTCAGATTGATGTCTTTCAGCGCGTTCACCGCGCCGTCCTTCATCTGGAAGGTCTTGGAAAGGTGTTTGATCTCGATCACAGAAAATTGCTCCTTTTAGCCTTCGATGGGTGCCAGGCTGTCCTGCTTGCCGCCGTAGATGCCCATGGGCTCCACATGGATGCCGGCAACCGTCACCAGGTGAGTGCCGTGCTCTGCATTGAAGTCATCCAGATACGGCTGATGCTGGAAGTAGTTGGTGTCAACGGTGCCGTCCTCGACCACGTTGTTGGGGATGATGTAGTCATCGTACTCCTGGATGTCCAGCGTGATGCCCTTGGCGGCCAGGATCTCCTTGCAGACCTCCAGCACCTCGCAGTGGGGAGCCGGGGTAGCGGCGCAGCTCACGGTCTCGCCGTTCAGAGCGTCGTAGTCAACGGAAGCGTCATAGCCGTCGGTGGGGTTCTCCACAGCGGACACCACGGCACCCTTATAGTTCTCATCCATGAAGTCCTTGACCTGCTGGCTCTGCAGGGCAGCGGCCAGAGCCTTGATCTTGGGCTCCTCCTGGTTGCCGTCCTTGCAGACCAGAACGTTGACGTAAGCGGAAGAGCCGTCCTCGATGGCCAGTGCATCGGTCGTGGGGTCCAGACCGGCAGGGATGGCGTAGTTGGAGTTGATGACGGCGTAGTCCTCGTCCTGCAGGACGTTGGGCACCTGAGCAGCCTCGACCTCATCGACGGTAACGTTCAGGGGGTTCTCCTCGATGTCCTTTGCGGTGGCGGTCAGGCCTGCGTCAGCCTTCAGCTTGAAGAAGCCGTTCTTCTCCAGCAGGGTCAGGGCACGAGCCTCGTTGGTGGTGTCGTTGGGCACGGCCACCTTGACCTTGTCCAGCTTGGCCACAGCGGAAGCAGCCTCAGAAGAAGCAGCGGCGCTGGAAGCGGTGGAGGATGCAGTGGAAGAAGAACCACCGCAGGCGGTCAGGGCAGCGGCAGCAGCGGCCACACCGGTAACTTTCAGAAAATCGCGACGAGTAATCATGGTAAAATCCCTCTCTATCTTTGTAAAAAATTGTTGAGCGGCGGCGCGGCACAGTCCACGCACGCCTTGTACGGAGGACGAAAAAAGCCTCCGTCCTTACACGAGCCGAACGCTCAGCAAGGACGGAGGCATAACATCTTCCGTGGTACCACCTTGGTTTACTCTGCCCTCACGGACAAAGCCTCGATACTGCGGCAGCTTCTGCTGCTTACAGCCGGACGCTGTAACGGGCGCATCCCGTTGCAGACTTAGCACTCCTGCGCCTCGCCCACACGGCTCCGAGACCATTTTCAGCTTCCTGTTTCCTGCCCTTTTCCATCGCCCGGGCTTTCTGGTAAGGATCAATGCGAAGGCCTACTCTTCTCTTCACAGCCATTTTTGTGATATTGCATTTATAATAAACCACTCCGACGGATTTGTCAACACCTACAACGAAGTTTTTTGGTAGGAAATTGGGCCTTCCGTCAGCCGGAGCGATGGCGCGGCGGCAGCGGGATGCTGAGCACCAGCGAGATGCCCACGGCCAGTGCCACCGCGACCTTGAAGGTGCTGATGCCGTTGGACAACGCCAGTGCGTTGTCGCCCTGAATGAAATAGTAGGCCGTGTAGTAGATGCCTGCACCCGGCACCAGCGGGAAGATGCCGGAGAGCAGGAACACGGTCACAGGGGTCTTTTGCAGGATGGCGAACACGCGGGTGAGGATGGTGAGGGGGATCACCGCCAGCAGGCTGGCCGCAGCAGTGTCCAGCCCCAGCATGACGCACAGCTCATACACGAACCAGCCCACGGCACCCACCAGCGCACAGGTGGGCAGGCTCCGGCGGGGGCAGGCGAACAGGATGGCAAAGCTCAGGGTGCCGGTGCCGGCCAGCAGGAACTGGCCCATCAGCTCCCCGATCTGGGAATTGGTGAGAGAAATCATGCGACCACCACCCCCGTGAGCAGAGAATACAGGCGCAGCACAAGGCCGGTGCCGATGGCGATGCTGGCGGCGATGAGCAGCGCGTCGATCATGCGGATGGTGCCGGACAGGTAGTCGCCGTGCACGAAGTCGCGGATGCCCATGGTGAAGGCGATGCCGGGGGTCAGGATCATCAGCGCACCGATGATGGCATGGCTGGCCGAGGTATGCAGCGCCTGACACAGCAGGATGCACACCAGTGTGATGAGGGACGCGGTGGTGATCTTCTGGAAGCCGCCGGGCAGGCTGTACCGCCCGCACAGCAGCAGGTAGCCGCTGGCCGCCAGACCGGCCACGGCGGCAGCGATGGCGCTGCGCAGATCACCGCCAAAGATCATGGCAAAGCTGAACGCGCCGCCCATGCCGCTGACCAGCTGCACCCATTCCTTGGGGAAGGGGATGCGCTGGGCGGCCGCCAGACGGTACTCGGCCTCCCCCAGCGACATATTGGTCTCGGCGATCTCGCGGGAAAGGGCGTTCACCGCCGCCACCCGGCCCAGATGGGTGGTGCGCACCGGCACGTTGCGCACTTCGCTGATCTCTGCGGTGCCGGCGCTGGCAAAAATGCCGTTGGTCAGTACATAAACATGGAACTCCCGCAGGTGGAAGGAGCGTGCCATGATCTCCATGGTCTGCTCCACCCGGAACACTTCCGCACCGTTCTCCAACAGGGTCTGCCCGGCTGCCATGATAAAGTCCATGATGCGGCGGCGCAGTTCTTCGTCGGGATAAGCCTCTCTGCCCTTCATTGCCCGGCCTCCTTGAAAAAATAATATCGTCTTATTCTAACATGCGCGTGCCCGGCGCACAAGAGCAAAAAAGAAGAGCGGGGAAAACGCCCCGCCCTCCGGAAACCGCATCAGATATAATCCGAAATATAAGGGATCTTGTGAAACAGCACATCATCCAGCCGCTCCACGGCATCCTCCCGGCCCTCGATGCGCTCCAGCTCGAACAGACGTTCGGCGGTCTTGTAGCCCAACAGCAGGGTGGAAAGGGTGCCGATGCCCATCTTCAGGTGGTATTCGGCGGGGGCATCGGTCAGGGTGCAGCCGCCGTCCGCAAACCGGATGCGGAAGGTGTGGTCGTTCCAGGGCAGCAGGTCGTCCTCGATCTCCAGATCAATGCACAGCTCGCCGCCGTCCGGGTCACAGGGGTAATCTTCCAGGAAGCTGGCCACATCGCCTTTTAAGCCTCCCTCTGTGAGATAGGCGGTCCTGGCATGGATATTCCCGGTGACATGGATATAGGAGTAGCTGCGGGTCCCATGAGCCTTGCCGCGGCTGGAGAGCCACCGGTATTTTCGATCCGGCTTGGTCTCATCATCCAGCCGGATCTGGAGACCCTGTATATAGCCGTTCCTGTCGCGGCACGGCACCAGAAGCCCCGAATGGCCGAGGATGTTCCAGTATCCCCGGTCAACATAGAAGCCCGGGACGCCCTCCAGATTGTGAAAGTCGGAAAGGATGCCCGCCAGAAAACGCCGGGCGGAGCTGGACATGGGCAGAGTGCGGTACATGTTTTGCTCAATACGCTCCTCACTCAATCCCCGAGCCAAAAGATCGGCTTTGTGCTTGGGGGAGAGCTCCAGGTGCATGAGCATATCATAGTAGACATTGTGCCGGACGGCCAGGGAGCTGGGCTCCCGTTCCGCCGGTTTTTGTGACAGGGGCTGCTGGGGAAACCGGTAAAGAACGCTGTCCTCCGATAACGCCCGAAACGCCTGCCGGTTTGAAACCCCCTCCATCTTGGCATAGAGGGACACGCTGTTGCCCTTTTCTCCGCAGAGCACACAGCGGAAAATATTTCTGGTGGTGTTGAGAAAGAGATGGTGTTTCCCTGGCCCGTGGTCGCCGCAGAATGGGCAGGAGGCTTCCACCTCCTCCCATTCCAGCGTGCGGTCATTCAGGACAAGCCCACATCTTCTCGCCACATTCAGGATCGGAAATTCCTGATAAGAATGGCCGGAACGGTGCTTGCCCATAGGCGCTCACCGTTTTATGCGGCTTTCGGGACACCCGTATTGTCGGCCACCTGGACCTGCAGCGCGGTGCCCTTGATCACTTTGGCGATAAACACCTGCCCCGTGGGGCGAACATTGTCGATGACGGGAACGGACTCCACATCGTCGATAAAAGTCGGGTACTCGACGCCCAGCAGACGCTTGATCAGCTCCGCAACTTCCAGTCCAGCCCGAATTCGCTCGGAGTGAGACAGACAAATGTAGTCGCGGCCCTCATAGGTGAAGCGGAATACATCCTTGACTTCGCCGGTGCTCTTCACCACATCATAGAGGGTGATCGACACCCGGTTCATCCTGAGCTTAGAGAAGTTGATCTCCACCCGCTTTGAGATATAGAAGGCCAGGGCGGAAAGAAGCTCCTTCTTTTGCTGGATGGAGGCCTGCATCTGCTTGATGTCCTGCTCCTGCTTCCCCGCAGCCTCCGGAGAGGCCTGGACCAGCTTCGACAGCACCTCAATTTTGGCATTGAGCCCGGCAAACTCCGTGCGGGCCCTGTTCAGTTCCTCGATTTCCTCCTGGCTGAGCATACCGCATTCCCGGTCCAGCTCGGTGCTCTGGATCTCGCTGTGCAGGCGCTCAAGCTCTTGCTGGTGGAAATTTCGCCGTTCCTCCGCCTGTTCAAGCGCCTGTTTACGTTGGCCGCTGAGTTCCTCAAGCTCGGCTTCTCCGGCGGCAATATCGTCCTCCCGAAACTGCTCAAAAACGGTCCGCGCCTTGGCGTCCAACTCCTGGACTTCTTTGCACTGGGCGGTGAGCTGGCAGCCTTCGGCCTGGATGCGGCGCAGGGAGGCGGCAAATTCCCCCTTCACCTGCGGCAATGTCTGCTCCGTGATGGTCTGGCGGCACATGGGGCACTGCACCCCCGCCGTCAGGCCGTCGTGGATATGCTTGGTTCGCTTGAACTCCATACTGAGCCTGTGGATACGCTCCTGCGCCTGGGCCAGTGCGGCGGCATACTTGCTCTGGTAGGCGTCCGCCTTGCGGCGGGCCAGCTTCTCAGCTGCGGCGTGAATTTGAAGATCCAGGTTTGCCGTATCGGCAATCACTGGATTCTCCCGCTGTAATTCTTCATAACGGGCGTATAAGTCGGCCAGACGGTCGATCATACTGTTTCCGTCAAAACCTGTGGTGCGCTTACGCTCCAGTTCACCGATTCGCTCCTGAAGCTGTGTATGCCTTACCTGAGCTTCCATGAGCTCCTGTGCCTGCTCCTTCTGTTGAGAGGCGTGCAGGTCAATCTGCCCCTGGATATAGACCATATCCTTTTCTATGTCGGTCACTTGTTCGCGCAGCTGCTTGGAGTAAGCCTCCGCGGATAGAAACTCCTGCTTTTCCAGCAGTGCCCGCGTCTGGTCGCTGAGCTGAGCGAGAACTTCCGCCTTGGGCACCTCCGGCAGATACCGCTCCAAAAGGTTGCGGCCCTTACTGCCCAAAACATTGATAAAGTATTGCGGGTTGAACATCGACAGGAAAAGATCGCGCTCTCCAAACATGGTGGTGAGATCCCCCTGGCCGATGCGGACACCATCCAGCGTGATGTCCATTTTGTCATCCTTGCGATGGCGGGCGAGGGTCCGAAGTTTGCCGGACTCATCCTCAAACTCCAGCTCTACCAGCAAATCACGGGTATCCTGATGATAGAGGTAGTCAATCTTCGCGCCGGCATAGAAGCCTACGCCGGTGATGGCAAAGGCGATGGCGTCGGCAATGCTGCTTTTCCCCACGCCCATATGGCCGGAGATCACATTCATGCCGCCAAACTGAAAGGTCTTCTGGTCCGCATATCCCTTAAACCCGCTGATTGTAAGCCGGGTCACGCGGAATTGCTTGATCGGTTGGATCATTTGATTGCCTCCTTACTTATGCGGCCTGTTCTGAGCCCAGGTCGAGGATCTGGTATGCCTCCAAAATATAGAAGGTGACGCCGTTGCTGTGCTGCGTGGAAAAATTCGCGTTTGTCAGGATCAGTCCCGGCGCAAGCCGGCTGTCGGCGCCCCGGGTATATGCCTGAAAGACCTGTCCCGCGCTGTCCCTGACCTGGACGCTGGTGCGGCTGTTTCCGCTCATCGTCGGCTTGAGGACAGCGCCGGTCACCAGATAGCACCCGGCCGGGATGCCGGAAGCGGAGGTCTGGCCTTGGGAAGGCTGTCCCTGCATCTGAGGGGCTTGCTGGGGCGGGCGCCCGGGCTGTGCCTGCGGCGGCTGCGGCGGAGGGGTTGCGCCCTGCCTCTGAGGGGCAGGCTGTCCGCCCTGCTGGCGGGGACGGCCATTGGGATCGGCAGATTGGCTCCGGGTGTGATGGCCCTGTTTGTCCTGTTCGCCGGGGTGGTCCTTTTTCTGCTGGAGTGACTGCACCCACTGATCATGGACGGCGTCCAAGGTGGGGCGTTCGTCGTTGCAGATCACATACCCTTTTCCCCTCTGCTCAATGGAGACCCATTTTTGCGTCATGCCGTAGAGATACCGGCCGATGCCCCACTCAACCGCGGCCCGCTTCATACTGTCGCTGAGGCCGCCCTTGACCGATTCAATATCGCTGTCATCGGCCCCGTCCCATTTGGTGATCCACGCCTCCTGGGACGGAAAATAGATGGAAATGCCGCACAGCTGGGCGCTCTCGCCTTTCCACGGCACAAAATCATTGTGCCAGCCGTCGATGCCCACTGTGCTGTCCA
>ENA-OVGM01002599-OVGM01002599.1-human-gut-metagenome-genome-assembly--contig:-NODE-2599-length-11613-cov-4.017218_pt1 | contig 11613 bp, 7 predicted proteins | sample MGYA00237773_ERZ505425 | MGnify/ENA primary metagenome ERZ505425 (study PRJEB26158, sample SAMN06016407) | human gut metagenome | biome: human gut; feature: ankylosing spondylitis patient; material... | reverse complement strand
TGAACGGATCGAATGTAATATACAGATCACCCTGGATGAACAGATAGGGAGCGACCAGTTCCGGGGATCGATGCAAGTGCGGGTGAGCCGGCCGGTGTACAACTCTTCCTATAGTACGGTGTTATTGAATTTCAGGGATAACGACATCGATTACATATACCGGGAATTCGAGCCACTGGAGTATAGTGAGACCGGACAAAATTCCAATCTGGTGAACCTGCTGGCTTTTTATGCCAATATCATTTTGGGGATTGACTATGATAGTTTTTCGCTGATGGGAGGAAACGACTTTTTTAACCGGGCAGAGACCATTGTCGCCCGCTGTCAGAATGCCAAGGAATCCGGCTGGAAGTCTTTTGAAAACCGTCGCAATCGCTATTGGTTGATCAATAATTTGCAGGACCGCAGTTATGCTTCTGTCCGGGAATGTATTTATAAGTATCATCGGTTGGGGCTGGATGTGATGTCGGATAACCTGACCGACGGACGTTTGGCTATTCTGGAAGCTCTGGGTTTGTTACAGAAGGCCCATCGGATAAAACCCAATTCCTACTTGATGCAGGTGTTTTTCGATGCCAAAGCCGATGAAATCGTGCATATTTTCAAGCCTGCTTTTACCGATGAGAGGAAAAGAATTTTTAATATTGTCTCAGAAGTAAATCCTGCAAATAGTTCGAAGTATAATGCTTTGATTCAGGAAAAAACGAATTGATAGTAAATAAAAAACGATGATTGAAAATATCAGTATAAATAATTATGCCCTGATCGATCACACGCATATCGAATTGGAAAAAGGATTTTCGGTGATCACCGGTGAGACTGGTGCCGGAAAGTCTATTCTATTGGGAGCAATCGGTCTGACCTTGGGGCAGAGGGCCGATTCGTCGGCTATCATGGATAAAACCAAAAAGTGTATTGTAGAGATAGAATACAATATTGCCGGATATGCTTTAAAAGAATGGTTCGACGAGAACGACCTCGACTATTCTGAACAGGTTATGGTCAGGAGGGAGTTGACTGCGGAAGGAAAATCACGTTGTTTTATCAACGATACCCCGGTAAATAATAAGTTGTTGAAAGATTTCGGTACTTATATGATAGATATCCATTCCCAACATCAGTCTTTGTTGTTGGGACATCCTGAATATCAGACCGATATATTGGATGCATTTTGTGGTAATCGTGAACTGTCGGAACTTTACCAGGCAGACTTCAGGGAGCGTCAACAATTGAAATCTGCTTTGAAGCAGTTGAAAGACAGGGCTGCCGATGCCGAAAAGGAAAGTGATTATCTGCAATTTCAGTTTAATCAGTTGGAGAGTGCACGCTTACAGCTAGGGGAGAAGGAAGCACTTGAAGAAGAGTTGGAATTACTGACTCATGCAGAAAATATCAAATCGGCCTTAAGTGGGTTATCCTGGAATCTGCGGGATACCGAGCAGTCTGTCATTCAAGTATTGAAAGGAAGCCGCAATGCCATCTCCGCACTAGAGAATGCTTTTAAGGAAGCCGGCGAATACCGGGAGCGGCTGGATTCTGTGATTATCGAATTGAACGATCTGGCCGACGAGGCCGAACGCAGAGCAGAAAGTGTGGAATATAATGCCGGGCGTATCGAGAAAATCAACCAGCGTTTGAATACCATTTACGATTTGTTGTTCAAATATAAAGCCGAGTCGGTAGAAGAGCTCGTAACATTGAGGGAACAAATCCGGGAAAAATTGAAAAAGGTAGAAGGAGGGTCGGAAGAAATAGAGCGACAGGAAAAGAAACTACAGGAGACTGAAAAACGAATGTTGCAGCTGGCCGGTAAAATCCACGAAATGCGGGTGAGTATGGAGGGGAAGTTGTGTGCGACTATGAAAAAACTACTGGTCGGACTGGGAATCAAACATGCCGAGTTTCAGGTCGGGATCACGGCGGTAGATGAGTTTACCCGGACAGGCCGGGATGAAGTAAAGTTTTTGTTCTCGGCCAATAAGAACCAACAGCCGGGAGAAATTGCCCGGGTCGCTTCCGGAGGAGAAATTTCCAGGGTAATGCTGGCATTGAAATATGTGCTTTCCGGAGCAAAACAATTACCGGTGATTATTCTGGATGAAATAGATACCGGATTGTCCGGGGAAGTAGCCCACCGGATGTCGTTGATTATGCGCGAGATGGCCGGGCGGATGCAGGTGATCAGTATTTCCCATCTGCCTCAGATCGCGGCTGCCGGCAATTGTCATTTTAAAGTATATAAAGAAGATCGCGGTGAAACGACGATCTCCAGAATCAGGAAATTGACACCAGAGGAACGGGTACAGGAGATTGCCGGTATGATCAGCGGGCAGGAAATTACACCGGCAGCCATAGAAACAGCTAAAATTCTGCTCTCGGCAAAAGCAGGCAATTGAGCTTCGGAAATTTTTTGTATTTTTGCAGGCCGGTTCTGAACGTATTTTATATGTTCGGAGTTTACTATTTATGAAGAATATCGTAAATAGGAAGATTATTCATTAAAATAAAAAGAATGGCTTACAATTTATTAAAAGGAAAGAAGGGAATTATTTTCGGTGCCCTGAATGAGATGTCTATTGCCTGGCAAGTGGCGGAGAAATGTATAGAAGAAGGGGCTGAAATCGTATTGACGAATACTCCGCTATCGATTCGGATGGGAGATATACAGGATTTTGCGGCGAAACATCAGATCCCGCTCATTCCGGCGGATGCTACGAGCGTGGAGGATTTGACCCATCTTTTTCAGGAATCGATGACACATTTCGGTGGGAAGGTGGATTTTATCTTACATTCGATCGGTATGTCTTTGAATGTCAGAAAAAAACGTCCTTATGACGATCTGGATTACGATTTTTTGCAAAAGACGTTGGATATATCCGCAATTTCTTTCCATAAAGTGCTGCAAACGGCCAAAAAACTGGACGCCATCAATGAGTGGGGATCGGTGGTCGCTTTGTCTTATGTGGCAGCTCAGCGTACGATGTTCGAATACAACGACATGGCCGATGCAAAAGCTATGCTGGAATCGATAGCCCGTAGCTTCGGATATATTTATGGACGGGAAAAACGCATCCGGGTGAATACGATTTCCCAGTCACCGACAATGACTACAGCGGGGAGCGGAATCAAAGGTTTCGATTCGCTGGTAGACTTTGCCGACCGGATGTCGCCCCTTGGAAATGCTACTGCAGAAGAATGTGCCAATTATTGCGTTTGCCTGTTTTCCGACCTTACCCGGAAGATTACGATGCAGAATCTTTACCACGATGGAGGATTTTCGAGTATGGGTATGAGTTATAGGGCTATGCACCAGTATAATAAGAGTTTTGATAACGAAGATAAAAAATAGGGGAACTTTTTGCAGTTTGTCTTAAAAAAGGGTAATTTTCCGTCTTCAATTTAAAAATCCGGAATATGTATTTATTCTTTGACACAGAGACGACAGGATTACCTAAACGGTGGAATGCACCTGTAACAGACTTGGAAAATTGGCCCAGATTAGTACAATTGGCCTGGATCATGTACGATGACCGGGGAAACATGCTCGAGAGCCGGGATGTCATAGTAAAGCCCGAAGGATTTACTATTCCTCCGGAAGCTTCGCGGGTGCATGGGATCACGACTTTGGTGGCACGTGAAAAGGGGGAACCTTTACAAGAAGTGATGGAGCAATTTGCCCGAAAGATCGATGAAGCGACAGCTTTGGTTGGGCATAATATCAGCTTCGACGAATGTATTGTCGGGGCTGAATTCGAGCGTTTGCGAATGATGACGACCCTGTTCCTGAAGCCGAAATATTGTACGATGAAACTTTCTACAGATTATTGTAAGCTTCCCGGGAAAAAAGGATTCAAATCTCCCCGGTTGGCGGAATTACACCAAGTATTGTTCGGCAGTGGTTTTGCCAATGCGCATAATGCATTGGCAGATGTGGAGGCTACAGCCCGTTGCTTTTGGGAACTGAAAAATAGAAAAGTCATCAAGTAGACAGAACCGGAAAAATGAAGCGGTCAGTAAAAGGGAGATAGAGGTTGAATTATTGATTATGGCAAAAAAATCGGATTTTAATACGAGTAGAAGCGTAAAAGATTTGCAGGCGGAATATGGGAAAATGCCCCCACAGGCCGTCGATTTGGAAGAAGCAGTATTGGGAGCCCTGATGTTGGAACGGGATGCTTTTTCTATCGTCGGGGATTTATTGGAACCGGATGCTTTTTATAAGGATGCGCATCAAAAGATATTCCGGGCCATTCATAAGTTGTTCCTGAACGATGACCCGGTGGATTTGCTCACGGTGAGCGAGGCATTGAAGCAAAGTGGGGAACTGGAACAGGTCGGGGGGTATTATTATTTGTCCCAGCTGACGACCCGGGTAGCTTCGGCCGCTCACATCGAATTCCATGCAAAGATCATTGTTCAGAAATATTTGCAGCGTAAACTGATCGGGGTCTGTACAGAATTGCAGGAGATGGCCTATGATGAAGCGACCGATGTTTCTGATTTGATGGATAAGGCTCAGAAAGCTGTATTCGATATTGCCGACGGTAATATTAAAAAAGATACGGCCGAGATAGCTCCGATCATCGACGAAGCGATAAAAGGTATTCAGGCTGCTGCCGAAAAGCCGGACGGGATCAGTGGACTTCCTTCGGGCTTTAATGCTTTGGATGCGGTGACTTCCGGTTGGCAGCCTTCGGATTTAGTGATCATTGCCGCCCGTCCTGCTATGGGTAAGACGGCTTTTGTGCTTTCTATGGCCCGGAATATGGCGGTGAAACACCACCAGGCTGTCGCTATTTTCTCTTTGGAAATGTCGGCCGTGCAGTTGGTGAATCGTTTGATCGCCAGTGAGACCGAATTGAGTGCCGAGAAATTGAAAACAGGGCGTCTCACCGACGAAGAATGGCAGCAATTGCACAGCCGGATCAAGGCTTTGGTGGAGGCTCCCATCCTGGTGGACGATACCCCGGCTTTGTCTATCTTCGAATTGCGGGCCAAGTGCCGGCGATTGAAACAGAAATATGGAATAAAAGTATTGATTATCGACTATCTGCAGTTGATGACCGCCGGTGCCGATATGCGGGGAAACCGGGAACAGGAAGTGAGTTTGATTTCAAGGCAGCTGAAAATTATTGCCAAGGAATTGAGTATTCCTGTTATGGCTTTGTCCCAGTTGAACCGTGGGGTAGAATCCCGGCCGGATAAAAAACCGATGTTGTCCGATCTGCGTGAATCCGGATCTATCGAGCAGGATGCGGATATGGTTATGTTTATCCATCGTCCTGAAAAATATGGGATAACCGTCGATAATGAAGGAAACTCTCTGTTGGGGATTGCGACGATTATTATTGCCAAGCACCGTAGTGGTGCTGTCGGCGAGGTGAATTTGCGTTTCCGGGCCGAATTGACACAATTCTGTGACCTCGATACGACTTCGCCTTTTGCTTCAAGTACTTCGACCGGAGAGATCGTTACCCAAACGTTCAGTTCGAAGATGAACGATGAACCTGTGCCTGCATTGGATCAGGGATTCGAAGGTATGAGGGATAGTTTCGATAATAATGCTCCTTTTTAAATCGGATCATGAAGAGGCTGCTGCTTATCGGTTGTTTTTGCCTGATGGGATGGATCAGTCTGGCGAATCATATTCTGATTCCGATGGATAATACACAGAGCAATCATTTGAAAGCTTATGGAGTTGTTTATCATACGCTGAAAAAAGGATTGGAAGTGCAGTGGTTGCTCAATTACCGGGGAGGAAGTTTTATACTGCCTTTTGATGCGGACGGACGAACGGAATGTCTGTTGAAAGGAGTGGGCTTCGAAGTGATTCCTCCGGCAAGGCTGAATGCGATCCTGGCTGAGATAGCTTCACCGGAGGTAAATGCAGATGCGGTTAAACTGGAGAAAGCGCCGAAGATTGCCGTTTACTCCCCGAAGGAAAAGAAACCCTGGGATGATGCGGTGACTTTGGCTTTAACCTATGCAGAAATTCCTTATGATGTCGTTTATGATTCGGAAATACTGGACGGATGTCTGAAAGAGTACGATTGGTTGCACCTGCATCATGAAGATTTTACAGGGCAGATGGGAAAATTCTACCGGAATTATCGGCATATGGATTGGTATAAAGCCGAAGAAACAACTAATAAACAAACGGCCCGTAAATATGGTTTTTCAAAAATTTCCGAATTGAAGAAAGCGGTTGTCCGGACGATCCGCGATTATGTGTCTGCCGGAGGGTTTATGTTTGCGATGTGTTCGGCTACCGATACTTTCGATATTGCTTTGGCTGCGATGGAGGTAGATATTTGTGATGTCATGTTCGACGGTGATCCGGTAGAGCCCGGCGCACAGGAAAAGCTCGATTATTCGAAGACATTTGCCTTCAAAGATTTTAAATTGCAGTTGAATCCGAATATTTATGAATACTCGGATATCGATGTCACAGACACCCGAAAAGTAACCGAACGGGATGATTATTTCCTGTTGTTTGAATTTTCTGCCAAGTGGGATCCTATGCCGACGATGTTGTGCCAAAATCATATGAACCTGATTAAAGGGTTTATGGGACAGACTACCGCATATAACCGGAAACTGATCAAATCGAATGTCCTGATTATGGGAGAAAATAAGGCCGCCGGAGAAGTCAGGTATATCCATGGGGAATACGGGAAAGGTACGTGGTCATTTTTGAGCGGACATGATCCCGAAGATTATCAACACTTTGTAGGTGATCCTGTAACCGAATTGGATTTACATCGACAGTCTGCCGGATATCGGTTGATTTTGAATAATATATTGTTTCCCGCTGCCCGTAAAAAACAACATAAGACGTAAGAGCGGGTAACCGTTTAAGAAATAACGAGATGATGAAAGCAAAATTGATTTTTTTACTGAAGTATTACTTGTTTTGGGTCGTTATATCCATTGTGGCAAAAATCATGTTTTTATTCTATCAATGGTCCGATACGACTCATTTGTCCGCTGCTGACTTTTGGCATATTTTAGCCGGAGGAATCCGTTTGGATTTATCTTTGAGCGGTTATATCCTGATGCTTTCTTCAGTAATCCTGATTTGTTCGGTTTTCGTCGGGGAAAAGATTATCCGGGCCGTATTTGCCGGTTTGACGCTGTCGTTACTTCTCTTTTTTTGGGGAGTTGTTGTGGTCGATCTGGAATTATTTAAGAACTGGGGATTCCACATCGATACGACTCCGCTGATGTATCTGAAAACCCCGAAAGAAGCGATGGCTTCTACGCCTTTGTGGCTGAACTTATGTCTTACCTTGCTTATGCTGGGATGTGTCGTTTTATCCTTTTGGGTATTCCGTCGTTATGTTTTGAAAGGGTTGCGATATAAAAGGGGAAATTATTGGGGGATTCCCGTATTTCTGCTGATCGGTGGTGCTATGATTTTACCGGTAAGAGGGGGAGTGAACCTGGCTCCGTTGAATAGTAGTGCTGTGTTTTATCATGCTGAGAATATGTATGCCAATCAGGCTGCTGTAAATGCGGTTTGGAATTTTATTTACGAGCTGATGCATATGAAAAATCTGGATAAAAAATATAATTATTTACCGGAACAGGAGGTGGCACAAGTGGTAGATAGCCTGATGCATACAGGAACCGATTATCCTCGTTTGCTGAAAACAGAACGTCCGAATATCGTATTTTTACTTTTGGAGAGTTTTACGGCGAATGCAGTCGAAGTTTTAGGGGGGATTCCCGGAGTGACGCCGAATTTGAATCAGCTGGCCAAAGAGGGAGTACTGTTTACGAATATTTATGCTACGGGGTCGCGTTCCGACCGCGGAATGGTCGCTGCAATCAGTGCCGTTCCTTCACATCCTGCCGTTGCTATGATCAAGTATCCCAATAAAATCATGGAACGTCCGAGGTTTCCGAAAGATCTCGAAGAAGCCGGGTATTCGACCCGTTATTATTATGCCGGGGATATCGATTTCGGTAGTTTCCGTTCTTTAGTCACCATGAGCTTTCAGGGGATGGTGACCGAAGATGACTTTTCCGGTGAAGCTATGGCCAATCGTTTCAAATGGGGTGTACACGATCAATATATGTTCGAACGACTTTATGAGGATATTGCCAAGGCCCGGCAACCTTTCATGTACATGGCTTTTAATATGAGCAGCCACGAACCTTTCAATGTCCCCGGCGAAGTTGCGATACCCGGCGACGACACAGAGCATAAATTCCTCAATGCCATTCATTATAGCGATGCTTGCATCGGAGAATTTATCCGGAAATGTAAAGCTTCGGGGTTATGGGACAATACGCTTTTCATCCTGATGGCAGACCATGGGACACGTCATATCCGGCATGTGGATCCTTCTACTCCGGCAGCTTATCACATCCCCCTGATATTGTCAGGAGGGGCATTGAATGTGCAGGATACCGTGGTGACGACCATCGGGTCACAAACGGATATGGTGGCTACGGTTTTGGCCCAATTGGGTATGGATCATTCCGGATACAAGTTCAGCCGTAATTTATTGGCCGATCAGGTGATTCCTTTTGCTTTCTTTTCTTATCCCAATGGAGCCGGTGTAGTGACCGAAAAAGGGTCTACTTATTTCAGTTTACAGAGCCAGACTTTTGTCGAGAAAGACAGTGTAAAAGAAGATGGCCGCTTGCTGAAAGCCTATCTGCAAGCGATCAATGAGGATTTTAACCGCCAGTAGATCATTTGCTTCCCGGAATCCCTTTGTATTTGATCGCCAGTAAGGTGAGGTCGTCCGATTGATTGCCCTGACCGATGTGGCTATGGATATCTTCGAGAAGTGCCTGAATGATAAAAGCAGGTGTTTTCACTGTTTGTGCTTCCACACATCTGATCATTTTATCCTGACCGTAGAACTGTCCCGACTGATTTTCCGTATCGGTGATGCCATCGGTATAAAATAACAAGGTTGTATTTTTATTGAAAGTATAGATATGTTCTGAAAATTCATGTTCCTCGAGTACACCGATCGGAACATCGGGGTATTTATTCAGAAAACTGGTCTGTCCATTGTGATGTATGATCAATGGATAAGGATGACCGGCATTGGTAAATGTCATGATTCCGGTATTGATATCTATAATCCCGATAAAGATCGTGGTGTATATATCGTCGTCGGCATCGTCACACATATGTTTGTTGATCAGATTGCAGATTTGTGCGGTAGAAGTGTTATTGCTGGCGATATAGCGGAATAGTTTACTGATGGAGGCCATGTATAAGGCGGCCGGAGTGCCTTTGCCCGCTACATCTCCGATGGCAAAGTAAAGTTGGTTGCCCAGCTGAAAATATTCGTAAAAGTCTCCGCCTACTTCACGGCATTGACGTAAGTCTGCTGCCAATTCGATATTAGGAGGAAGAAGGATAGGGCGGGGAAGAAAACGTTGTTGAATACGGCGGGCCAGACGCATCTCAGAATTGTACTGTTCTTTCTCGGCCGTAGTGATTTTCAGCCGTTCTATATAGTTCACCAGGTTTTGTTGCAGATAATGAAAAGAATCGTATAAGTCATAAATTTCTTTACAAGATTTCGGGGTAGGAAGTACGATATCGAACTGTCCTTCCGCAACACGACGGGTGGAATAAGCCAACTCGAGTAAAGGAGAGGATAAACGCTTGACAATGTTAACGATACCGATAAACAGGCAGAGTAATCCCAACCCCATAGAAAGGAATAACATGAAATAAAGTTTACCGGATGAATATAAGATCTCGTTATAGGGACAGATGATACCTATTTGCCAATCCATAGGAGAAAAAGGGGTGTAATAGAGGTAGTGTTTTTGTTTGTCCAATTCCACGGTGGTCGCACAGGTTTCCCCTCTCGATATACTCCGGTGGATAAAGCTGGCTTTGGGACCTGTGAGGTGGCTGATCAGATTTTGTTTCCCACTCGGCGATGGAGCCGGATGAGCAATGTAATTTCCTTCCCGATCGACGACAAATAAATTTCCGGATCTGAACAACTTATAGCTGCCGATCAGAGCATTCAGATTCTTCAAGGGAAAGTCTACTTTCAAAATACCACAGGGCTGATGCTGGCTGTTGTGGATCAGATGGCATAAAGCGATGGTCTTGCAGTGGTTTACTTCGGAATAAATCCAATATCCGTTATTGGGTGCCGACTTGATGATTTTAGCTGAGTCCGGATGACAATAGTTGCAACAAGGATCGGGTTGAGTGAAATGGATTTTCTCATCTGCTGTACGGTAAGCATTGATATGAATGAAATCGGCTACTTCCGGATTTTTCAGATCGTAATGGACCGAACTTCCGATGAGTGTCTTATAACTTCTCAGAATTCGGATGGGTAAATCAGAGATATTTTTATAATTCAGTTCTCCTTGCATGTCGGTTACATTTTGCGGAATACTTTCGATTCTTGCAATTTCACGTTCGAAGATGATCAAGGCATTATTGGCGATCGCTTTTGCCTGGCTGTAAGCATTGTTATTGATAAATTGTTCCAGTGAATTGACCAGAGCTAGAGAGATTAAGAAAAATACGACGAATAAAACAAGGATTAAGTAAATAATCAATTGTTTTGAAAAACTGATGTTCTGACTTATTTTCATAGATGATAAAGAGGCACTTAGGGAGAAGTTAGCTAGCGGTTTGGGTGCAGGATGAATTCGGTGATCACAGGTCTCAAACCGATTCTACCGGGAAATCCAAGATAACCTTGTCCGCGACTGACATATAAATATTGATTTTGATGCCGGTATAATCCGTCGTATTCCGGATAAATATATTGTGCCGGACTCCATTCGTTTTTTCCGATCTTGATTCCGAATTGCATAGCATGGGTATGACCGGAAAGGGTCAGGGCTATCCGGGGGACTTGTAATACTTCACCTCTCCAGTGTGACGGGTCATGGGATAAAAGGATGATGCAAGCTTGCTCGGGGAGAGAATCTATAGCGACATCCAATTTCCCGTAACGGGGAAAAGGGGGATTGCCCCAATTCTCGACCCCCACAAGCCAAAGCGTGTCCCTGCCTTCGACGATGGGAATACGGTCATTGTTCAACATATGAAATCCCATCGACTTCATATTTTCAAAAAATTGGTTCAGGTTGTTCCGTTTGTCCGTTTCAGTAGGCCAACGGGTATAATCGCCGTAATCATGATTCCCGGTAATGGCATATTTACCGTAAGAAGCTTTCATTTCTTGAAATAGAGTGATCCAGGGGGACATTTCTGCTGCGAAATTATTGACCATATCTCCTGTAAATACAATGATGTCCGGTTGTAAACGATTGACTTCCCCGACTAATTTCCGCATACCGGGGTAACTTTCTCCGAAACTTCCCAAATGGATATCCGAAAGTTGTACAATCTTGAAATGATCGAATTCGGCCGGCAAATTTTCCAAAGTCAGATTTACGGTTTCAATTTTATAATTATAACGCCCTAGAGTGAGACTATATAGTAGAATCAGGAAAAGTGCTCCTGCCAGGATACCCGAAAATAAACGGATCAGTTTGGATATCCTCTGACAACATCTCCGTAATAACAGACCGATTCCGTTGAAAACGGTATAAATGAGTTTCGGTGTATAGAATAAAAATAACAGACCGATCAGTTTTTCT
>ENA-OVGM01002597-OVGM01002597.1-human-gut-metagenome-genome-assembly--contig:-NODE-2597-length-11617-cov-5.158191_pt1 | contig 11617 bp, 5 predicted proteins | sample MGYA00237773_ERZ505425 | MGnify/ENA primary metagenome ERZ505425 (study PRJEB26158, sample SAMN06016407) | human gut metagenome | biome: human gut; feature: ankylosing spondylitis patient; material... | reverse complement strand
TACACGACGCTCTTCCGATCTGAACGCTCTCTACAGTACAATTTATAATGGGCAATTCTCAACCTCCAATTTTCCCTTCAAGTTTCCTCCAATCTCTGCCAAATCTCTCAACAACAAGCCAAACCGAAATGGCAAAAAATGCGCGATCACAATACCGGGTGATTGGATTAAGAGATTGCAAAGAACATTATCGGGGTAAATGTTCAATTATTTGATAAAAACAGGAATAAACCATTCAAAAATGTTAATAAATACCGCCAAAGGGTCACCGCACCGCAGCGCAAATAATATGCGAAAAACAGGTTTCAGTTGATTCAAGGACAAAAATTCACATAGAAATCGCGCTAATTAACTATGCAAATTCTGGCAACTGTGATATAATGTATATACCTAGATGTGTCGGAAAGGTTATCATTTGCGGGATCAAGGCATGCAGCCGGTACAACGTTTTGTCAGCCGCTGTGCCGGGGCCAAAAGCCCCAAAAGCAGGCCGCAGCCCGGCAGGGGATCGCCAGACCGAGGGAGCACAACCAGGTGTTTTGTAATCAACACCTGCAAAGTGCCGCACATCTGCCGTACCACTTTTCACACAAAAGGGGAAAGTAGTAACACTTAAGGGAGGATAAAACTATGAAGAAAACCCTTCAGCGTTTTGGTGCATCCGTGCTGGCTGCAGCCATGGTTGCCCAAAGCGTGGCGCTTCCCGCAGCAGCAGAAACTACCAAGATTGATTCTTCGGTAGCGCAGTCTGTTGCAGCTAGCGCAGCAAGCGCGGCCAGCGCTGTGCAGTCCCTGCCCAAGTTCACCAGCACCGCAGACCTGATCAAGCAGACAGCCCAAACGCTGGCTGCCCAGGGCGAAGTGCATGAACTGGAGCAGGACGATGCCAAGCTGGAAGCGACTGCACAGAGCAAGGCGGGCATGAGCCTTGCAGCGTTGGAAAATGCACTGGCCGATGCCATGTACGCCAACGCCGCAGCCGGCAAGATCAACACCGAAGCCTATGGCCTGAACAAGGACGAGATGGCATCGGTGATGGCTGCCACCATCAAAACGTATCATCTGTCCAGCGCCGTTACCGACCTGGGCTATGAGACGAACGCCGCAGGCGTTGTGACCGCCGTTACCTTTACCGGCAGCTCCGGCATGACCTCTGCGATGGAGTCCATGACCAACAGCGATGATGAAGTGATTGCGCAGCAGGCTGACAGCTACGCACAGGCTTACGTTGCTGAAAACTCCGATACCTTTGCTGCCAGCGCCGCTGCGGACGGCCATACCTATGGCGAGCCGAAATGGTACTGGAATGACACCAACCCGGAAGATGGCCACACCCATACCTGGAAGGAAACCCCCGATGGTTACTGGACCAAGACCGATGACGGCTGGGCTTACACCGCTGTGTATACCTGTGAAAAGGGCGATGCCTACCAGAAGGTAGAAGGCACCGTAACCAAGGATACCACCGAGGCAAAGCCCGGCGTTGCCGGCAAGACCGTTTACTCTGCCAGCGTGCCCGCTGACAAGAGCCCGGTTAAGAAGGAATACAAGGAACCCACCACCCGCACCGACGACATTGCCGCCCTGCCCTGCCAGAGCCATGCCGTGCCCAAGGATGCAGATGGCAACTTTGTTGCTACCTTCAACTGGGAAATGAAGAAGGTCGAGGGCAAGCTGGAAGCTGACTACAGCAACGCCCAGCTGTTCTATGACAGCGAAACCGGCAAAATTTCTGCCGGCGCTCCCGTTACCATTGACTGGGAATGCACCAGCGTCACCTTCAAGTGCGCTGTCTGCGGCGAAGAAATCAAAACCCAGCCGGTAATGACCATGCCGGTCAGCGTTGTGGTAGACCAGAATGACAATTCCGTCTACATCAATGTGGGCGGCACCCCGACCCTGGATACCACCTCCGGCGGCACCGGCGTTACCCTGGTGTCCGCAATGGATGGCGGCAACTGGTACGATATGCAGAACAACCCGGTTGACGCAAGCAAGGTGAACTTCACCTATCAGAGCGGCGACAACAAGGGCAAGAACAGCCTGCTGCTGTACGACAGCCAGAAGACTGCCGTGTATGTGGACGACCAGGGCAACCAGGTCACCAATACTTATGATGTCTCGACTGCGCAGATGAACTACTACTACTTCCAGCTGTCGCAGTTCAACCAGGACGAAGCAGAGTACTTCGGCGTGGTTGCCCCGTTCTGGACCTCCAAGGGCGTTCAGAAGCAGGGCGAGGATGGCAGCATCACCGGCACCATGGGCGCAATCAAGATATTGTGCAGCATTGATCCGAACGATGATGTCCCGCCGACCACCATGGCATTCATGCTGAACATGCTGCCGCAGGCGTTCATGTCTTATGTCATGAACTATGGCGAAGCTCTGAAAGCCATCCGTGATGCAGGCTTGAAACAGGTTGCCAAGCTGGGTGACAGCGCTGACTATGTCACCAAGCTGCTGATCCTGCACGACTGGATCTCCCAGGTTGCAGAATTCGATATGGGCTCCATGGGCGATATCACCGGCGGCGGCAACAACGATCCCATCCAGACGACTGCTTTCGGCGCCCTGCTGGGCGGCGAGATCGGCGCTAAGGGCGTTGAGTATGGCTGCATCTGCCTGGGCTATGCATCTGCATTTAACTACATGGTCCAGAATTTGCCTGACAACAAGAGCATCTATAAGAATGATGACGGCAGCTGGAAGACCCCCGATGAAGTAGGCGATAACGCTGTTGTTGACTTTGCCCAGATCCTGTATTACTGCAATACTTCTGATACCAGTGTTGCCGGTAATGCGTTCGGCGGCGGCATGTTCAACAACGTCCACTACTTCAACGCAGTCAAGGTCAACAAGCTGCAGGGCGACAGCAAGTCTGCTACGATGACCACCGGCGAAGCCAACAAGAACTGGTACTATGTTGACGTCTGCTATGACGACGTGAACACCGAGTGCATGGCCCAGACCCGTGTTGAGAACGCAGGCGACCTGCGCCATGTCAACTTCCTGGTTTCTCCCTCCGGTCTGGAAGGCCGTTACAGCAAGTACTATGATTACATTGACTCGCTGTACGATGGCTACACCTACACCAAAAACAAGGAACCCGATAAGGATAAGGACGGCAATGTCATTCTGAACAACGGCAAGCCGCATTACTCTTACACCAAGACGGAAAACAAGAACGAGACCCGTTACACCGATACCTGCTACGAGGATACCTGGTTCACCTCTATCTGCAGCCCCATCTACTTCGACAATAATTACTTCTATTACGTTGATACCACGACCAACCAGAACCTGTACAACAACATGCGCCGCCAGCAGGCCGAGAACGGCAACAACGGCAACTCTGGTTCCGGCAGCTCTGGTAACAACTCCCAGATGCAGCAGTTCATGAAGAAGATGCAGAACCAGGGCCCCGATACTCTGGAAGCACGTCCGCGTAATGCGAACTACTATATCCGCAAAGAGGATTCCAGCAGCAGCAGGCCCGGCGGCTTCAGCATGAGCAGCTTTACCAAGACGGATGACCCGTTTGATATCATCCTGATGTACTACAACGATCTGAAGGAAACCAGCAGCAACTTCAATGATGACGACAGCAATGCCAAGGTTCTGGCCGAAGCTGGCACCATCTATAAGATCGATACCAGTGCAAAAGATAAGCATACCAAGGTTGAAAACAACCTGAACACCGAGTGCCTGGCAGACGCTGCTGCAAAGCGGATCTACCCCGCACTGGTACACTCTACCGCACTGTATGATGGCAAGCTGTACTTCAACGTCAACAACGCCATCTACCGTATGGACCCGACCACCGGCGCAGTGGAAGAAGTGAAGGAATACAACACCGTCTATGGCGGCATTAAGCTGACCAAGGATAAGGACGGCAACATGGTTCCCGATACCCACTTTCCCGGCATGAGCATGGTTATCATGGATAGCGCCAATGATACCAGCAGTGTGAAGTATCTGGGCACCTTCAAGAACCATCCTCTGGCTGGCCTGACCCTGCGTGACAGCTACAGCTTTGCTACCACCACCCAGCAGGGCCAGACTGTGATCACCGGCATCAACACCACCAAGGATCAGCTGGTCGTTTCTGTCGGCACCAACCTGTCCAACACCTATAAGGAACTGGTGGACGGCAAGGCAGAAGTCAAGACCGATGCCTCCGGCACTTCTTATGCAAACCGTAAGAGCTACAAGACCGAGTCCTGGAACTACAACCCGAGTTACAACCAGAACATGGGCAGCTCTGACGAGAAGAACAAGAACGAAGAGTTCATGTGGTGCGCTAACCTGGTTGAAACCATGCCGATGTCCGACATGGTCAGCGACCTGAAGAGCGGCGCAACCACCGATGTTACCGTTGAAGCATGGTGCAATACCCCCGCTTACACCCAGGCCCGTACCACCAACTATGGTCTGTGCAAGGGCGAAAAGAAGTACGCTGACGGCGCACTGCCCAAGGGCCATACCTGGGCTCTGGACGAGCTGGAAACCAAGTCCGTTGGCAACAATGTGTACCTGTGCTCTGATTGCCATACCGCAACCGAAAGCACCCCCCACACCGTTACCCTGCCCGATGCAGTTGAAGGCGTTAAGCTGACCCTGGGCACCATCAACAACACCTACCTCAAGGACGATACCGTTACCCTGACCGTAGAAAAGGAAGGCACCGCTATCGTTACCGCAAAGAACGGCGATACCGATGTTGCTCTGACTGAAGTTCAGGAAGCAGCGCAGGACGAAGCCGCAGCCCAGGCTACCACCGAAAAGGCTAAGACGGTTTACACCTTCACCATGCCGGACGGCGATGTGACCATCAGCGTTACCAAAGCCGCCAAGACCTATGCGGTCAATGTTGCTGCCCTGACCAATGGTGAGATCACTGCTTCCGCTAAAGAAGCAGCTGAGAAGGAAACCGTAACCCTGACTGCTAAGCCCGCAACCGGCTATGCCCTGAAGGCTGGCAGCCTGAAGGTTACCTACAAAGACGCTGACAACACCGATAAGACCGTTGAAGTGAAAGCTGGTACCGAAGCCAACACCTACACCTTTGCAATGCCTGCTTACCCCGTCAACGTCAGCGCAGAGTTTGTTAAGGAATACAAGGTTACCGCAGCTCCTGCTGAGAACGGCACTGTTACCGTAGACCCGGCCGCAGCTGTTGAGGGCACCGACGTTACCGTTACCGTTAAGGCAGCTGATAACTACCAGCTCAAGGCTGACAGCCTGACCTACAGCTATAAGAGCGGCGAAGATACCAAGACCGAAAAGCTGACCCTGACCGATGGCAAGGCTACCTTCAAGATGCCTGCTGCTGATGTTACCGTTAGCGCTGTGTTTGAAGCACTGACTGCAACTCCGACTGCAACTCCGACTGCAACTCCGACTGCAACTCCGACCGCAACTCCGACCGCAAAGCCGGCAGAGCCGACTGCTGTGCCGGAGCCGACTGCTGTGCCGGAGCCGACTGAGGCACCGTCTACTGAACCCGAAACGCGCACCGCTCACGGTGCTGCTGAAAAGACCACCATTACCGCAATGGCTGTCTTTACCTGCACCGATAAGAACTGCGCAAGCGCACAGTTCGTGGATGCAACTGTAAAGCAGACCAGCGGCGTTACCACCGCTGCTGTCAACTTCAACGGCAAGGACTACACCGCCAAGTACGGCGAGAAGAACGGCTGGGTTGAAGAAAACGGCAAGAAGTACTGGTACGAAAAGGGCGTGAAGCAGGGTACCACCGGCCGCGGCAAAGAGATCTATGATCCCGATTCCGACGCTTGGTACTGGCTGGATGCTGTCCAGGGCGGCGCAATGACCGTCAGCAAGGACGTTTACCAGGAATCCGCCGCCGGCCAGTGGGCTGATAAGCCCGATGGCACCGGCAAGTGGGTCCGTTACGATGAGAACGGCCACATGGTCAAGGGCTGGCAGACGACCGATAAGGGCACCTACTACTTTGACCTGATCACCGGCGCTATGGCTAAGGGCGCAGGCGATATTGACGGTGTACCTTGCGCATTTGACGAGTACACCGGTATCGCTCTGGACGGCCAGTGGCTGACCATCAAAGGCGCTGACTTCTGGTACGAAAAGGGCGTTCGCCAGGGCCTGGATGGCCGCGGCAAGGAAATCTATGACCCGGCTTCCGACGCTTGGTACTGGCTGGATGCCGTTGACCAGGGCAAGAAAGCCACCAGCAAGGATGTCTATCAGGAATCCAAAGCTGGCCAGTGGGCTGACCGCGCCGATGGCACCGGCAAGTGGGTCCGTTACGATGCACAGGGCCACATGATCAAGGGCTGGAGCGCTGACAAGCGTTACTATTTCGACCCGATCTATGGCACCATGGCTAAGGGCGATGCAGTCATCGATGGCCGCACTTATCACTTTGATAAGAACACCGGCGTTCTGCAGTAATCCCACAGCCGAACAATGAGCTGTAATCAGCCCATTAACCTCTAAATAAAAATGCCGCAGCAGATGTAATAGTCTGCTGCGGCATTTTTGTATTTGTGGGCATAGGTTCGGTGAAATATTTGCCAGGCCAGTAGGGCGGGGGACCCCATGATTGTGGTGGCTCCCCTGGAGGGGAGCTGGACGCGAAGCGGCCTGAGGGGCGGTTTCCCGCTGCCAGGCTAAATATTTGCAGGGAACGACACCTGCATCGGCCCGCATGACGGGCCTTGCCAAATATTTTGCCCCTGAATACCGCAAACACCCGCGGGCGCACAATCTGCGCCCCTATGGGTGGGCAGCCATTAAAACCTGATGATTTCATTCCAAATGTGTGGTAGGGTTGGGTGACCCTATCCTACCGTGAAAAAAATGCCGATTGTGCTGTACCGATTATCCCTTTTTCCGATTGAACCCAATATACAGCACCAGCCATGCCGCCGCCACGCACACCAGGGTAATCAACCCCAGCATCTGCCAGCTGTGCACCAGGTTGGGCACGGTGGCATCGTACATCGGGCTGTCCAGCCCTGCTTTCAGCCAGGAAAGGCGGTCGTTCAAATCGGTGGAAGCGCCCAGCGCCCCCATGCCCCAGCGGCAGACAATGATATAGCTGATGGCCGTCAGCGCGCCGGTCATGCTGAACATAACGCCGCTGAACACCACCTGCCCGATGATGAGCACCAGCACCAGCAGCACCGCGGCTTCGCTGCTTTTCAGGCTGGCAGATACCAGCAGGCCCATGGCACTGGATGCTGCCATGAGCAGGAAAATCGTAATGAAGATTTCTACATTGGTATCCAGCAGCAGGTGGTTTTGCGGAATATGGATGATCTCCACAAAGCCTGCCGTCAAAATGCCCGCCTGCACGGCTTCCACCAGAAACAGGGTGATGGCCTTGCTGAGCACCGTTGCCAGCAGCGAAACGCCGACGCTGGCTTCACGGAAGATAATCTCCCGGTCTTTACAGATCTCGCGGTAAGAGTTCAGCAGCCCCATAAAGGACGCCATGGCGCACACAATGAACAGCACCGTGCGGCTGCCGATGTTGATCAGGTTGGAGGTAAAGCAGTCCGGCTCCCCCACCAGCTTGATGACAAGCACCATCAGCGGGGCCTGCAAAATCAAGCTGCCAAGGGTCAGCTTCTGGTTCCAGATCAGCTGAAAATTGCGAGAGATGAGCACCGCCAGCTGGCGCAGCAGCTTGCCGATTTTTACGCTTTGCATCGTTTTTCCGCCTCCTTGGCTGCTGCCGGGAACCGCGCTGCAAGGCGATTGAATTCCGGGCTGGTAAAGTATTTCCGGCGGTAATATTCCACCTGTTCGGGGTCGTGCAGCTTTTCAAAAATATCGCTGGTCAGTTCCACATCAAAATATTCATCCATCGCTTCGGGCGAACCATAATAGCACAGCACGCCGCCCGTACCCAAAAAGGCGATCTTATCGCATAGATTGATGTTGGACATGTTGTGGGTAACCATCAGCACGGTGCAGTTTTCGTGGCTCAGCTTGCGGCACAGCTCCATCATACTGCGGTCCAGATCCGGCGAAAGCCCGCTGGTGGGCTCGTCCAATATCAGCAGCCGGGGCGAAGCCAGCAGTTCCATGGCGATGGAAACCCGCTTTTTCTGCCCGCCGGAAAGGTTTGCAATCATCGTTTTTTCCCGCCCGCCCAGGTCAACGGCTTCAATGGCGTGGGCCACAGCAGCTTTGATCTCGGTGCGGGTGGCATCGCGTGCAATGCGTAGCTTGGCGGTGTAGGTCAGGCTTTGTTCCACCGTCAGCTCGTCGTGCATAATGTCTTTCTGCGGCACATAGCCCAGCACAGCATCAAAGGCATTGCGGTTGCCGCGGGTGTCAATACCGTCAAAGCAGACGCTGCCGGAGGTGCAGGGCGACGCCCCGGTGATGCAGCCCAGCAAACTAGATTTGCCGGTTCCGGAACCGCCCACCACAACCACAAAGCTGTTGGGTTCCACCCCCATGCTAGTGCCGTCCACAATGTTCAGCGGCTTGCCGGTGTTGCGGTTTTTGACGGTTTTATACACATCCAGCAGTTCAATGCTGATGCCCACCTTATGCTCATGGTAGTGCAGCATTCCGCCGGAAAATGCAAACACCTGGGTGGGCACATTGATGACAGCGCCGTCCGTCAGCAGCTCATTGCGCACGCGGGTGCCGTTCAGGTAAGTACCGTTGGTGGAGCCAAGGTCATTCAGTTCATAGTGGCCGTCCTTATACACCACCTCGCAGTGGTGGCGGGAAACACGGTCGCTGGTCAGCTGCACATCGCAGTCCTCGCCGCGGCCGATCAGGATGCGGCGCTTGCGGCGCACATCCAGCTCCCGCAGCACGGTGGCGTTGGGCGTTTCCCGCCGCAGGGCGGCGGTACCCTCGCCCTGGCGGATTTCTTCCACGCGGAAGGTGATTTCCTGTGTGGTTTCGTTGCCGTCGGTATTCAGGCCGATCACATCCCCCGGCTGCAGGGTCACTTCCTCACCGGAATGGATATAGCGGTTATTGTACCAGGTGCCGCAGGTCGTGGAGCCTGCGTCCTGCATCAGCCAGGCATTGCTTTTGTATTCGATTGTGAACTGGTGTTCCCCCACGTTGTTGCGGCGCAGCACAAAGCTGCAATCGCGCCCACGGCCAAACACAAAGGGAGCTGCCGTGCTGGAAAGGGTCAGCTTTTGGCGGTTGCGCCGCTCGCTGACGGTTAAAATAATCTCACTGGCCAAGGGAGTCACTTCCTCTCTTTCGGCGCTGCATTCCAATTGAACTCCGGCCCACACAGCGGCACAAAACGCAGCTGTGCGCCGCCCACAGCAAAGGTATCCCCCGCTGCCAGCGGCATTTTTTCAATCAGGCTTTTTCCGTTCAGGGTGCACAGCTCGTTGGAAGATCCCGGCAGCGCACACCAGTTGTTATCCTGTGGGTCATACACCACAATGCCGCGCCGCACCGCAAGCGGGCTGTTGGCATCCAGCACGGCGGGGTTCCCGGCCGCATCCACCCCCAAAAAGTTTCGGCCTTCGCCCAAACGCAGGTCCTGCCCGCGGGCGGGGCCGTCCAGTACCACCAGCCAGCCGGCCACCGGGCCTTTGGACGCGGCGGCAAGACCAGCCTCGGCAGCAGCACCGGGCCGGGCAATGGCGCTGCCGGCCTCCAGCCCGCCATTGCAATAGGGGCATTCGGGGTGTTTATCGGCATCATAAAAATGGCCGTTGGGGCATTTGGTCAGTTTCATCATTTTCCTCCTTCGGGCGCGTTTACAGCACAAGCCGCAGGGTGGTGCGGCCAATTTTTATGGTATCGCCGTTTTGCAGGCGGTATTCCCCGCCGATGGGGTCGCCGTTCACCATCACGGCGGCTCCCTCCAGCGGGCGCAAGGTCACCCCGCTGCTTTCCACTTCCAGCACCGCGTGCTGGGGGCGGGTGCGGCCATCCGCCAGGCAGAGGTCACACTGGGTAGCATCGCTGCCGATAATCAGGCTGCTTTCCACATAGGCGGACCAGCGGGTTTCTGCAATGCCCCGCCGGGTAGAAAGGTACAGGGTGATCCACCGCCTCGGCAGGCTCTGCTGCACGGGGGCGGCATCGGTCAGCAGGTGTTCGGCTTCGGCCAGCTTTTCCTCCGTGCGCTCCTTGCGGCCGCGCAGCAGGGCTGCCGCGGCCAGCACCACCAACAGCCCGCCCAGAATAATGGCAGGCAGCCGGAATCGTGCCAGATAGAACGCCCTGTCCTTGGGCCAATCCTCCACGGTAAAGCGGTATACGGTGCCGGAATCGCTCACGTTGGCCGCGGTCATGGCGCTGGTCATCTTGTTCAGCTTAATGGTATAGGTTCCCTGGTACAGCGGCTCGGTGTACAGCGAAACGCTTTTGCCGTCCGCGCTGGCAATGGCCTGTTTAACTTTTACATGCCAGCCCCAGATATCCTCGCTCTGAATGCTGTAACAGGTCAGGTCCTCCGCACGGCCCACGGCCTGGTTAAACCGAATGGTCATGGCATAGCGGCCATGCAGCGTCACGCTTTCCACCGCCGGTTTGGCCAGGCGGTGGCCCATATACACGGTAGCGTTGGTTTTCACTGCGCTGCCCAGCTGCGGCACGCTCAGGGTCAGCACATCCAGGCGCTCGCCGTAAAAATTTTCATCCACCGCGGTTTTGATCTCCAGCGCATTGGCAAGGGCCTGCTGTTTTTCAGCCAGGGTATCGGCCAGTTCGCTTTCATGCACCACATCCAGCTTATCGCCGCCCAGGGCCTGGCCCAGCTCGGCAAGGGGGTTGTCATCATCCACCGTCACAAAGATATCCAGCGGCATGTTCAGGCGGCTGGCAGCATCTTTGGCCACAGCGCCCAGCAGAGCTGTGCTGGTGGCGGTATTGCCCGCTTCCGACAGGGCAAAGATCACCTTGCGCGGCGCAATGCTCTGGTAATTTTCGTTGATATCGTTATAAATTATTGTGGCTGCCTGCACCAGGTTGGGTTCGTTCTCTTCCTGGCTTTCCAGCGCGTTCACGGCGTTCACTGCCGCCCTGGTATCAATGGTCGCGGGCAGAACGCAGGCTACATCCCCGGCCAGGGTATACAGCATAATCTGGTCCTTTGCGCCTTTGGCGCTGATCAGCCGCCGCAGCGCAATGCGGTATTCTTTCAGCGTGGTTTCGTCCACACTGTTGTCCACCGCCAGTACATAGCAGATCGGCTCGTTCGCCATGCCGATGTTGCCGGTGGGGATCTTTTCATCCCCCAGGTACAGCTCCACCCCTGCCGCCCGCACAAGGTCCGGGCTGATGGGCTGGCCTTGTGCATCCGTTGCCTGAACAAATACGTCCAGCTCCGGCACGTTGACATAGATCTGCTCAATGGAAAAATCCCCGATCGTGGTGCCTAATGCTTTGGGCGCACACAGCAAAGCTGCCATGACTGCAGCAACAGCCATGGCAACCAAAACCTGTGTGAATTTTTTTACCGCAGCAATTTTCACTTACAGGCTCCTATTCTTTACATTACATTGTTTACAGTTCTGTGTCCAAGGCGCATCTGAAAACAAAGAAAATGACAACTATTTCGCAAGCGCAAGATGGATTCCAAGGGCAATACCGCATAATTCTAAGTGCCGATACGGCGAGCGAGGTG
>ENA-OVGM01002578-OVGM01002578.1-human-gut-metagenome-genome-assembly--contig:-NODE-2578-length-11667-cov-4.700654_pt1 | contig 11667 bp, 8 predicted proteins | sample MGYA00237773_ERZ505425 | MGnify/ENA primary metagenome ERZ505425 (study PRJEB26158, sample SAMN06016407) | human gut metagenome | biome: human gut; feature: ankylosing spondylitis patient; material... | reverse complement strand
ATTTGGAAACATTCGATTCCGTTGAACAGCCCGAAAAGGCCATTGTTGAGTATATCGACTACTACAACAACCGCCGAATCAAATTAAAACTAAACGGCCTGAGCCCTGTGCAGTACAGGATTCAGACCGTTGGGGCCGCTTAATTCTTATTTTTTTTTTTCTAACTTTTGGGGTTCATTTCAGAAGAACGCCAACAAGGCACAGCCGGATAAGCGGTCCTTCCGAAAACCGTCTTCATAAATCACAGTTCGGCGAAGCCCCCGCCTCCGGAACTTCCGGAGGCGGGGGCTTTTTTGGGGCGGGAAGAAAAGAAAAACGGGCAGTTCGGATGTGAAAGATGACGGAACAGTTGTGTTTGGGGACGATTTGAGGTATTATAAAATAGTTGAAGTATACCCTCCGGCCAATCGGAGGACGTACCTATAAGAGAACAAAAAGGAAACTGCGGATGAGATCAGCGCGGAAAGAACCGAATCAGAGGGTCTGCAAGGCCAGCCCGGAAAAGACATCCGGGCGTGGCTCTGCGCCCGTGCGCCATGCCGCAAAGCACGCGAAGAAGCGCTCGCTCTTTGGCCGGGCAAAGCAGGAGGACCCCGTCCCGGAGAAAGCGGCCCCGGCTCCGCAGCCCGAGGCGGCAGAAGAAGAGCATACCTATACCGCGCCCGCTGCGCCGCCGTCCGCCATCCCGCCGGTGGAGCCTGTCCTGACGCCTCCGGCCCCGCCGAAGTCTGTGAAGCGGAAGCTCAATGTCCTTCAGCCAGCCAGTCGGCCCGAGGCAGCTGCGCCCCAGCCGCCGGAGCAGGACGACTCCGCGGCAGCTCTGGATCCCACCGGAGCAGCGGTGCCGGAAGGGGACGAAAGCGCAGAAAAGGCCGCTCCGGCAGAAAAGAAGTCCTCCCGCAGCAAGCGTGGATCCCGCTGTGAGGGATGGGAGTCGGTGCTTACATCGTTCCAGCGTTTCCTCGATACTCTTTCTATCCGGCTCCTGTGCGAAGTCTTTCTGCGGCAGGTGAGGCGGCTGTTCGTCGTGGGCGTCGTGTGTACGCTGATGTTCATGTGCGTGCTGACCACGGTCAAGAGCTTTTCGGCCACTACCACCATGTCGCTGAACTACGAAGAGAGCGTGACCGGCAAGACGCCCAACGGCGCCCGCTTCAGCGAATCGGAATTTTTGACGCAGGAGTATCTTGAGGCTATCTTACAGGCCACCGGCCTGCAGGATGACCTGACCACCAGTGAGCTGGCGGACTGCATCTCCATCTCGCCGACCAACAGTAAGCTCGTGACCGAGGAGGACGACTATTATATCAGCTCGTCCTATCACATCGACCTCAAACTGCCGTGGTCGCTCTGGGGCAAGATCACGGCGCAGGATCTCCTCGACCAGATATGCCGGGTCTACCTCAAGCGCTTTACGGCAGATTACCGCATCAATGCGACCTCGCTGGACATCAGCTTTGATTATTCCGATATGGACTACGAGGAGATCGGCTCCTATTTCCAGATGATGATAGGCCGCATCAACAATTATCTCACGGTGCGCAACGACCAGGCCGGCTCCTATCTGTCCACCAGCGGCCAGAGCTACAACGCCATCAAAAAGCAGGTACAGAATCTGCAGAGCTACACCCTGTCGGAGTACCAGAGCTATATCTGGGAAAACGGCGTGGCCAAGAACAACGCCCGCTGCATCGACAACCTCAACGAGCTGAACCGCACCCTGCGGTGGAGCGAGATGAGCGACTCCCAGAAGAGCGACATCTTTATGACCATCCTGGACAACTACAACAACAAGATGGTCTCCTCGGTGCTCATCCCCACCTACGACAGCGATGGCTCGTTCTATATGTCCCGCACCAAGGTCGGCATCGACGATCTGGCCCTGCGGGCCAATGAGCTGCTCACCTCAGCCGTGGACGCCCAGAAGACCATCACGACCAATAACTCCAAGATCACGGCACTGGAGGAGCCCACCGGGGCGCGTGAGCTGCAGGTGGCCCAGTCGATGGTGGATACCATCACCCGGCAGCTCACCGGCATCGTGAGCGCGACACGGGAGCTGGATGCCGACTGCTATGCCCAGCGCATCAGCAGATATCTGGTGTTCAACGGGCCGGAGTCCTCGTTTATCAAACGGTATAACGTCAAGCCCAGCGTGATGCTGGCGGCTGTGATATGCGCCGTGTGGTATCTGGCTGCTGTCGTCAGGACGAGCTGCCGGCGGCAGCGTGAACGCCTGCGGGCAGAGAACGAATGACATCCGTCTTTCTGACAGGATGGAGGAAGAATGAAAAGTTTTGATTTTCTGCGCTACCTCAAAAAGTGGTGGTTCCTCATCATGCTCATCACAGCGGTAGGCTGTCTGGGCGTGTATGAGTTTATTTCGTCGCGGCAGTCGTATACGGCCACAGCCATCATCCAGTACACCAACGCGAATGCAAGTCAGGGCAGGAACGCCGACGGCTCCAGGATAGACCCCACCGAGATCACGTCGGCCTCGGTCATCAACCAGACCATCCAGCAGCTGGGGCTGACTGCCAGCACCGAGAGCATCCGCTCCAAGATCTCCGTCAAAGAGGTCATCCCGGAGGACGAGCAGACCAAAAAGGAGACGGCGCTTGCCGACGGTGAGGAGTATGAATATTACCCCACCATCTATGCCGTTTCGTTCACCGTGGCCAGCAAGGACGCCACCGACTATGCCCGCAATGTGCTGGACGCGGTGCTGACGAACTACTTCAAATATTACAGCGAGACCCATGTGGACTCGGAGCTGTTCCCCAACAACGCCAGCAATGTCTCGGTGGCGAACTACGAGTACATCGACTGCGTGGAGATCCTGCGCAATAACGCCAACGAGAGCGTGGCCTACCTTCGGAAGAAGGCCGACGAAAAATACGGCTTTTACAGTGTGAGATCGGGATACTCGTTCTCGGACCTCGTGTCGGAGTACGAGTATCTGACCCAGAACACCCTGAACGACCTCTACGCCTATATCGTCAATCATAAGCTGGTGCGGGACCATACGCTTCTGGTCAACACGAAGAAGAACATCGTGATGCGCTACCAGCTCCAGATCGACAGCCTGAACGGAAATATCGCAGAGGCCAAGAGCATCATCGACCAGTTCGGCGATAAGACGCTGGACGGTGCGGCAGTCTACTCCGGAAGCCGGAATTCTGACGGCGGCGAGACCCAGATCGTCAGTGACGTGGTGCGGGACTCGAGGGTCCAGCCCTCCGGCAATGTCACCACCACCTACGATAAGCTCATCCAGAACTATGCCGACCTCCACGCCAGGCTCATCGACGCCACCATTGTGCAGGGGCAGGCGCAGGAGATCCTGGACCTTTACGCCGATGTGACTCAGGACACCGACCCCCGCAGTGCCGAGGCACAGTGGGCCAGCGCCCGCATCGATGAGCTGGTGCAGAAGTTCACGAGCCTGTATGACCTCGCACTCATGACCATCGACGAGTTCAATCAGGTCAACGGTGCGGACAACATCGAGATGAAGAACAGCATCGTTGTCACCGAGAAGCTCAACCTGAAGCTCTATGCGGCCCTGTCGGTGGTGCTCTTCCTCTTTGTGGGATGCTTCTGCGCCATCTTCCTGGGCCGTCTGGGCGACTTTGTGGATTACTACCTCTATGTGGATAAGAAGAGCGGCCTGCCCAACCGCGAGCGCTGTGATGCCGCCATCGACCACTACAGCACGACACGGCTGAAGGGCCAGTTCACCATCATCTGCATCCAGCTGGATTTTTCGGCCATGAGCCGGAACGATGGCGACAAGGCGCTGCGCCTGCTGGGTGACCAGCTGCAGTATGTGTTCCGCACGCTGGGCTTTGTCGGCTACAATGGAGCAGGCCGCTTTATCGTCCTGCTGGAAAACTGCAGCTTTGATCTGGCGAAAAACTGCGTCAACCGGCTGGGCAGTCTGCTGGCCAAGACCGAGTTCGCCCGGTTCGGCCCCTGCATCTTTGTGGGCATCGCCAACTCGACCAAGGATAACGCCTATGAGATCCGCGCTCTGCTGCGGCTGTCCATCCGCCGCTGTGCAGACGCAAAAGCCCGTCAGGAGGCCGAAAACGCGAAGAATGCGGCTGCCTCGCCGCTTGTGTCCAAAAGCTGAGAGTGAACTATGATAAAAAAGATACTGCATTTTCTGGCACGGCTGCTGCTCCTGTTGCTGCTGACGGCCCTCGCTCTGGGCGGCATCCTGCTGTATAACCTCCAGATGAACAAGAGCTTCATCACGACCTTTTATACCGTCACGGTGGACAAGCCGGTGGAAGACCTGCGCATCGTGCTGCTTTCCGACCTGCATCTGAGCGAGTACGGCACCGACAACGCCGACCTTGTGCGGAAGGTGCGCAACCTTGCGCCCGACCTCATCGCCGTGGCGGGCGATATGGATATTGACACAGACCCGGACTACAGCCTTGTGCTGAGCCTGATGTGTCAGCTGGTGGACATTGCGCCGGTGTATTACGCGCCCGGCAACCACGAGTGGGCGGCCCGCTACGCCAACGGCTGCGATGCCATTTTTGACGACATCGAGGCCACCGGCGTCCACTGGATGAACGGAACGTATGAGGACGCCGTCATCAACGGCAAAAAGCTGCGCATCGGCGGCTTCTTCGAGTGGCCCCGCGCCCGGCTGGAACGGGAAAACTCCCGCGCAGTGGCCGACGCGCTGAATGACGAGACGAATGCGCTGGATGATGTCTGCACCATCCTCATCTGCCACTGCCCCGAGGTGCTGGACACCTCGCTGGCCGACGAAAAGTTCGACCTTGTGCTCAGCGGCCACGCCCACGGCGGACAGGTGCGCATCGGCGAGCAGGGCCTGTGGTCTACCAGTCAGGGCTTTCTGCCCAAGTACACCAGCGGCGTCAACCAGATGGGAGAGTCGCAGGTGGTCATCAGCCGCGGCCTCGGCGATTCGGAGCCGTATCCGCGCATCTTCAACCAGCCGGAACTGGTGGTCGTGGATGTGAATTGAGCCGCGGCGAGGAGAATAAGACAGGGAACGTCAACGAATGGATATTTTTAAGAGCAAACCGCTAAAGCTGGCCAGCGCAGGATTTTATATTCTGCTTATGATCGTGTGCTTCTACTGCGCTTGCTATCAGCTGCCCGTCGGCGTAAAATATGGTATCAACCTGCTGGTAGTCGGCTGGGCCTGCCTCATGTTCTTTATCCACCCGATGTTCAACCGGGCTATCTTCTGCCTGCGCTTCTTTGCGCTTTTCTTTTTTCCCTATCTGATGTTCTGGATATGGTCGGTGGCCATCTGGATCTCGGAGTTCCAGACCTTCAACTACATCCTGCGCGGCTCATTGAATATTTTTTATATGGCGACGAACATTCTTTTTGCGGCGGCAGCGGTCTATTTATTTGGCGAAGATACGATGCCCCTAACGCTGGCGGGCATGGCGCTGGCAAACGGCCTTGTGGCTCTGCAAGTCGCAGCTCGGGCGGGCATCGGGACGTTTATTTCGGAGTACATTCGTCTGCTCATTACTTTTGCGGACGATACCGGCGGTGCGATGCGCCAGATGGAGCTGCACGATATGGTCTACGGCTGGGGCGTCATGGTCATCTACTACGCCATCCACAAGGAGAAGAACCACAAGACCCAGGCCGTCTGTTTCCTCATCTCGATGCTGTTCTTCACGCTGGGCTTCAAGCGCATCGCCGTCCCGGCGGCGCTCGGTGCGGCGGTGATGTATCATTGCCTCTGCCGGTGGAAGCCAAAACACATCCGGGCGCTGGCAAATATTATGGCGCTGGCGGCAGGCGGATGTATTTTCTTCTACCTCTGGCTGATAAAGTCCGGCATCTTTGTGGAGCTGGCAAATGAACTGGAAATAGATCTGATGTATCGTGATGTGATCTACACTTATTTCAGCGATTTTTTTGAGTTGGCGCCCAGCTATATCGGGAGGGGGATCCGCTTCATTTATACCTATTGTACGGAAGACCCGAGTTACCATCTTGCAACGACGGCACTGCACAATGTGTATATGGAAACTTATATCGAGGTGGGATTCTGGTGCTGGTGGATATGGATACTTTTCGAGCTGTCCTTCCGCATCCACCGGGTGGAGGAGCGGTACACCGAGATACCGGCTTACGCCTTGATGGCGATGAATCTGTATGTGTTCTTCACCTACCTGACGGATAACACTCTGTTTTATTATGCCATCAATGTACTTTATCGGATGGCCATCATGGTATGGTGTCTCGAAGTTTCGGAGAACGGCAATCTGCTGGACTCGGAGACCCAATCCCTGGCGGCGGTCAAGGAAAGCCGCCAGAAGAAGCGGAACAAAAAGAGAGAAGAAGAAAATGTGGAGGGCGATTTCCACATCTGTGTATAAAAGTGAGGAGCGGACGAGATGAAGGTCTTGATGATCAACAAATTCCTTTACCCCAACGGCGGATCCGAGACCTATATGTTCGAGCTGGGAAAGCAGCTGGAACGGATGGGCCATGAGGTGCAGTATTTCGGGATGGAGCATGAGGGCCGCTGTGTGGGCAACCGGGTGGATGCCTATACCAGCAGCATGGATTTCCACGGCGGCAGCAAGCTGGCGAAGCTTACATACCCGCTCAAGACTATCTACTCGTCCGAGGCCCGGCAGAAACTGCGGCTGGTGCTGGATGATTTTCGACCGGATGTTATCCATCTCAACAATTTCAACTATCAGTTGACGCCCAGCATCCTCCTCGAGGCGGACAAATGGCGGAAGGAGAGCGGACACGCCTGCCGTATCCTTTATACTGCCCACGACCATCAGCTTGTCTGCCCGGATCATCTGTGCTATCAGAGCATTGAAGGACATTCGTGCGAAGAGTGTCTGGGCGGACATTATGTAAACTGCATCAAGCATCGGTGCATTCATGGTTCCCGGGCACGTTCCGTTATCGGCTGTGCAGAGGCAATGTTCTGGAAGTGGAAAAAAGTCTATCGGAAGCTGGATGTCATAATCTGCTGCTCGGCGTTTCTGAAAAAGAAGCTGGATACAAACCCCGACCTGCGGGGAAGGACGGTGGCGATGCACAACTTTATTTCCACAAAGAAAGCCCCGGCTGTGGAAAAACAGGACTATGTGCTCTACTTTGGCCGTTTTTCCAAGGAAAAGGGCGTTGGAACCTTTGTGGAAGCCTGCAAGGCTCTGCCGGACATCCCCTTTGTGGCGGCGGGCAGCGGCCCGCTGGAAGGGGAGCTGGCCGGGATCCCGAACCTGAAAAATGTGGGCTTTCAGTCAGGCGAGGAGCTGCAGCGTCTTATTGCCGGGGCGCGGCTGAGCCTCTGCCCTTCGGAATGCTACGACAACTGCCCCTTTTCAGTGATGGAGTCGCTGATGTACGGCACGCCGGTGCTGGGCGCAGACATCGGCGGCATCCCGGAGCTCATCGACGCGGGCGTGAACGGCGAGCTGTTCGAGAGCGGGAATGCGGACGCGCTGACAGAGAAGATACGCGCCCTCTGGGATGACCACACCCAACTGGACGCTTATGCCAGAGCCTGCGGGACGACCCGCTTTGACACTGTGGAAGAATATGCGGAAAAACTGATGCCCCTGTACCAGGGATAAAAACAGAGGAGAAGGATTCATGGCAACCAAAAAACTGAACGGGACCGTTATCGTCACCTACCGCTGCAACGCGCGCTGCACCATGTGCAACCGCTATAAGGCACCCTCGAAGCCCGAGGAAGAGATCCGCCTCGAGACCATCCGCAAGCTACCGCCTATGTATTTTACCAACATCACCGGCGGCGAGCCCTTTATCCGCACGGATCTGAAGGACATCGTGCGGGAGCTGCGGAAGAAGTCGGACCGCATCGTCATCTCCACCAACGGCTTCTTCACCGACCGTATCCTCGACCTGTGCAAGGAGTTCCCCGACATCGGCATCCGTATCTCCATCGAGGGCCTCGAGCAGACCAACAACGAGATACGCGGCCTCGCCGACGGCTACAACCGCGGCTACACCACCCTGAAGAAACTCCGGGAGATGGGCATGAAGGATGTGGGATTCGGCATGACCGTGCAGGACAAGAACGCCCCCGACCTCGTCCCCCTCTATCGCCTGTCGGATGAGATGGGGATGGAATTCGCCACCGCCACCCTGCACAACAGCTTCTACTTCGTGGAGGCCAAGAACATCATCCACGACCGCCCCATGGTGGCGAAGAACTTTGAGGCCCTCATCAACGAGCTGCTGCGGAGCAATTCGCCCAAAAAGTGGTTCCGCGCCTACTTCAACCATGGCCTCATCAACTACCTCTACGGCCAGAAGCGCCTGCTGCCCTGTGATATGAGCTTCGATACCTTCTTCATCGACCCCTACGGCGACGTCATGCCCTGCAACGGCACCAAGGATAAAGAGGTGATGGGCAACCTGAACACCCAGAGCTGGGACGCGCTGTGGAGCAGCCCCGAGGCCGAGGCCGTCCGCGCCAAGGTGCGCCACTGCGACCGCGACTGCTGGATGATCGGCTCCGTCTCGCCGGCCATGCACAAATATATCTGGAAGCCGGGCTTCTGGGTACTGACCCATAAGTTCAAGGCGCTGTTCACCAAGACTCCTTACAGGATGTATGAGCTGAAAGTCTGCCGCGACTACCGGGACGGCAGGGTGTCGAAGGAAGAGCTGGACCGCTGCTCCACCTGCGACCTCAACTGCGTGGTCAACAACGGCCTGAGCGCCGCGTCGCAGGAGCAGCTGCGCCATAAGTCCGGCGAGGAGATCGTGGACGCCGATATTGCCAGCCAGCTCAGACAGTGAGGATACCGCTATGAAAATACTCATCGTTCGCCCCTGGCCCAGCGTGCTGGACGTGACCAAGAACACCTACAATATCCAGGAAGTGGGACTTGCGAAGGCGCTGGTGAAGCGCGGCCATCCCACCGACATCCTGTTCTGGACGGACGGCGACGAGATGACCGTAAAGGTCGAGGTGGAGGGTGCAAAGCCCATCCATGTCTTCTACCGCCACGGGAAAGTCCTGCTCAAAAACGTCTGGTTCAAAGGGCAGGAGAAGCTCTTTGCCCGGTATGATGTGCTGCAGACCGCCGAGTATAACCAGATGTTCTCGTGGCATCTGGCGGGGAAATACCCCGAAAAGACGGTGGTCTACCACGGCCCCTACTACTCGCCCTTCAACAAGAACTATAACCGGATGTGCAGAGTGTTCGACGCCCTCTTCGTGGGGCGCTACTGCCGCCGTGGCACCCGTTTTCTGACCAAGAGCGAGCTGGCCCGGAAATTCCTGCTGGAAAAGCGTCTCTCGCCGGAGCAGGTGACGACGGTGGGCGTCGGCATCGACGCGGAGCTCCTGCGTGACCGCCCGGACGCCGGGCAGACGGAGCTCGAGCAGAAGATGCGGGCGCAGAAAACGGGCCTGAGGCTGCTCTATATCGGCCGCATCGAGCCCCGTCGGGACCCCTTCTTCCTGCTGGATGTGCTGGCCGAAGTGCGGAAAAGCGACCCGGACGCCTGCCTTTACATCATCGGCGGCGGCGACGCGGAGTATGTGGACAGCGTGAAAGCGGCCATCGGGGAAAAGGGGCTGGAACGCTGCGTCTTCTGGCAGAAAAAAGCCCCCCAGTATCAGATGAAGGGGGTCTACCAGCAGGCGGATCTCTTCCTGCTGCCGACGGAGTACGAAATTTTCGGCATGGTGCTGCTGGAGGCGATGTTCTTCCGCCGGGTGGTGCTGACCACCCCCAACGGCGGTGCGGATATGCTGCTGCGCAGCGGGGAGAACGGCCTTGTGCTGGAAAAATCGGACCCGGCCCGCTGGGCGAAAGCCCTGCTGGACACGGCCGCCGACCCGGAAAAGAAGGCCCGGATGGAGCAGGCGGCCTATGAGACGGTCATCCATGAGAACACATGGGACGCCCTCGCCGACCGCTTCCTTGCAGTCTATGAAAAGAGATAAGGAGTCCGTTATGCCCGCTGTTTCGGTCATCGTTCCGGTTTATAACATCAAAGCGCTGCTGCCCCGCTGCGTGGCGTCTTTGCAGGCGCAGACCTGGCAGGACTTCGAGGTCTGGCTGCGCGGCGGGCGTGACCGCCGGATGCAGAAAAATTCGCGCTGAAGAGAAAAGCGCCTGCTGCGAATGCAGCAGGCGCTTTTTTGAATGCCATTATTTTTTCTCGTAGAGCGCGAGCGTTTCCTCCACGATGCGCTCCCACGGGAAGCGGGTGCAGACGTACTCGGCGGCGAGCCACTTGAACATCCGGACGGTGTTGGGGTGGCTGAGGGCGTAGGTGAGCTTCTGGGCCAGGTCGTCCACGTCGCTTTTGCGAAAGGAGATGCCGTTGTCGTGGATGACGTTGGTGCATTCCTCGATGTCGGAGGTGATGACGCAGTTGCCGTAGCTCATGGCTTCCAGCAGGCAGAGGGGCATTCCCTCGAGGTCGCTGGGCAGGACGAAGAGGCAGGCGTTGCTGTAGAGCTCTTCCCGCAGCGCACCGTCTACAAAGCCGGTGAAGATTATCCGTTCGTCGCTGCCGGCCTGCTCTTTCAGCTTGTCCATGTACCACTGGGTATCGGAGGAACCGCCTGCGATGACCAGCTTTTTGTCGGTGTCAAGCTTTTTGAAGGCGTCCACCAGATAGTGGCAGCCCTTTTCCGGCACCATCCGGCCCAGATAGAGGATGTAGGAGTCCTTTTCGAGGCCGTACTTTTCCCGGATGATGTCGGCGGGGACAGGGGCCGCGGGGTTGACGCCGTTGGGGATATAGTGGGGGGTGCGGCCATAGGTGTCCAGAAAGTATTTCTGGGTGCCGTGGTTGAGCACGATGATCTCATGGGCGCACCGCGCGCCGATCTTTTCACCCATGCGGATGTACCAGGAGCCGAAGGAACCCTTCCACTTGTCCCGCGCCCAGTCCAGACCGTGGATGGTCAGGATGACCCGCTTGCCGGTCAGGCGGGGGATCCAGGAGAACATGGCAGGGCCTTCCGCGTGGACATGGACCACGTCATAGGGGCCGAAAGCCGCCGCAAGGCAGCCGAAGAAGCTGGATGTCACAGCCGCGAGGCCCTTGCGGTCGATGGTGGGCAGATGCCTGAGGCGGATGCCCCGGTACTCGTCCAGATGCTCAGCGTCGTATTCTCTGCCGCTGACGTGATGGCCGGAGCGGTTGTAGCAGGTGACGGCGTGGCCGTGTACGACCATCCGCGCCGCCAGTTCTTCCACCACGACCTCAATGCCGCCTTCCCGTGAGGGAACACGCTTATGCCCTACCATCGCGATCCGCATCGTTGCATCCATTCCTTCTCGTTTTATTTCTGGGTGCGAAAGGTTACTCGGTTCGCCTCCAAATGACATAAAATGACAACCTGATTTGATCCAGTCTCATTGTACACAATGTCGGAAGAAAGGTCAAGATTTGAGCTAAGATTCTTAGTCGCCCGCCAGAGATGAAAAAAACTCCCCTCCGGGGGGGGGGGGGGGGGGGAGCGGAAAACCAATATCAATCGTCGTCGCTGTCGAGCTTGAGCACGGCGGTGAACGCCTCGCTGGGCAGGGAGACGCTGCCGAGCTGGCGCATCTTCTTTTTGCCCTCTTTCTGCTTTTCCAGCAGTTTTTTCTTGCGGGAGATGTCGCCGCCGTAGCACTTGGCCAGCACGTCCTT